>OKUS01001132.1_pt1 | contig 9254 bp, 9 predicted proteins | sample 1606591 | NCBI WGS metagenome assembly OKUS01 (sample SAMEA3882509, study PRJEB24775) | human gut metagenome | biome: human-associated habitat; feature: intestine environment; material: feces | place: Netherlands | collected 2009/2010 | reverse complement strand
TCGGCTTCCTCCTTGCCCAATTGCAGCACATAAGGACAAAATCCCAAAATGTGAACACATTCACATTTTATCAACAGAAGCCCCTTTTATGCATTATTTTTTTGCGAGTACAATGCCCAACATATTATGGCTTTATAAAACAAAGAGCTGCGCTTCTTTAATGAAACGCAGCTCTTATGCTTATATTTTTATTATAAAGACGAAATGCACTGTGAATATGCCCCAATATTTAGTCAACAACACATTCCACAACAGCACAAGGCGGAATATTCAGCTTTAACACATTGTCCTTGATGACTGCCGTATGCTCGGTAATGCTCACTCTGTCGGGACAGTCGAAGTCGTTATAGCTGTGCGCCTCGTTTGTAAGTATCCTGCAAGAAACTGATGATGCTTTAAATCCGAAAATGCTACATTCAACAGCAGCCTCTTCCGTAAGCGAACAGTTTGCGGCGGTAACGGTCATACTCTTTTCGTTCACCGATGCGGAAACCGAGATCATCGGAGCATTTTTACCTTCCGACATATTTTCATTCTGCGTATAGCAGTAAACCGCCTCGTTGTTTTGGTGTGTTTTAAAAAGGTCGAAAACGTGATATGTAGGCGTTTTTATCATCTTATCGCCTTCTGTAAGAATGACCGATTGGAGAACATTCACCGCCTGCGCAAGGTTTGCCATTACAACACGGTCGCTGTGTCTGTTAAAAACATTCAGCTCTATTGCAGCAACGATAGCATCACGCATTGTATTCTGCTGATATAAAAATCCCGGGTTCGTACCCTCTTCTACCTTATGCCAGCAGCCCCACTCTCCTATTACAAGTCCTATTTTCTTTTCAGGATCATAGCGGTTCATTATCTCCGAATGTCTTGTGATAAGCTCATCGGAAAAGTTCGCTGCAGCGATAGTTTTATAATAAAGCTCATCGTCAAAATCGGTGGCAGACTCCATTTCGGGCCATACTGGCATCGTATAATAATGCAGGTCGATAGCATCAACATTATTGCTGTCAAGATTTTTCATCATGACTTCTGTCCAGTTATAGTCGGCAGAGCTTGAACCGCAGGCTATTCTGTAAAGTCTGTTTCCCGAATAATTGCGGCAGAATGTCTGATACCTTTTATAAACGTCGGCGTAATATTCGGGACGCATATTTCCTCCGCAGCCCCAGTTTTCATTGCCGATACCGAGGTATTCGAGTTTCCACGGCTCGGCTCTGCCGTTCTTCTTTCTCTGCTCTGTGAGAGGTGATTCCGCATCTGAGGTCATATATTCTATCCATTCGGATAATTCACGAACACTGCCGCTGCCAACATTGCCGTTTATATAAGGCTTGCAGCCAACAAGCTCACAGAAGCGCATAAATTCGTGCGTGCCAAAAGAATTATCCTCCGTAACTCCGCCCCAGTTCGTGTTCACGATCTTTCGGCGCAGAGGCTTTTCGCCGATACCGTCCTGCCAGTGATATTCTTCTGCAAAGCAGCCGCCGGGCCAGCGGAAAACTGGAGCTTTTATATTTCTGAGCGCCTCGATGATATCATTCCTTATTCCGTCTGTATTCGGAATAGGTGAATTTTCACCCACATATATACCATTGTAGATACATCTTCCGAGATGCTCGGAAAAATGTCCGTATATCTCGGGAGAGATATGTCCGAGCCTGTCGTCTGCATTTATTACCATTGATATTTTTTTCATGTTATACCTCCGTAACATACTGAATTATTATATTATTAGTTTAAGTCATTGACTTTGGTATTGCAATGACTTATAATATTATTATACTAACCATTCGTACTTTGAGGTGATGATATGATAATTATAAACACAGTCTGTCAGAACGTAAGACATAAAGGGGATTTTGAAATATACAGACCGGATGGTTCGGGAGATGATCTTCTTGTTATCTTCAAGACCTCCGCTGTTCTGATACAAAACGGCGAAGAAATAACCGTTTCTCCCGACAGCCTCATTTTATACAGCAAAGGAACAACACAGCATTACAAAACTCTGTGCGGAAGTTATGTTAATCACTTTGTCCATTTTGATACGGACGATACCGAGCTTATGAATGGGATAAAAACTGACACGCTTATCACCTCGGCGGATATTCCTGCAATTGAAGAGTTGCTAGCGATATTATGCCGTGAAAATGTAGCCGGTTCGACCAACAGGAAACAGTACGAAAATATGCTTATGCAGATGATACTTATGAAAATATCCGAAAGCAGCATAAATCCTGACAGCGATAAAAGCCGCATTTCCGCTCTTGAAATGCTCCGCACCGATATTTACAGCAATGCAGGGAGTTACAGCAACATATATCAGCTTGCTGAAAAAATGAATCTGAGTCCGTCATATCTTCAGGCAATATACAAACGGAAATTCGGGATAAGCTGCTATGAAGATATTTTATCCGCAAAGATCAAGACTGGACAATATTATCTTTCGACCACCGATATGACTGTTAAGGAAATATCCGACCTCTGCGGATACGGAAATGAGATATGCTTTATGAAGATATTCAAAAAAAGAACAGGGATCACACCGAGCGAGTACAGGAAAATTTCCAAGAATGTTAATTTGAAAAACAACTTTATATGGTAAGAAATATTGACCGATACAATCAGATGTTCGATCTTGATGTTCATCACTACATGACAGGCACAAAGGACGGTTTTGTCATATCCGAAATTCACTTATGATACCTAGTATTAGCACTTATCTGAAACGCCCTGTAAACCTGCTCCAAAAGCATTATCCTTGCAAGCTGGTGCGGAAACGTCATTTCTGACATTGATAAGCGCAGGTCAGCTTTCGCCTTTATCTCAGGGGCAATGCCGAATGACGAGCCTATTATGAAATTCACTGTGCTGAATCCGTTCAGACCGCATTCGCTGAGCTTTTTGGACAGCTTTTCGCTTGAAAGCTGCTTGCCCTCAATGCACATTGCAATATTGTATGCACCCTTTATGTCAGTGTAGCCTTTCATGGCTTTTGCTTCGTTTTCAAGCGCCGCCGCTATCTCCTTTTCAGAAGGGCTGTCAGATAACCTCGACTCGTTCAGCTCAACTATTTCAAGCTTGCAGAACGCCCCCAGCCGCTTTGAGTATTCCGCCGCAGCGTCACGCCAGTATTTTTCTTTCAGCTTTCCAACTGTAATAAGATTTATCCTTATCAAAATGCCACCGCCATTCCGCTGCCCTCAGGCTTTGCTATATGTAAAATATAGTCGCTGTTGCGCTCGTAATCCCCAAGTGCTCCCACAGCCGAGTTTTCAGCCTGCAAAGGCGTGTTGTTTTCCTGACTTAAATGCCCTAAAATAAATTTATATGTACCTGCTGTCATAAGCTTTTTTAGCTGTTCTCCGCAGGCAGAGTTTGAAAGGTGGCCGTGGTCTGAAGCGATGCGCCTTTTCAGCTCGTATGGATAAGGTCCATTTTTCAACATTGACTCATCATAATTTGACTCCAGCAAAACAAGGTCAGAACCGCTCAGGTGCATATCGACCTCATTTGTAACAGTGCCAAGGTCGGTGCATACGCATACCTGCTTGCCGTCAGGGGTCTTTATCTGATATCCACAGCTTGCAGGGGTATCATGAAATGTGGCAAAACCTTTTACGGCATAATCTCCTATGCAGACTTCATTGCCGTCCACCTCGTTGACATCACAGGCAGGGTCTATTTTGCCGTCAGATACAAGTATATCAAGATTGGTCTTTTGGGCAAATACAGGGATATGATATTTCTTCGTGAGAACTTTAAGCCCAGAAACATGGTCGGAATGTGTGTGTGTGATAAAAATTCCCTGTATCACAGCAGGGTCGATGTCGTTAGCTTTCAAAGCCTCACAAAGACGTTTGCAGGAAACTCCTGCGTCAACAAGTATCCCGCCGTCACTGTTGCCGATAAAAGAGCTGTTGCCCTTGCTTGATGAAAAAAGTGGATATATCCTTGCCATAACTAATTCCTTTCAAAAGTTTTCAGAAGATACTCTGCAACGCCGTTCTCCTCATTTGTGCCTGTCACCTGGTCGCAGCCTTCAAGCACCTCTTTGCATGCGTTTTTTACCGCCACTCTTTTATCAGCCGCCTTGAACATAGGCAGATCGTTGGTGTTGTCGCCAAAAGCCGTGACAAAGTCAAAGCCGTAATTCTCACGAAGATACCTCACGCCTTGCTCCTTAGAAGCCATCGAAGAGAACACTTCAAGATACCAAAGCTTGGGGTCATAAACATCATAATAGTATGTAATGTTCAGCTTTTTATTTTCTTTAAGAGCGTCATACAGCGGTACAAGTTTTTCTTTTTCTGCAATAAATGTGAAGTATATCACATTGTCAATGTACTGAGAAAGGTCACTGACCTGCGTGAAAGACTTGTAATATTTCTCCCTGCGCTCGTTGTAAAAGCTCTTCATTGCAGGTGAAATAAGCCTCTCATATCTTGTGGAAAGCTGGTTATCTGAAATCGAGTACATAAAAGGCTCTAAACCAAGTCCTTTTGAAAGACCTATGATAAGACCGCAAAGCTCCCTGGAAAGGCTGTTTATCTTGACGTATTTTTTCTCCGCCATATCATAAATAAGCACGCCGTTCATAAGTATAACGGGAAGCTTCAGGTCAAGCCCCGAAAGTATTTTTCCTGCGGAAGCAAGCGTCCTTGCAGTGGCGGCAGTGAAGTTAAGCCCCTTTGCCATGAGCCTGTTCAAAGTGTCTCTTGTGAACTCCGTCACCTCTGCATTGCCGTTAAGCAGCGTACCGTCAAGGTCGGAAATAAAAAGCTCCATATCATGTCCTCTCAAATGCTGTAAAAAACGGCGGCAAATAATATGCCGCCGCAGTGTTATCAATATTAATCAGCCGCTAAGCTCCATTTCGTTAGCGTCAGGCTTGTAAACACGCTGAATGTCAGCTCCAAGCCCTCTGAGCTTCTCATCTATCTTTTCATATCCTCTTTCGATGTAGAAAATATTGTCTATCTCAGTAGTGCCCTCAGCCGCAAGACCGGCAATGACCATTGCCGCACCTGCTCTCAGGTCGGTCGCTACAACAGGAGCACCTTTGAGCTTGCCAACGCCCTGTATAACAGCCACCTTGCCGTCAACAGAAATGTCAGCGCCCATTCTTCTAAGCTCAGCCACATATCTGAATCTGTTGTCAAAAATATCGTCTGTAACGATGCTCGTGCCCTCTGCAAGCGTCAGCAGTGTTGAGAACTGCGGCTGCATATCAGTAGGGAAGCCAGGGTGCGGCATAGTTTTTATAGAAGTTTTCACGAGCGGACCGTCCACCCAAACATGAACGCTCTCGTCGCTTTCCTCAACGTTTACGCCTACCTTGCGTAGCTTTGCCGTGATAGACTCAAGGTGTTTAGGAATAACATTTGCGATAACAACGTCGCCCTTTGTGGCAGCCGCAGCTACCATGTAAGTTCCTGCCTCTATCTGGTCAGGGATAGTCGCATAGGTAACGCCTTTGAGGTAATCAACGCCTCTTATCTTGATAACGTCTGTACCTGCGCCTCTGATATCAGCACCCATTGAGTTAAGGAAGTTCGCAAGGTCAACGATATGAGGCTCTTTCGCCGCATTTTCGATTATAGTAAGCCCCTTTGCCTTTACAGCGGCAAATATTGCATTCATAGTTGCGCCAACTGTAACAAAGTCAAAGTATATCTGATTGCCCACAAGTTCGTCTGCTGTGACATGATTAGCTCCGTTCACTATCTCGTCAGACGCACCAAGCGCCTTGAAAGCTTTCAAATGCTGATCTATAGGTCTGTCGCCAAGGTCACAGCCGCCCGGCATCGGAACAAAAGCCTCGTGAAATCTTCCAAGCAGCGTGCCAAGAAAATAGCATGACGCTCTCATGGTTCTTGCAAGCTCATATGGCACTTCAGGCTTTTCAATGCCCTTTGTGTCAAAATATATAGTATTTTTATCTAAAAGTCTGACCTCTGCGCCCATTTCACGCAGGATCTTCATGCACTTAGTTATATCGCTTATCTCAGGCACGTTCTCAAGAACGCACGGCTCGTCGCACAGGATAGTTGCCGCAACCAATGCAACAGCAGCGTTTTTTGCACCGCTTATCTGCACTGTACCATGCAGCGGCTTACCTCCATGTATAACAAACTTCTCCAAGTTTACACACTCCTTAACGAGATTGTCGGCTTCTCTCTCTGCCGACGCTCAGATTATTATACCACAGCCACAGGCAAAATAAAAGCAAAAAGCAAGAATTTCAACGATTTGGTTAAAATCATTTAACATACACCCAAGCAATCGTTAAATCTGCCCATATAATGCAGGCTATGGCGGTCTATAAAAAGAACAAATGTTCACATACTCTTAACAATAGAATATTCAACTCTTATATTTTAACACACCCCATTCAAAAAATCAATAGTGAATAAGGATATTTTGATAAATTTTCGACAATTTTTTCGGCTTTTTCGGTGAAAATTACAGCAATGTTACAACTGTACGAAATCTTGTACCTTATTGTAACCTTAGTGTAATATTTGAGTACAAAAAATCAGACACTTGCCGTTTGTCTTGACGAAAAAGAACGGCTGTGGTATACTCATAACAACAGATATACTGTAAAAAGGGGAGTGCGGCAGTGGTAAAAAGAAAGAATCTCATATGGGCGGCAGTTTTTGCGGCTGTTATCGCTGCGTGCCTGATATTTATTTTCCTCACAGGTGGAAAGAGCGGAGAAAATTCTGCCGAGATATATGAAAACGGCAAGCTCATAAAGACAGTTTCTGACCTTTCCCCCGATAAGGAGTATTCCTTTGAGATAAAAACAGAAAACGGCACTAATACCATAACCGTTGGCGAGGGAAGCATTTGGGTGTCTGTCGCAGATTGCTCGAACCAGACCTGTGTTCATGCAGGAAAGATATCCCACGCAGGACAGACCGTCATTTGTGCACCGCACAAGCTTGTGATAAAAATAGTCGGTGAGACATCTGCCGACGCTGTGATATAGGGGTGGAAGCATGAAGATATCAGTACAAAAAATCACCCTTATAGGAATTTTTACCGCCTTGTCACTTATCATTTTCATGGTTGAAGCACAGTTTCCTGTTATGCCCATAGGCGGCATGAAGCTTGGACTTGCCAATATCGTCACAATGGCAGCAATGCTTTTTATCGGCAGAAAAGAGGCAGGCTTGGTACTGCTTTTGAGGATAATCCTTGCGGCAGGGCTTTACGGGACTGTGGTGAGCTTTGCGTTCTCACTCACAGGCGGAATTTTAGCGTATCTCGCCATGTACATTGCGGTTTCGAGAGTTGGTGAAAACCAGCTTTGGGTGACATCAGTTTTTGGTGGCTTTTTCCATAACATAGGTCAACTTTGTGCGGCGGCAGTGATATCAGGCACATGGGCGGTGTTCAGCCTTTTGCCTTATCTCATAATAAGCGGCATTCTCACAGGCACGCTCAATGGTCTTATCCTCCAAAGATTGTGGAAGTCGCCACTTAGAAAATACAGCATAAAAAGATAACAGCGGTGTCAGGGGCATACCTGATGACCGCTGTTTTGTTCTATAGTCAGTTTAGCCAAAAACAGACTTTTCACAAAGTGGCATTTCTACATTTTCGCCTTGTGAGAAATAGGTGAAAACTCAGCGTTTTGCTTGCATTTGACCGAAAAATATGGTATAATTAGTTGTTATAATAGGGTCATTATAGGATAGCGTTGAAATTGAACGGAGGAGTGGATTTGAGAATACTTGGTATCGACCCGGGCTACGCCATTGTGGGATTCGGAGTGCTTGAATACAACAGCGGAAAATTCACTGTTGTTGACTACGGTGCAATAACCACTTCTTCGGATATGGATTTCAACAGACGGCTGAAAGTCATCTATGATGATATGACTGAGATAATAACCACCTATAAGCCTGATGAAATGGGAATAGAAAAGCTTTTTTTCAATACCAATGAAAAGACCGCCATTGACGTTGCACAGGCAAGGGGAGTGATAACTCTTTCTGCGCAGCAAAACGGTGTTCAAATCGCAGAATATACTCCCTTGCAGGTTAAGCAGTCCGTAACGGGATACGGCAGAGCCGTTAAAAAGCAGGTGCAGGAAATGACGAGGATTATTTTAAACCTTGAAAAAATCCCGAAGCCGGATGACACGGCAGACGCCCTTGCAATGGCAATCTGCCACGCGCATTGCAGCGGCAGCTTGCTCGGCGGAATAAATAATTATAATATAAAGCTTCGTTAATGCAGGCTTAAGCAGGCGGGAATCGAACGCAATATGGTTTAAAGCAACCGATTTGCGCGTATGCTGCGTTAAAATACTTGTTAATCCGAAAGGATTAACTGCGTTTTATGCCTTGCCTACACAAAAATCGTTTTGCTTTAAACTGCTTGCACCAAAAACGGTGTCGGCGTGGATGAATTTTTGCTTTTGAGTCCGCAGTCGTGCTAACGCACGGCAAGGACAAAAATGCGAAAAGTCGCCGCGTCGTCCCGTTTTAGGCATATCGGGTTCGACTCCCGACTGCTTAAAGTGCCTGCAAAAGTGCGCAAAAAAGCTTCGGTATTTAAAAAACACCGAAGCCTTTCTTATTTTTTCTTAAATTTATCGAAAAAGCCTTCCTTACCGCTGTTTTTCGGAGCTTTATAGGTTTTGTCGAACTGCATAAGCAGATTTTTCTGCTCGGATGAAATATTCTTTGGAATATCAACAATTATGCGCACGAATTGATCGCCCTTGCCAACGGAATTAAGCCTTTGAATACCCTTGCCTTTGAGCTTGAAAACATCGCCCGGCTGTGTGCCTGCCGGCATATTGTATTTAACATTGCCGTCAAGTGTGGGCACTTCAAGCTCTGCGCCGAGCGTTGCCTCAACTATGGAAACATGCTTGTCAAACCAAACATTATAGCCCTCGCGCGTGAAGTAAGGGTGCTTTTTGATGTTTACAATGATTTTAAGGTCGCCTGCCGGGCCGCCGTTAAAGCCGCTGTCGCCGAGGCCGCGCATTGTTAAAATTCTGTCTTCACTGATGCCTGCGGGCACGGAAACTTCGATTTTCTTTCTGCGCATTACCTTGCCCTTGCCGCCGCATTTGGGGCAGGGGTTGTCAATTATCTTGCCGCGGCCGCCGCACTTTGTGCACTGGCGCTGTGATGAAACCACGGTGAAGCCCATTCTGTTTTGAACGTTAACATAGCCCTTACCGCCGCAGTCGGGGCAGGTTTTGGCTTCCGAGCCTTTTGCCG
>OKUS01001127.1_pt1 | contig 9312 bp, 9 predicted proteins | sample 1606591 | NCBI WGS metagenome assembly OKUS01 (sample SAMEA3882509, study PRJEB24775) | human gut metagenome | biome: human-associated habitat; feature: intestine environment; material: feces | place: Netherlands | collected 2009/2010 | reverse complement strand
CCAATGAACCGCCCCGGACCCTGACAGCGGCGGAAATCGAAAAGATCCTGCCGCACCGTTACCCGTTTGCTTTGGTGGATAAGATCCTGGACTACACCCCCGGCCAATGGGCGCGGGGCGTCAAATGCGTGACCCGCACGGAGCCGTTTTTTGAGGGGCACTTTCCGGGACACCCCGTTATGCCCGGTGTGCTGATTCTGGAAGCGCTGGCCCAGACCGGGGCGGTAGCCGCGTTAAGCCTGCCGGAAAACCGTGGAAAGCTCGCCCTGTTCGGCGGTGTAAAAAACGCCCGTTTCCGCCGGCAGGTCATACCCGGCGATGTGTTGATACTGGAATGTGAGCTGATAGAACAGCATGGCCCGGTAGGCATCGGCAAGGCCACCGCATGGGTGGACGGCGTGCGCGCGGCCAACGCCGAGCTGACGTTTGTTATCACGGATGCCTGAGGGCTGGTTTTACATGGCGGAATGTGCTATAATAAATCCACTAACCTACAGGGGGATTCTCGCTATGCTGGACCAGACATTCGGACGGGTATATACCAAATTCAAACTGCACTTCTATAAGCAGATCTTCAGTCGATTCGAGGATCGCGAAGCCACGCTGACGACGGTAGAATCTTTCTGCATGGAAGTCATCATGGCATTGGGCGAACCTACGATTGCGCAGTTCAGCCACATGATGAATCTTTCTACCCCCAACGCCGCCTATAAGATCAACTCACTGGTCAAAAAAGGCTATGTAGAGCGCATCCAGTCCACCATCGACAAGCGGGAATACCGCCTGCGCCCGACCCAAAAGTACATTGATTACTATAACATCAGTTATTCCTACTTGCACCTTGTCATGGAGCGCGCTAAACAGCGCTTCGGTCCCGATGACCTGGCTAAATTGGAGGAAATGCTGCAAGTCGTCTCCGATGAGCTGATGCCGGAGATTCAACTGCCTGAATAATTATACCGATTCTAAAATCGTCTGCGATGACGACCTAAGGCAATACCGCATAATTCCCGCGAATTATGCGGTATTGCCTTATATTTGTTTACGCTACCCAACGAAAGAATCTTGAAACGATTTCGCGACAATGCTATAATACATACTGTATATGTTGGTATATACTGTTCAAGAAAGCTGCTGACAACCCGATACGATGGAGGCTGCCATGACCTTCCTGAAATCGGCGGTGCGGAAATGAAATCAAAATGCAGCCGCCTGGGGCGGAGAAAGATGGGAAAGAATGAAAAACTCCGGAACGCGCAAAGCCATGCAGACCCCGACATGGAGAAGCATCTGTGCGATGCTGTGCCTGCTGCTGTTGCTGCCGGCTCTGTTTCCCGTGAAGGCTGCCGCAGAAACCGTCCCTGCAAAGGTCGTCCGTGTCGGCTCGTTTGAGGACACCTTCAACTATGTCAACGAGAAGGGCATAAGAAAGGGCTACGGCTACGAATTGCTGCAGACCTTATCCGGCTATACAGGCTGGCAGCTCGAGTATGTGACCTGCGACTGGTCAGACTGCTTTGAAAAACTCAAAAACGGCGAGATCGACATTATGGGCGACATTTCCTATACGCCGGACCGCACCGAGGAGATGCTGTTTTCGGACGAGCCGATGGGGGAGGAAAAAGATTACCTCTACGCCGATCTCTCGCGCGAGGACATCACCGCTTCCGACTTCAAGACGCTGAACGGCAAAAAGATCGGCGTTCTGATGGGAACCGAGCCGGAGGTTATGCTGACCGAATGGGAAGAAAAATACGACCTGAAAACGCAGCACGTCAACATCTCCAACAATGAGGATGCCAAGCAAAAGCTGGCAAACCATGAGATCGACTGCTTTGTTTCGATGGAAGAATCCTTCTGGACGGAGCTTGGCATCTCGACCATAACCCGCGTGGGAAGCTCCGACATCTACTATGCAATCAACAAAGACCGTGCGGATATCAAGGAAGAACTGGACAATGCGATGCGCGCGCTGGAGGACGCCGATCCTTTTTATACGGCGGATCTCTATAAAAGGTATTTCTCGATGGATTATACCCCGATCCTTACGGGAGAGGAAAAGGCGTGGCTCAAAAAGCACGGCGCGATCCGGATGGGCTTTCTGACGGGTGACAGCGGCGTCAGCGTCTATGACCCTTCCACCGGGGAACTTACCGGGACCATTACGGACTATATTCGGTTTGCCAAGGATTGTCTGGGAAATCAGGAGCTGGAATTCCAGATGGTCGGTTATGACAGCCAAAAAGCGGAACTTGATGCGCTGAAATCAGGCGAGATCGACATGGTTTTCCATTTCGACCAGAGTCCCAATCTGGCGGAAGAGTATGGCGTTTATGGCGGTGCGTTCACCCGTAACATCAACATCTACGGTCAGCCCTATGCCCCTGCCAAGAGCCTGACGATTGATGCCTCCAACCTGCGCACCTTCTACACGGGCGACACCTTCAACCCGGCTGAGCTGGTTGTGACGGCTACCCGCGCCAACGGTGCGGAGGAGTCCATCTGGGGCGGTCGCTTGACCTTCACCGGTTACGACAGCGACACCACAGGCACCAAGACCGTGACGGCCTCCTTCCTGGGTGCGACCGCTACGTTTGAAGTGCAGGTCGAGGATCTGGTCACCGAGCAGTACACGGGCAGCTATGAGCTGGTGCAGGGTGAGACGCCCACCGCAACGGATGCCGTGCTGCTGGTGGATTACTCCCACAAGGTCTGCACGCTGACTGCCGCCGACGGCTCTGCCTCCATCACCGGCACGCTGGTGGATGCGCAGGACGATGCCCTTACCATGACCCTGAACGGCAGCGATGCCCTGACGGTGCCCATCACCGAGGGTGAGGACGGCAGCAAGCAGCTGACCATCCCCGCCCACGACGAAATCGTTTCCGGCTGGGGCTCCAGCACCACCTACTCCATCAACGAGGCTGTGGTCACGCTGGCGGCAGAGTAAGCGTCTATTGCCCCTGATAAAACATAACGGTACTTGCTGAATGAAAGCCGCGTCTGATGTCTGCTTGCAGGCGTTGGATGCGGCTTTTCTTATGAGAAGGGAAAGCTATATGCAAAATACAGAACTTTTGCTGAAAAAATTGACCTTGGAAGAAAAATGCGCGCTGCTTTCCGGCGCGGAAACCTTCAAAACGCGGGGTATGCCCGAACACGGCATCCCGCAGATCTGGCTGTCGGACGGTCCCCACGGCTTGCGCAAGCAGGCGGGGGAGAGCGACCACTTGGGGCTGAATCCCAGCGTGCCCGCCACCTGCTTCCCCACGGCGTCGGCGGTTGCGAACAGCTGGGATGCCGCGCTGGGCGAGGAAATCGGCGCAGCCTTGGGCGAGGAAGCCGCTGCGCAGGAAGTGTCGGTGGTGTTGGGACCGGGGCTTAACATGAAGCGCAACCCGCTGTGCGGGCGCAGCTTTGAGTATTTCTCCGAGGACCCGTATCTCGCGGGCAAGCTGGCGGCGGGATATATTCGCGGCATCCAGTCCAAGGGCGTAGCCGCCTGCCCGAAGCACTTTGCCGTCAACAGTCAGGAAACGCGGCGTATGGCTTCGGATTCCATCGTGGACGAGCGCACCCTGCGGGAAATTTACCTGACCGGGTTTGAAATTGCCGTCAAAGAGGGGCATCCCCGCAGCATTATGTCGTCCTACAATCTTGTGAACGGTACGTATGCCAACGAGAATAAGCACCTGCTCATGGAGATTTTGCGCGGTGAGTGGGGCTTTGACGGCGCGGTCATCACCGACTGGGGCGGAAGCAACGACCACGCGCTGGGTGTGAAAAACGGCTCCACGCTGGAAATGCCCGCGCCCGGCGGGGACAGTGTGCGCGAACTGCTGGCGGCGGTGGAAAGCGGGAAAATCTCTGAATCCGACATCGACGCCCGCTTGTCAGAGTTGCTGCCGCTGGTGTTTGATACCAAGGCTGCGCTGGACGCTGCCCCGCGCGAGTTTGATGCGGCAGCCCATCATGCGCTTGCCCGCCGCGCCGCCGAGGAAAGCCTTGTGCTGCTGAAAAACGAGGGCTCTTTGCTGCCGTTGGCTGCGGGTGCCAAAGTGGCTGTCATCGGCGACTTTGCCAAGAATCCGCGCTACCAGGGCGCAGGCTCCAGCATGGTAAACTCGACACAGGTGGATGTGCTGCTGGATAAGCTGATCAACTCCGAGTTGAACGTCATCGGGTATCAGCAGGGCTTTGACCGCCACGGTAAGCCGGATGCTGCTTTGCAGAAATCCGCCTGCGAACTGGCGACACAGGCGGATACAGTTGTTTTGTGCATGGGTCTGGATGAAATCGCCGAGAGTGAGGGTCTTGACCGCAGCAATCTGCGCCTTGCGCAAAATCAGGTGGATCTGCTGCAGGCTGTGGCGGCTGTCAACCCGAAAATTGTCGTGGTATTGTACAGCGGCAGTGTAGTCGAAACGCCGTGGCTGGACAACTGCCAAGCCCTGTTGTACGCCGCCTTAGGCGGTCAGGCGGGGGCGGGCGCCGTTGCGGATGCACTGACCGGCAAGGTCAACCCCTGTGGCAAGCTGGCAGAAACATGGCCGTTGGCCTACGCCGACGTACCCAGCGCCGCCGACTTTGCCACCCGCCGCAAGACTGTGGAGTACCGCGAGGGGCTGTACATCGGCTACCGCTACTTTACCACGGCGGAAAAAGCTGTGCGCTTCCCGTTTGGCTATGGTATGAGCTACACGACGTTTGCGTACAGCGATATGGCTGCCGATGAACAGGGGGTCAGCCTTACCGTAACGAACACCGGCAGTGTGGCAGGTACGGAAATCGTGCAGCTATATGTTGCCAAAAAGGACAGTGAGCTTTTCCGCCCTGTAAAGGAACTGAAAGGCTTTGCCCGCGTAACACTCGCCCCCGGTGAGAAACAGCGCATCACCATCATGCTGGACGATAAGGCGTTCCGTTTCTGGAATGTCAAGGCTAACCGCTGGGAAATCGAGGGCGGCGAGTACGAGCTACTTGTCGGCGCAAGCGTGGAGGACATCCGGCTGTGCGAGAAAATCTCCGTGCATGGAACGGCTGCCGTGCATCCGTATGAGGATAGGGACTTGGATTGCTATTATAAGGGCGATGTGCTGCACGTTTCCGATGCAGACTTTGAAAAGCTGTTGGGGCATCCCATCCCGAAAGGCAAAACCAAAATTGACCGCAATCTGACCTTGGGCGAACTGAACCACGCACGCAGCCCGCTGGGCTGGCTTGTCTGGCTTGTGCTGACGATCCTGCTGGATGTCAGCTATAAACGCGGCAAGCCGGACCTGAACATCTTGTTCCAGTACAATATGCCCCTTCGCGCCTTGGCAAAGATGACGAACGGCGCCATCAGCATGGGCATGGTGGACGGCATCGTGCTGGAGGCAAAGGGTTTCTGGGTCATCGGTCTGCTGAAGGTCATCGTCGAGGCCGTTAAAAACATCATCCTCAACGCGCAGCTGGAAAGCCGCCTGCGCAACAGCTGACAGGAAGGGCTGTCATGCAGCTTTGGAATACCTTTGCAGAAAAGCATCCTGCCGCAGCCAAGTGGGTGCGCGAGGGTGGCTTGTTCGTCGTCTTCCCGGAAGGGGAGGCTAAGAAGGCATAAGAATAGCCGGGCAGCGTAAAAACTGCTCGGCTTTGTTGTTTGTTGGCTGCGTGGCTTCCCCCCTCGGGGGAAGCTGTCAGCGGCCCCGACCGCTGACTGATGAGGGGCTGCGCTGCCGTTAGTACCCGTCAAAGGGCTGCCACGGAAACGCCGCCCCTCATCCGGCTCTGCGGGGTCGCCGTTCAGTCTACGTGCTAAGAGCCACCTGCGGGCACAGTCCCTCAGGGGGAAGGCTTAGAAATTACAAATAATTCACCGCCAGGATCGCCGCACCCAGCACGACCAGCACAACGCCTGTCGCGCGGTTCAGCGTGGCAGGCTCGGCCTTGTTCGCGAACTTGGCGGCAATGCGCGCCCAGAGCAGCGTGCTCAGCACACAGCAGATCAGGCAGAACAGATCCGGTACACCGCCAATCGCAAAATGGCTGACAGAACCGGTGAAGGCCGTGAATGCCATGATGAAAACGCTCGTTCCGACGGCGGTTTTCAGCTCATAGCCCAGCACGGAGGTCAAAAGCAGCAGCATCATCATGCCGCCGCCCGCGCCGATGAACCCGCAGATGAAGCCCACGCCCGCGCCGCAGAGCAGCGACTGCGCGAACCGCTTCTGTACGCTGACGGCGTTCATCGCGCTCTTGGTCGTCATGACGGGCCGCACGATGAACTTGACGCCCAGCAGCAGCGTCATGAACGTTGAGAAACCGCCCATCGTTGTGCCGGGCACGAGGCTGGCCACATAGCTGCCAACCAGCGTGAAGCAGAGCACCGACGCCATCATGACCGCGCCGTTTTTAATGTCCAGGTTGCCGTTTTTGCCGTAGGTGAAGGCAGAGATCGCACTCGCCAGCACGTCGCTGGCCAGCGCAATGCCCACGGCCATGTAGGGGTCCATCCCCAAAAAAGTAATGAGCATCGGGCTGATGACCGCCGCGGCGCTCATACCCGCAAAGCCTGTGCCCAGTCCCGCGCCGATGCCCGCAATAAAGCAGACGATGAATGCTACCAGATAGGTCATATTCTTACTCCTTGTTCAGCTCCCGCAGGAGGTTTGCATCCATGCGGCGCAGATAGTCCTGCAGCGTCTGCTGCTCCTGCGCCGTAAAGCCCGCAAACAGCGGCTCCAAGCTGCAGCGCTGGATGTCCGCCAGTACCGCGACCATCGGCAGGGCATCGGGCGCAAAGCCCAGCAGCCGCTGGCGGCGGTTGTCCGGCGCAGGGGAGACCGTCAGCACGCCGCGTGCGCGCAGCCGTTCCACCGCCGCCGATACATTGGATTTTGCCAGACCGCGGTAGCGGCAGATGTCGCTGGCCGTGCGGCAGTCTGGATTGTTGTGCAGAAACAGCAGGATGTCAATTTCCAGCTGGTTCAGCCCGTACTGTACGGAAGCAGCCTCAAACCGCGCTGCATGGTACTTTTTGTAGTGCTGTACGTAGCTCAATATGGGCAGCAACTGCATCACTCCTTTGCAAGGCTCGAATAGAACGGTTCTAATTATAACCATTTGCACAGCAAATGTCAATCCTGCCTGTTAAAAAGCAAACATCAGAGAGGGACAGCCGCGCCAGGCTATACCGGATACACAAAAAAAGAGGATGCGGACGGATCCGCACCCTCTAAAACAAAAACAAACCCGAAACAATGCTTCACGAAGAAGATTGAGTTCGGATTTGCACAATATGGTGGACCTGGAGGGATTCGAACCCTTGACCTCTCGGATGCGAACCGAACGCTCTCCCAGCAATATCGCTTTTGTGCACACCTTATGCACCGTGAGAAAAGAAAAATCAACGTATATTCGTCCATATAAAACGACCTGCCATCCCAACGGCCTTTCTTGGTCGCAAGTATGGTTTCCAATCCGCTGATTTTCAAAAGGAAGCGATTTGGGATGTAATATGGTTGGCGGACAAGTGAGCTACAGGCCCTTGAGATGTAACTCACTTGGGGTTCAGATGTATCGCATCTCAATTTACAATAAAATACGATGTACCGTAAAAGCGCAACTTCTACTCGGAAAGAATGAAAGCTGCGCTTTTATTTTTACCCACAAAACATTTCAAAAGGAGAATGCCCATGGATAAAGACTTTATGCTGAACTACTACGACAAAATGGTACGTCCAATATGGACGGAGCTGATGAAGACACCTCGCTATCAGAGGGTGGCTTGCGAACACGACAAGCTCGAACGTGAGTTCCGGCGGCTGTTGGATGAAAAGCTGGGGCGGAAGTATCTTGAACTGGACGATGCACTGTTCCGGGTGATGGATGACATCGCAGAAGCTATGTATATGAAAGGTGCCGCAGACCGTGAGATGATGATCCGTTAATACCATGAGTTACGACTACTTCTATGGGCAGTCGGGCGAACTGTTTTCCTATTTCCGTATTCCGAAAGCACTCTTTCAGGACAGCCGTTTCCGGCAGCTTTCCACGGACGCCCGAACACTGTATGGCATCCTGCTTGACCGTATGAGCCTTTCCGCAAAGAACAACTGGTTGGATGAGCAAGGGCGCGTGTATATCATCTACACTGTCCGGGAAGTGCAGGAATCTCTCTGCTGCGCCGAACACAAGGCGGTCAAGCTGTTCCGGGAACTGGAACAGGCCAATCTTATTGAGCGCAAACGGCGAGGGCTGGGCAGACCCAGCTTGATCTATGTCAAGAACTTTTCGTCTGGACTGCCGCCAAAAGCACAAGTACAGAATTGCGCAAACAGCAATTCTTGTGCTGCTGAAAATGCAGTTCAGGTGCAGCCAAAACCGCAATCTAATAAGACTGATAAGAATAAAACAGAGAGGAACAATCCTTTCCTCCCGGATGAATCGGACAGAGAACAACTCGAAGATTATTTTTATCAGGCATTGGAGGTCGAACTGCTGCTCCGGCTCTGCCCGGATGATGAGGACGCCATCTATCAAATCGTGGACTTGCTTGTGGACACTTGCTCCACCAAACGCAAGATGTTGAGGATTGCCGGGGATGATAAGCCTGTCGAAGTAGTGCGCAGTCGGTTGAAAAAGCTGAACGCAGACCATATCCGCTTCGTGCTGGGCTGTCTGGCAGAGAACACTTCCCCTGTGCGGAACATGAAGCAATATCTGCTGGCGGCATTATTCAATGCGCCTACGACCATGAATCTCTACTATCAGAACAAAACGAACCACGACTTTGCGCGTGGCTCTCCGAAAGCGGGGTGATGTTATGCACCTGCGGATACGGACTGTCTGGATGCAATCCAGAAGCTGCTGCAAACCACCATCCTGCGCACGGCAGGGCACACCGCTGCCTGACATCCTTGTGCTCCTTGAATGCGTGAGATAAGATAAAATCGAACTGAACCTTGAAAACAAAATATGGACGAAACACGTTTGATTTTTCCTTTCTCACTCAAAGAAAGAGAGATTAAAATGAAAAAACGTGTTTATACCTTATACCGTGTTTCGACAAAGGGACAGGTCGAGAAAGACGACATCCCCATGCAGAAAGAAGCCTGCCGCAACTTTGCAGAAAGTCAGGGCTGGGAGATCGTCAAGGAATTTTCCGAAAAAGGCGTTTCCGGCTTCAAAAAATCTGCCAAAGAGCGCGATGAGCTTCAGAAAATCCAACAGGCCGCAATGGAGGGCAAGTTTGACATTCTGCTGGTGTTCATGTTTGACCGTCTCGGTCGCCGCGATGATGAAACGCCCTTTATCGTAGAGTGGTTCACG
>OKUS01001119.1_pt1 | contig 9363 bp, 7 predicted proteins | sample 1606591 | NCBI WGS metagenome assembly OKUS01 (sample SAMEA3882509, study PRJEB24775) | human gut metagenome | biome: human-associated habitat; feature: intestine environment; material: feces | place: Netherlands | collected 2009/2010 | reverse complement strand
GCGGACTGGCAGGAAGTCTGGCACTCGCCGCAGCCGCCGTTCAGCAGGCTCTTAGCCATGTCGCGGGTCTCGAGAGTCTGGATGTGCTTCATAAAACAGTCACCCCTTTATACATTTTAGAATTATTATTATTGTACACGGAAATCCGGGGTTTGTCAATAGGGGCAGAAGGAAAACAACAGACAGCGGGAGGCCCGTCGGAACCCCTTTACAGCAAAACCGCAATCTCCTCCGCCCCGCTGCCGCCCGTATGCTTCAGCGCGGTTCCGGCCTGCTCCAAGGCACGGCAGGCCGTCACCAGCTCTGCCGTCACTTCCTCGCCCGGTGCCACCAGCGGCACGCCGGGGGGATAGGCCCAGAGATACTCCGCGGCGGTCTCCCCCACCGCATCCCGCATCCTTACGGCCCGCGCGGGGCGCAGCAACGCCTCGGCAATCGTGCAGCGGGCCGTGCCGGGGGCGGGCAGAATATGCCGCGGGGCCGCGGGCGGGGCCGCCGTTTTGTCCCAGGCGTGCAGCACATCGGCCAGCCGTTCCAGCGCGTCGGCGTCGTCGCAGGGGCTGGTCATGGCCAGCACGTTCGGGCCGCAGACCATCTCGGGCTCAAAGCCGTCGGCCCGCAGGTACGCCGCCCCCGCCGCGCCGATTTGCAGCAAAATTTTGCCGCTGTCATGCGCAAAAAAGTCAGGATGCGCCGTCAGTGCGTCCGCGCCGCAGCACAGTATTTTTGTATTTTTCAGATCCCGCACCGCCGCGTCAAAGGCATCCAGCCGGGCGCGCCACGCGGCAAAGGCGGCCTCTCCCTCGTCGGCCAGCCAGCGGGTGCAGCCGTCCAGACTGACCATGAGCGGGTAGCTCGGTGAGCTCGTCTCGAACACGTCCAGCTGGCGCTCGACCTCGGCAGGGTCGGCCAGATCGCCGTTCAGCTGCAAAAACGCGGTCTGGGTCAGGCTGGGCAGCGTCTTGTGGGCGCTCTGCACCACCAAATCCGCTCCGGCGGCTACCGCGCCGCCCTGCCAGCCGTACCGGGCGGCAAAGGGCAGGTAGTGCGCACCGTGGGCCTCGTCCACCAGCAGCGGCACGCCGCGGGCGTGGCAGATTTCTGCGATAGTACGTATATCGCTCAAAACACCCTCATAAGTTGGGCTGGTCAGGACCACGCAGCGGGCGTCGGGCGCAGCGTCCAGCGCGGCGACCACATCGGCGGGGCGCACACTGCCGTAGATGCCAAACTGCGGGTCCACGGGCGGCGTGAGCCAGCGGGCCGTCAGCTGCCCCAGTTCCATCGCGTGGTAGACGGCCTTGTGGCAGTTGCGCGCCGCAATGACCGTGCTGCCGAACGGTGCCAGTGCGCGGATGCCCGCCAGCAGGCCGACGGTGGACCCGCCGACGAGGTACCAGCACCGCCGCGCGCCGTACAGCGCCGCCGTGCGGGCCATGGCGTCGGCCAGAATGCCGTCCGCGTCGTGCAGGTCGTCCGCGCCGTCGATCTCGGTCAGGTCCCAGGCATAGCAGCCCAGCCCCGGTGCGGGCGGCACCCGCCGCTTATGCCCGGGCATGTGCAGCGGGTAACGCGCCGCGGAGAGGGTTTCTAATTTTTGTTGCAGCGTTGATTTTGTCATATTTTTATACTTTTTATAAATAAGTGCAAGCTAAAAAGCCTCCCCTTTGAGGGGAGGTGCCCGCGGGGTGGGCGGGAGACGCACACTTTACAGGTCTACACCCGGCCACCCCTCACCGCCTGCGGGCGGAGCTGCCCTCAAAGGGGAGCCTTTAAGAGATCTCAATTTCCGCCTTACTGCCCGCCCGCGTTTTGGTCACGTGGATCTGTCGCGTCAGGCGGTCCTGCAGCGCCTCGACGTGGGAGATGACGCCGATGAGCTTATCGCCCCCGGCCAGCCCGGCCAACGTGTCCACGGCCTTTTCCAGACTGTCGGAGTCCAGCGAGCCGAAGCCCTCGTCGATGAACAGCGTCTCAATGACGACGCCGCCCGCGTTCTGCTGGATCGTGTCGCTGATGCCCAGTGCCAGGCTCAGCGCGGCCATGAAGCTCTCGCCGCCGGACAGGCTGCCCACGGGGCGGGTCTTGCCGGTGTAGGCGTCGAACACGTCGAGGTCCAGCGCGGTCTTGCCGCCGACGGCCTCGCTCTTGCGGCGCAGCAATCGGTACTGGCCGTCGGTCATGCGGGTGAAGCGCAGGTTCGCGGCTTCGACCACGCCATCAAAATAGAACGCCTGTACGTACTGTTCAAACGGAAGTTTGATTTTCCCGGTCAAATTGCCGTTGATCGTTTTGGACAGATTGTCCCACATAGCACGCTTCTCGCGGGCGGCAGCGCTCTCCCGCATCGTCTTTTGCAGCGCGTCGATGGCGGCGCGGTTCGTGTGCAGACGGTGCACGGCGGCGTCCCGGGCGGCCATGGCGGCAGCGCGGTCCCGGCGCAGGCGGGCCAGCGCGTCCTGCAGCTGGGTCAGTGCGTCGGGGTTGTCGCGCTTGGGCATCGTCTCGCGCATCTGCTGCACGCGGGCGCTGGCGGCAGCGTGCCCGGCCTTGGCGTTGGCGGCGCGGCGGGTGGCCGCAAAGCGCTGCTTTTCCAGGTCGGCCAGCTGGCCGTTCAAAAGGTCGGCCTGCTTGGCCAGGCTGCGGGCGCGGTCCGTCTTTTGCTTCAGCTTCAGGTGGTCGGCCTGCAAGCCGCGCAGACCCTCGGTCAGGCTGGTCTGCTGGGCGGTCAGCGCGATTTTCAGCTCGTCGGGCGTCAGTTCGGCGGCGGGCTTGCCGGTGTAGCGGTCCCCGCGGCGCGCGAAAAATCCATCCGCGTCTCGCTGCAAAGCCGCCCGCAGCTCATGCGCGTGGGCGGCGGCGTCACCGGCGGTGCGGCTGGCCGCGGCAGTGCTGCGGCGCTGGGCCGTCAGCGCCTTCTCGCGCTCCTCCAGCTGCTTTTCGGTGATGTGGTCCTTGGGCAGCGCGGCGATCTTCGGGTGCTTGGTGGAGCCGCAGACCGGGCAGGGCTTGCCCTTTTGCAGGTCCTTGGCCAGCAGGCCCGCGCGGTTGGCGTTTAATTGGCGCTGCATCGTGCTGTATTCTTCCTCGGCGCTGTCCAGTGCAGCCTGTGCGGCCACATACTCTGCCTGACGCGCGGCGGCGTCCTCGTCGGCTTTGTCGGCGTCCGCCAGATTTTGCAAGAGCTGCCTGCAGTCGGCGGAAAGCCCCTCGGCCAGCTCAATGCGGTGGTCGGTCTTGAGCAGGTCGGCCTCGGCCTGGCTCAGCGCGGCGCGGTCCGCCTCGTTTTTGGCAATATTTTCCTTCACGTTCGCCGTGCGCTTTTCCAGATCGGTCATGATGAGGTCGGTCTGGTGCTCCACATCGGCGGCGCGCTGCTCCTCGGCCACCAGCCCGGCCAGCTGGCGGCGGCGGGCGGCGCGTTCCTCGGCAATTTTCAGGCCGGCGTCACCGCGGGCGATCTTCTCGTCCAGCTCGTTCATAACGCTGGTCTGTCGTTTTTCGTTGGCGTCGTCGGCCTCCAACAGCAGCCTGCCCAGCTCGGCGACAGCCCCTGCGGCAAACGGGTCTCGCTCGGCCTGCATTTCGGCCAGGTCGGCGGCGGTCTCCTCGTCGGCACCGTCACCGATCAGCGTGCCGACGTGCATCAAAAGTACATCGTCCAGACGCTTACATTCCTCGTCGGCCTTACGGGCGTGCTCGACGGCGACCTGCCCCAGTCGCTGGTGGTCTGCAGTGTCAAAAATGCGGCGCAGGATGGCGGCGCGGTCCGCGGACGGCGCGTTGAGCAGCCGGGTAAAGTCGTTCTGCGCCAGCATCGACACCTGGGCAAACTGTTTGGCGTCGATGCCCAGCAGCTTGACCACAGCGTCGGTCACGGCTGACGCACCGCTGACCGGCTCGTCCGGCTCACGGATCAGCTCGGCCTTGGCGGGCACCTTGACCATGCCGGTGCCGCGCTTGGCAGCGCGCTGCTGGTCGGGCCAGCGGCGCACGGTGTAGCTGCGCCCGCGGTGGGTAAAGGCCAGCTCGACGCTCGTCTCGGCGTCGGGGGCGGCAAAATCACTGCGCAGCATCGTTGTTTTTCGGTTTTCACCGGAGGTCTCGCCGTAGAGCGCAAACGTGATGGCGTCAAACAGGGCGGTCTTGCCCGCGCCAGTGTCGCCGCCGATCAGAAACAGTCCGCTGCCGCCGAACGCCGAGAAGTCCAGCTCGGTGCGGCCCGCGTAGGGGCCGAAGGCGGTCAGGATCAGCTTTTGGGGTTTCATTCGCTTTTTGACGCCTCCTCGCGCAATCTTTTCACAGCCACGGTCTCCTCCACTGTCAGGGGGCGTCCGTTCATCTTGGTGAAAAAGTCCTGGAACAGCTCGACAAAGGGCTTGCCGCGCACGGCCTGGGTCATGTCCAGCGGGTGCGCGACCTCACCTTGGGGCAGGTAGTCGAGCCGCATGGCGTTGGGATAAGCGGCGCGCAGCTGCGCCATGGCGTCGGGCAGCGGCGTCGGGTCGGTCAGGGTCGCCCAGATGTAGTCCTCGGTGTCGGTTGGCCGGGCGGTCAGCCGGATCAGCGGGCCGGTCAGGTGGCGCATAGCGCGGCGGGGCGTCAGCGGCAGCTGCTCGATTTTTTCCACGCCGCGCTTGCCGACCCGCACGAGAGTGACGGATTTCTGCATCCCGCACTCGTCCAGATGGTAACAGAGCGGCGCACCCGCGTAGCGCACGGCGTCGATGCCGACGCGCTGGGCGCGGTGGATATGGCCGAGCGCTGCATAGCAGAAGCCCGCAAACCGCGCTGCATCAATGGAATCCACCGTGCCGACGGTCAGGGGCGCGGTCTCGCTGCCGGAGAGCTGCGGCGGGCAGACGCCGGAGACCACCATCTGGTGGGCGACGAGCACCCGGCGCGGGGCGGCGGGCTCACAGACGGCCAGCGCCGCGCCGACGGCGGAGTCGTAGTCGGTGATGTCGGCGTCGGGCAGGTAGTGGCGCACCGTGGCCGCCCGCACAAAGGGCAGCAGCGTGAACTCGATGGGGCCGTGGCGGTCATTGAGTACGACCTGCTTGGGGCAGCCGGTGAAACGCCCGGCAATGTGTACGTTTTGTTCTGCCAGCAGACTGCTGGCAAAGTCGAGCCGCTCGGCGCTGTCGTGGTTGCCGGAGACGGCCAGCACCGGGATGCGGCGGGCGGCCAGCTGGGTCAGGAACCAGTCCAGCAGCGTGCAGGCCGCGGCGGGCGGCACCGGCGTGTCGTAGATGTCGCCCGCGATGACGACGGCCTCGACGCCGTGTTTTTCACAGAGGGTCAGAATTTGTTCAAGGATGAACCGCTGATCCTCCAGCATATCAAACCCGTTGACCCGTTTGCCCAGGTGCAGGTCTGCAAGGTGCAGAAATTTCATGGTGTATCTCCAGATTTTGCTTTTACCGCGCTGTAGGGGGCGGCGTCCTCGACGCCCCGCGGACCGATGCAAGCATCGGCCCCTACAGCTTTACCGCCACAGCTTCTCCCAGGTCGTGATGTCCAGCGTGGTGCCGGGCAGGACCTCCACGGGGGCTGTCTCGGCCTTGCGGAAGCGGCACTTTTTGGCAAAGCCCTCAGCCTTCAGGTCGCGTGCCCACACCCGCATATACAGGCGGCTGCGGCCATCGCCCTCGGCCAGCTTCTGCGCATAAGCCACGATGCTGCGGCCAATGCCCTGCCCGCGGGCCTTTTCCTTTAAGAAAAGGCGGCTCAGGCACATGGCGCCCGCGGGGCCAAGGTCGAGCGCGAAATAGCCCACCGGCTCGGTGCCGAGGTAAATTAAGAAGTAGTTGATGACGCCGCTGTGGATCTCGTCGTCGGTCAGGATGTCGCTCTGGTACTTATCGGCCAGTGCAGCGGCGACCTTGGGCGTCAGCTTGGTGTAATGCTGGACGAAAATCTCCTGCGCCAGCTCGGAAACCAGCTGGACGTAGCGGGTCTTGGTTACTTGCTTGAAGGTTGGATTCATGGCTGCTCCTTTTTTAGAGAATAGATAATAAAATTGATGATTCGCGTCGCTCAAAATTTTCTGCCGCCGTAGGGGCGCATTCTATATGCGCCCGCCGGTCGTCTGCCTGTTGACGGGCGGATATGGAATCCGCCCCTACGGATTTTGTTTTTATCTTTTATCTATTATCTTTTATTTTTTCTTATTCTATCGTCAAACTTGCCTTTGCCGGCATGCACGCGGCCCAGTCGCCCTCGTTTTTCAGGGTGCCGAAGCCCTCGCACAGGTGGTCGGGGCAGGGGCTGTCTACAAAGGCGATGCCGCCGTTTTCCACCCGCAGGTGGATCGTGTACAGGCCGGTGTCAACGTCATATTCGGCGTTTTTACGCAGATCAATGCGCTGCTCGACCTGCGGGTCGCCGTAGCGCAGCACCGCCGTGCGGCCCGTGCCGCCGTGGTGGGCGGCCAGCCACAGCACCGCGGCCAGCGCCAGAATTATAGCGATAAACAGCAGATTTTTTCGTTTCTCGGTCATGGCTCTCTGTCAAATTCCAGTTCTTCGGTCAGGCCGTCATACCCGGCCACGGCGGCGGGGTACGCGGTGCGCGCGGCGGCCAGGCCCGGCGCGGGGTCGGTCACGGCGGCGCTGTAGTGGGTCAGCCAGAGGCGGCGCACGTTTGCCGCGGCGGCCAGTGTGCCGGTCTCCCGGCAGGTGGCGTGGCCGTACAGCTCCGCCTTGGGCAGGTCGGCGTCGTCGGCGTAGGTTGCGTCCATGCAGAGCAGGTCGGCGTCCCGGGCGGCGGCCTCCAGCGCGGCGCAGGGGCGGGTGTCGGTGGCGTAGACCACCTTCAGCCCGCGGCGCGGCGCACCCAGCACCTGCTCCGGCGTGCAGCCGCCGACGGCCTCGCCCCTTTGCAGCGTTTTCCAGTAGGGCATCGGGATGCCCGCAGCCCGCGCCCTTGCGGGGTCGAACCGCCCGGCGCGGGGCAGCGCAAGCAGATAGCCGCAGCAGGGTACGCGGTGGGTCAGCGGGAACGGGGTGATTTTCAGCGTGTCTATGTTGAATTGTTTGTCTGCGACCTGCCAGCGCACCGGGTACGCCTGCGGCCCGGCCAGTGCCGTAACGGCCTGCGCCACAGGCTCGATGCCCTTGGGGCCGTAGATCGTCAGCGGTTCGGTGCGGTTCAGGCTGCCCAAGGTCTGCAAAAGACCGGGCAGGCCCAGAATGTGGTCGCCGTGGTAGTGGGTCAGCAGCACCGCCGAAAGCCGATACGCGCTGACGCCGTACCGCCGCAGGCCGACCTGCGTGCCCTCGCCGCAGTCCAGCAGCACGCTGCGCCCGCCCACCGTGACCGCGGCGGCGGCCAGTGCGCGGTCCGGCAGCGGCTGCGTGCCGCCCGTGCCCAGCAGGGTTACTTTCAGCATGTATGCACCTCTTTTCCAATACTTCCCCATTATCAAGCGTATTATAGCACAAATCGGGCGGGCGGTAAAGGGGCGGTGCGGAAGCCTTCCCCCGAGGGGGAAGGTGCCCGAGGCCCCGACCGAGGGCGGATGAGGGTGGGTGCGGTGGTCTCCCGTTTGTGGGATGCGACGGAAGCTTTGCCCTCATCAGCCGCCTGCGGGCGGCAGCTTCCCCCGAGGGGGAAGCCAAAAAAGTTGAAACACCCCGCCCGTTTTTGTCGTATAATCTTTATGAAAGGGGGCGACGCCCATGACAGAGCACGAGTTGGACACCCTGCTGCGGGACTACGGCGGCGCAGTGCGGTCCGTCTGCCGGGCCATTCTGCCCGGCCATCCGCAGGACGCCGAGGAGGCCGAGGCCGACACATTTTACAAGCTCTGGCGCGGGGCACACCTGCCCGCAGACGAGACCCATCGGCGGCGGCTGGTGGTGCAGGCGGCGCGGCAGTGCGCCATTGACCGCTACCGTGCGCTGCTGCGCCGGGGCGAGACGCTGCCGCTGGATGACCGCGACGACGCCGAGCTGGCCGTTGCGCTGGAAAGCGAGCTGGAAACCCGCGAGCTGATGGCGCAGGTCATGGCGCTGCCGCCGCCCGACGGGGAGCTTTTTCTGCGCAGGTACGTGTATGGCGAGACCGCGGCCCAGCTGGGCGTACATTTCAACATGCCTGCCGCAACGGTGCGCACCCGGCTGCACCGCGCACGGCTGGCACTGCAAAAGCTATTGAAGGAGGGCTGACCTATGACCGAACTGGAACGCTGGATGAACGACCACCCGCCGCTGGCTGACGCCCTGACGGCGGAAGAAACCGCGGCGCTGCGGGCAAAAGTGCTGGCGCGCCGCCCAAGGGTGCATGTTTTGCGCGGCTGGCGGCTGGCAGCCGCGGCGGCAGCGCTCTGCTTAGTGGCCGCGGGCGCGGTGGTGCTGGGGCTTTTCCACCCCATGAGCGCCGCCAACGAGACGAACGCACTGGTGCAGAAATACGGCGAGGTGCTGGACGAACCGCTGACCACCGAAATCAACGGCCACACGGTCAGTGTAAAGGCGCTGCTGCGCGACAAGAACACGCTGCGGGTGCTGTACGATGTGGACAATGCCAAGGGGATGGAGCCAAACGATTTGGTGTGGGACACCGGCGCGTTTTACCTGCGTGCAGCGGACAACAGCGGCGACAAGCGGCTCTATATTGCAAGCAACGCACAGGTAGGGCCGTGTTACGGGTACGCTATTGGGTCGTGGGCAATGCGCAATGCGGTCAGCGAAGGCGACGTTCTCTCCTGCTATGTGGATATTCCGTTGACCCAGACGGCCACCGACACGCGAACGCTGTATATCTGCGATTTGACAAATCACAAGGCCTCTGCACATGTTAAGGTCATGCTGCCAGACATGGCTGAAGCCGTGACGCTAAACGTAAAGAAAACCATCGCGCTGAAGGGAGGGCACTGGTTCCATTATGATATGACCGAGGAAGAAGCCGAGCAATATCCCGACGCAACGTTTGACATTGAAGAGGTTCGTATTGAACCGCTGGCGGTCAGCGTCATCGGCAAGAACCACGGCAGTCTGCCGCTGGGCGGGACCTCGCGATACGATGTGCAGTCCCGCGTGAAGCTGTTCCGCGCCGACGGCACCGAGTTGACCTACGGCTGGGACGGGGAATTTTACCAGGGTTTTTATGGCCGCGTGAGCAAATATTCCGGTCAGAGCGCTCTGCGGGTGAACACCTACAACTTGATCGACCCCGAGGCTGTGGCATGGGTCGAGATCGACGGGGAGAGGTTTGAGGTGGAGTGAACGCGGTAAAGCCCCTCCGGCCATCGCTGACGCTCGGCCACCTCCCCTGTAAGGGGCGGCTTGTTGCGCGGGCGAAGCCCCGAGAAAAAAGCCTCCCTTGTCAAAGGGAGGTGCCGAGCGCAAGCGAGGCGGA
>OKUS01001099.1_pt1 | contig 9535 bp, 5 predicted proteins | sample 1606591 | NCBI WGS metagenome assembly OKUS01 (sample SAMEA3882509, study PRJEB24775) | human gut metagenome | biome: human-associated habitat; feature: intestine environment; material: feces | place: Netherlands | collected 2009/2010 | reverse complement strand
ATGACTTAATATTTTCACATATGCTTACATTATCAGCATCAATGAGTTTTTTTTCAAATTCAATAATTGTCATTTAATTAAATTTATGAGTTTTCTAATCCTTTTGTTCTTGCTCCATTACTACTGTTGCTGGAAGCACTCTCAAAACCGAGATTGTCAACATTATTATAATCAGCAATAACTTCTGCCCTTGTTTTATTATGATTAGCTGGATTATCTTGATATTCTCTCCAACTTTCCTTTTGATGCCCTATAACAGGTTCATCATAAATTGGTAAACCTGTTTTCTTATCTATATAATTACCATCTTCATCTACATTTGAAGTTCTTTTTAGGTAATCATAAGTTTTTTTCCACCATTTTGGACGACGTTGTAATGCTTTTGGTAAATTTTGTACTCGTTTAGAATAATGGCTTAATCCCAGCACATCCACCCAATAGTTGGTATCATAGACATACCCATACAGATTGAGTATTCTACCAGCCAGCCCAATCGGATCTTGCGAGACATACATGCCCATCTGTGGCGAGTAGTACCTGAACCTGTTGTATGCCAACCCTGTCTCCCGGTCATAATACTGCCCCTGGAACAGGAACGGTACCATTCCCTTGTTGCCGGTCTCCCCGATGACGTTCCCGTCCATGTCGAGCACCCGGCTCCACACCTCGTTGCCCTCGGCATCGTATGCCTCCGTCGGTGTTCCGAGCTGGTCTGTCAGTATCGAGTAGGACCTGCCTTCCTTTATCATTGCCACCGGCACGAAGGACTCCTCGTCGAAGAGCCATACCGTCATGTCGCGGCGTTCCGTGTCCGTGTTCCACCTGTCCTCCACGACGGAGTATTCCCTATGCTGCTTCCACTGGTGCAGCGGCACGTTGCCGTTCCACACCCACCGCGTCACCGTCGTGCCGAAGCTCTTGGAGAGCCTGCGCCCGAGCGCGTCGTATGTGAACTCCACCTCCCTCTTGTCGGGCCGCACCACCTTTGCCAGAGAGCCGTCGGCGTTCCACCGGTATCTCCAGCGGTCCTTCTTGCCGTCAAGCCACCTTCCCGTGCCGAGGTAGCGTTCCGTCAGGTTGCCGTCCGCGTCGTACTCGCAGTGCCATTCGCCGTCCTGCTCCAGCCGTCCGCCACCAAGGTAACGGCGCAACTTCATGTCCGGGTCGGGATACAGGTTTCCCGTCTGGTCGCTCTTCCTCCACTGCTCCCTGCCGTCGGGATATTCCGCCCTTTCGAGCTGCCCCGTCGGGGTGTAGGAGTAGCGTGTCTCGCCACGCCTGCTGTCCTCCACGGACAACAGCCTGTCGGCGACGCCCCAGCGGTAGCGGCGCATATGCCGTGTGCGCGAGTCCTTGCGTGTGCGGGCATTCACCAGACGGCCTATGTCATCATAGGCGAACGAGCGGACAATGCCTCCCGGAAGGATGCGTTCCACCTCGAAGCCCAGCGTGTCGTGGCGGTGTGCCGATTCCCACGAGCCTGTACCGTCGGCGTCGCTGCCGCCGGTGGCAGTGAACCCCTCAAGCTCCCCGTAGCCGTTGCGGGTGTAGCGCAGCGAGGCCCCCGCCGTGCTGTCGAGCGTGAGTATCCTGCCGGTATGGTCGTAGGTGCGGAGTATGGTGTTGCCGTCGGCCGCTTCCCGTGTCGGAAGTCCCAGGGAGTTGTACGCGAACTCCACCGTGCTTTCCCCCCTCGATGCCTGCACCAGCCTGCCGGACAGCCCGTAGGCGTAGGTCTGGTCGGGGTCGCCGGCCGTGGGGTATGAGACGCGCGTCACGCGCGAGCAGGCGTCATAGCCGTATTCCCTTTCCGTTCCCGATGGCAGCGTCTCCCTGACGACGCGTCCGCCCCTGTCACGCAGGTAATGACGGACGGCCCCGTCGAAGCCTTTCTCGGCGGTGACGTTGCCCACAGCGTCGAGGGCGAACTCGTAGCTCTGGAGCCTCTCGTTTGTCACACGGCGCAGGCGTTCCTCCCGGTCATAGCGGAAGTTCACCACGCCCCGGTGGTCGCGGCGCCTTGTCAGCTTCCACATGCCGGAGTAGCCGTACTCCACGTGCTGGACGTTGTCACGGTATTCCGTGAGGTTGTCTATCCCGTCGTAGGACAGGCGTATGTCGTTGCCGTCGAAGTCGAGCACGCGCACCACGCGGCCCACAGGGTCGTATTCCCTTTTCTGCACCGCACCCTTGGGGTTGGTGACGCTCACGCACCTGCCCAGCAGGTCGTAGCCGTACAGCGAGGTGTTCCCCCGGCTGTCGGAGGCTTCCGTGAGGTTATGGAAACGGTCATAGGCGAGCCTCGTTGCCACGCCGTAGGGGTCTTTCACCGATGCCACCGCACCGTTGCGGTAGGTCATCCTCGTGACGGCACCTTCGGGGTTGGTGCGGCTCACCAGATTGCCCGAGCGGTCATAGCCGAACTCCCACGTGCCGCCGTCCGGCGTGGTAACGGATACGGGACGGTTGCGCAGGTTCCCCTTGGCAGGATACACGGCGGACACGCTGCCGCCGCACGGGTCGGAGCTGTCGGTGCAGTTCCCCCAGCGGTCATATCTGTACAGGGTGCTGTTACCGAGCGGGTCCGTCTGTGCGAGTAGCCGGCGGCTGTCGTCGTAACGCCACAGGTGTTCCCCGCCGTTGGCATCGACCTTCTTCCACACAAGGCCGCCGCGGTGGTGGTACACCGTCAGCTCCCCGTGGCTGTCGAGCACCTCGGTCACTCCCTCCCGGAACGTGAGCCTGTGGTCGTATATGCCGCCGTCGCCCCACGTGTGCACGCAGCGCGAACCCACGCCCGTACCGTCGTACTCGAAGTACCACGCAAGGCCGTTGCGCCATGTCTCCTTCACGATGAGCCTTCCGGCATACTCGTATGTCATCACGTCGCCCGCCGCGTTGCGCTGGAGGGTCATGTTGCCGTCGGCGTCGTACTCGTAGGAGGCGAGGGTAATCTCTTTCTCCGGATCTTCCGGATGCGGGCCGCATATCTCAAGGATGCGTCCGCTTCTCGTGTCGTGCTCCACCCTCAGGCGGCGGCCCGCGCTGTCGGTGATGGAGCGCAGCAGGCCCTCTTTCGTGTAGTCGAAGCGGATGCCCAGACCGTTGCAGTCGGTCACGCTTTCAAGCAGGCGCACGGAATCGTACTCCTTGTGTGTGAAGCGGTAGTAGAGGTCCTCGGCCATGTCCCACACGCAGTAGCCGCCGTCCTGTTCCAGACGGGCCTCCTTGCGTTCGGAGAGGATGAACGAGGGTTCCTCCGCTGTAGGCAGCGGGAAGGCCACCGGGATGCCGTCACTCATGCGGAGCGTCAGCGTGCCCTCTTCCGTGTCCACGACGACGCCCATGTCGTAGGCGTGGTGCCACCCGTTGCCCAGAGGACCCCGGTAGTCGCTGCGGCTGTACCACGTGCGCTCCCATGACAGGGGCACCGGGCCGTCGAGCCAGAAGTCCTCCTCGTCGGTGAAGAACGTGCCGCTGGCCACGTCCACGGGGTGCCCCGTGACCGTACAGATGGCCTTGTGGAGCATGTTCTTCAGGGATTCGCTCTTTATCGTCCTGTTGACCTTGCTGTGCAGCCTGTCCGCCAGCTTCCTGGTCTTTTTCTTGTAGAAACGCCCGAACGCCCCCGTGCATTTGCGGGCGAGTGCCGCCATGGGGTTGAGGGGGACGGGAACCGGGCTGGTGAGTATCTGTCTGGAGGGAGGTATCGGGTTGATGACACCCGTGGGCAGGAACATGCCCGGAACCTTATGCACGCTCGGTATGCCCACGTCGTTGCAGTCAAGGTGCAGGTGCGCGCCGCCGCCCGAGAAGGGCATCCCGTCGGCAAGTACCGTCAGGCTGCCCATGAAGGCGTGGCCGTTGTTCTTGGGTATCGCCGCTGAAGGGGCCGCCCAGCCTGCGCCCATGGGGATATGCGGGATGCTCCGCGTGGGTGTGGATGCGACCGCGCGGGGGATGAAGCCGCCTATCTTGACGGTGGCGCCCAGCATCCCGACGGCCATCGTCAGCACGGTGTGGCCCACCTCGGCGAGCTTCGCGCTGTCGGCGTCGCCCGTCTGTTCCGCTGTCGGTGGCGGGGGGATGAACGAGGAGACCGCCGCCGCGATGAAGTCCTGCGGACGGAGGAGGGCCCCGACATAAGGGTGAGGCATCGGCACGACGGGGGACGGGGGTATCGTCACGAGGTGGATGTCCACGCCGATGACAGGGTCGAGCTGCTTGGAGATAGGCAGGCAGGCCATGCCCTTCATGCCCATGGCACCCAGTACGGGAAGCATGGCGGCTTCGCTCAGGCCGTCGGCAAGACCGCCGATGGCGGCTGCCGCCTTGACGCCCGTGTCGAGGGCATTGACGGACGGTGACACACCGGCCTCGGAGTTCGCCTTGACGCCTTCCGAGATACCCTTGACCTGCGCACCTACGCCGGTCTTTAGGTTTGCACTTACGCTGTCGAAATAACCTGTGTCCGCCATAACTGTCAGTTTTTATCGTTATTTAACTCGAAAATACAAATAGGCAGATGCAACAATAGCAATCACAATAATTACACCGAACCAAAATCGGAATCCGGTTGGACCCAATAAGTCAAGAAAGAAATTTCCTCCCCAGCTTCCGGGTCTGGCGTATGTCCATTTCCAGTCGAATATCAGTCCGACAAGCCAAACCAATAGCAGAAAGATTACTACTAAGTACCCCACTTTAGGGTTCGCATAGGCATATTCGGTTGCATTAGTGAACAGCCTTTCAAGATTTCGCAATATGTTGTTCAGCCATTCCATTGTATTTTCCTAAATTTCTTTTATACTCATACAAATAATTCTCCCAGTTATCTCCTAACACTTTGGTCAGAACTTCATTTATTTCATCGTCACTGACCAGCTTGGAGCGTGCCGAACTGTTTAACAGGCTTAATAACAGGAGAGGATAAGAGGAGTTCTTTATCAGGTCTATGGAAAGTTTGTCTGAAAGTCTGAAACCTTCCACTAACGATTTCTCATAATTATTTTCCCGGCACCAACCACACAGCCTCAATGCTTCACTTTGCATTAGGTAATCGTTGCATCTGGAGTATGCTTCAGCACCGCGATAGTACGTCTCTGCCGCTTCTTTCCAAAGCGACTCTCGTACATAGATGGAGGCTTTCCCCAATAAGGTGTTTCCGAGCAATCGGCAAGCTAAAGAGGGATCTAATTTTTCTTCCCCGATTTCAGCGGCTTCTACGGCTTTGTCGGCAAAGTACATGGCCGTCTTGTAGTCCTTACGGGAAATCTGGTCTGTATATAGAATTGTATATACGGTTACAAATTGACTGATCCAGTTAATGTCTTTCTTCACATTTTCGAGAGCGATATCGAGGCATTTCTTCGCAAATTCCTCTGTTTGCGCTGCATTCCCTTTTTTCACACTGTTCATCAGTTTGATTAATGCCAGCCTGAAATTCGAGGCTGCCGGGTCGCTCTTATCTTCATTCGCCGCTTGTTCCGCGAGTTGCTCCATTGCACCGTCTAAATCTATTGGTGGATAAATAGACACCGCGTCATTGGAGTGTTTGGCCATTAGTTTGCCAAACTGTTCATAGTTTTTTATGTCGGATATCCCCCATACCATTTGCTTGTGGAATGGCAGAGCAAGAGCCTTTTCAAACCATTCACGACATCCGTCATAGTCGTATGTGTTCTTTAGGTTAAAGACAAAACTGCATTTCATATCAGTCCCTTTTACAAGGGATTCTGTCAGCTTGTTGAAGTTGGCAACTGCGACGGAGGCATCGTTTTCCGCTTCTTCCGACTTATAATCAGCTATCCAATCAACACGCTCAAAGACAATATCTTCGGGTTTCTTTGAGTTATTCCACTTGTTGTGCAATATACCCTACAACATCTTTTGAGAATTCGGTTCTGGAACTGAACGGAAGTTCTATGAGGAACACCATATCTTCCTCTTCGCTATCAAGGGCAAGCATATAGTCATAGAAAGCATCAAGCATACTTTCGTCTCCCGGATTGATGACGATACGGATCAACTTGACCGGTTTCCTGACTGCATCTTCCCATTGGTAGAGCATCTTGTCTGCTATTTGTTGTATGGCGTTGCTCATATGCTGTTAATTCAATTTGACAATAGTTCCGGCTACGGCTGTGGTTCCGGAAGAATCTATCGTAGCCTTTGTTGTACCGCTGACCGTGGCACTGCTGCTGCCGGTTGCTGTAAAATCAGTACTGGAGATATTATAATTGCTGCTTGCTGTACAATCAATATTTTCTGCTGATTGCGCAATATTGGCACCCGCGGACTCTGTTATGTCCTTTTCCGCATTAGATGATATATTGCCTTCGCTATCAATCATTATTTTGTTTTCTCCAACACACAAGGTGATGCTTTTAGAGGCAGATATTGTGATATTTCCTTCTCCGTCTGCCGTATAGCTGTTGCCTTCCTTGTCTTTCATCATAACGCTTCCTTTTTCATCATCAAGCGTTATGGTACAACCGCTGCGGGTAGTCAGGCTTTTTGTTTTGTTTGAACTGCCGCCACCGGTGCCTGACTTTCCATGGAATAAGCTGCCAAGTACAAACGGACGGTTCGGGTCATCATATCTGAATGCCACCATGACTTGGTCTCCCTTTTCGGGTATGAATACAAATCCTCTGTTTGTGGCCACTTTGTCGCTTGTACCTGCGTCAGGAGTGAGTACCCGTATCCACGAGGTTTGCATCGGACCGGTCTGCCAGTTCATCTTGACTTGGACGCGGCCTAACTTTTTCGGGTCCTCGTTGCTGACAACCACGGCCTGCTGTGTATGAGCGACAGGCAGAGGTACATCCGGGCATGGAAGGGTGGGAATAGAGGACGGAAGTGCGGTGAAATAGTTCTGGTAACTGTCACCCATACCGGCTACGTGGGTTATTTCCGTAATGATATAGGTGCCGATGCTATTTTTTACGTGGATACCTATTCCTGTATGGATAGCGGTATGAACATCTATGATACTGCCCACCGTAAGGATGCGGCAATCGCTTTCCCCGGTGATGAAACTGGATGCGGCGCTGTCGCTTTGCTGCCTGCGTTGGAAATAGGCGTCAAGTTCACCCTTATTGGTTATGCGCGGTTCCGCCCGTTGGACAGCGGGAGCGGTAAACAAAGCCAATGACGAGTCAAAGGCCGCTTGTCCCAATGTGTTTTGTCCGGCTGCGGTATCGGGGGATTGGCCGTTATAGGTCTGGTCGTTCACCGAATGGTAAGAACTTCCCTTTATTGGTCGGGCAAGTGCCTGCGAGCAGACATCGAGCACGGATAGTTCCTCGCCGTATGTCAGCTTGGTCGTCGAGCCGGCCTGTGGCTTCCCGAATACAAGGTTCTGTCCGTCGTAGTAGAGCCATTCCTGATATTGGCGGGCAAGCCGTTGTATGAATCTGAAGTTGGTTTCCTCGTACTGGCATTCGTATTCCAGCTTCGATTTCGTTTCCGGATTGACAAGAGCTTGCACTCCTGCCTTGTCTGTAAGTTCCTTAACGATGTCAGACAAGGATTTGTTGCACCATGAGGCACAAGTGTGGTCTGACTCCAGTAGGAATGTTGACGAATATCCCGTCACTTTTATATTTCCGTGTGTTCCACCGGAACGATGAAGTCCCACCATGGTGGCCACGCCGACAAAAATAGTGCCGCCGAAGTCCATGATTACTTTTTTCCCAACCCAGTCTTTTGACGCCTCCGGGATTTCCACACCATAGGCTTCTATGGCTTGGATATCCAGCGTTATCTCAAAGTAGTGATGCTCATTGATGCTCTGTTTGAGCATCAACTGCACAAACGACGGCATGGGTATGCCGGCTATTTCCAATGTGACTTTTTTTTGTTCCAGCATGGCGGCATTATATTTGACGGTTTATATCCAAATTGCCAAAGCCGCCCGGCGGAAGTCCGTCGGACGGCCTGACAAATGTTTTGATTTAGGATTTACCTATGTACGCCGATTTATTTCTTCGGCCAACGGTTGTCAAGAGCTGCGCTGCCGACGATGATTTCTTCAGCGGAGAACGTAATGGTGATTGTCATAGGCACATCGTTGTTCGCGTCCAGAGTTTCCGAGTAGTGAACGATGTATGCGTTCTTGAACTGGATCTCCTTCATCTTGGCATCTTCCTCCGTTTTTTTGTAGATAATCTTTCCTTCTACAGGTTTGAAAGGACTGTTCAACATCGCTTCGATGACAGAAGTGTCTTCTGTTGATTCGATGGTTACTTTTACTCTACCACCCAATACGCTTGAAGAGGGCATACCTTTAGGGTCTGTGTTACGACTAAACTCATAGTTTGAATAAAGGACGTCAAATTCCTTGTTGTTAAGTTCCAATGATGCTCTAAATGCCATAATACTTGGATTTAATGGGTTAAACTTAATTATTTTACTTCGGTTTCTCCGTCCTTGCGCCCTAACCGGTATAGATGCAAAAAAGAGAAAACCTCAAAAACGATTTTTTGAAATTTCCTCTCAGCCTCCGGATGACTCAGTTTTATTGTGGGAAAAAGAGAAGAAAATAAAACATCATCTTTGATGTGAGCAAATATAAGTGCTTATATTCATTTTTCCAAATTTTTTAGCGCGTTTTTTTTGCTGTTATTTTCATTTTAACACGTTTTAAACTAATGTTCGTGTATAAAGCCACTGTCCTATATGATTAGAAACACGCCCCGTTGATGATGTGTCGCTATTAAATTGATTCCCGGTATTGTACAATAACACTTGTAGAAGAAGTTTCATCAGGAATGGACGAAACCGTCGGAAAGAAAACTGCTGCCGGAATGCAGAAAAACGGTATCCACCGCATGAAAGTGGCAGATACCGTTAGCAGATTGACTATGCAGTCTGAATGTTTGCGTATGTCCTAATTCTTACGCCCGTATCGGCAGATGAGCAATGAACTTAATACCAGAAGTGCAAGAGCAATCATCCATGTGTAGATCTTCCGTTCCTTTTCCAATTGTTCGATGTCCGCCGCTTGTTGTTTGGAGCAAGTTGTCAGTATATTAATCTGGGATTGTTGTGCCTTGCAGATATCCATAAGTTCAGAATTAATTCGTTGCTGTGTCTCCAGCGAAGTTTGGATGTTCTTGAAGTTGCGGTTGGTCGTATATGCGTCACGGATATATCCGGGCGTGCTTACCTGTAACGAGGGAACCTGTATGCTATCCGGAAGGTATGTCAGTTCTGCATTATTGCGCCGTTCCGTTGCGAAGCTGTTGAACAGGAGTATGCCAACAAGTGTGCCGCTGATCAGAAAGGCTATTAATGCTATGATGGCAAACATTGTGTTTGATGATTTCGCGACAGGTTGTTGGTACTCTCGTTCAAGCCATGGATGATGGTTCATCGTGTGAGGCGGAATGGATGTTCCATACTCTACAGTCCGGACTTCGGCATTTTCTTCGGTCTCTTTTTTCTCAAGAGCCTTACGTCTTGATATATCCATAAATTCGCGCTTGGCAATCTGGTATTTATCCGCTTGATAAATTACAAGGTCGTTTTT
>OKUS01001086.1_pt1 | contig 9684 bp, 5 predicted proteins | sample 1606591 | NCBI WGS metagenome assembly OKUS01 (sample SAMEA3882509, study PRJEB24775) | human gut metagenome | biome: human-associated habitat; feature: intestine environment; material: feces | place: Netherlands | collected 2009/2010 | reverse complement strand
TCAATGAGACGCACGACAATATTGAACTGGTTATCGATTCTCCGAACGATGCCATGACTATTTTAAAAACAAGATTTATTCGTGAGGATTATCCGGATATCATCGGAATCGGCAGTGATGTAAACTACTCTAATTTCCTTGATTCTGATATGTTAATGGATATTTCGGATTTTGACGGGCTCGATGATATTAAAGAAGCGTATCTTAAGACAGATAAAGAAATGGAATATGTGCCGATGGACGGAGTTTATGCAATGCCGTACATGGCCAATGCGTCCGGTGTCCTCAAAGATTCCTGGACCTGTCTGGCTCCGTGGAATGCGATCGCTGCAGATCTGGCTCCGTCTGATGTGTGTTCGGAGGTAAATAAAGGGAATACCACATTTACCGATAATTACAGAGAAGTGGCAGAGAAAGAAAAAGCGCTTCTGGCATATGCCCAGGATAATCCGGCAGCATACGGATACAACGATGCGTGTACAGCATTTGCCAAAGGTGAGTCTGCGATGTTTGTGATCGGAAGTTATGCCGTTCCTCAGATCAAATCAGTGAATCCGGATATGAACATTGATTCCTTTGTATTTCCGGCAAGCAACAATGCAGAAGAAAATGTGTTAAACTCCGGTAACGACTTACAGTTTTCCATTATGAAAAACTGCGAACACAAAGAAGAAGCATATGAAGTACTGCGTTTCTTTATGGAAGATGAAAATGTACAGTCATACATTGATGATCAGAGTGCCGTGCCATGTAAAAAAGGCGATTTCGAACTGCCGTCTATGCTGGATGGTATGAAAGAATACATCAACGAAGGAAAACTGGCGGACTATCAGGATCATCATTATCCCAGTGAAATGTCCGTAGATGCGATGATTCAGACATATCTGTTGGATGACAGCGAAAATACTACCGACAAATTCCTGAAGAAATTTGATACTGAGTGGGTTCGTTACAACCGTGATCTGATTCGGAAAGTACAGGATTATCAGAAAGAACAGGAGGATGCACAATGAAAAAGAAAATGTCAAATAGGGACAAGACATTCTGGGCAGTTGTGATACCTGTTGTGGTTTTATTTTTCGCATTTAACACACTGCCGATGATAAAGGGTGTGATTTACAGCTTTACAAACTACAAGGGCTATGGCTCATATGATTATGTCGGACTTAGAAACTATACAGACCTGTTTACCGATGCCAGAGTCGGAAAGAGCTATCTGTTTACCTTTAAATATGCGATTGCAGGAACCGTACTTGTAAATGTATTAAGCCTTGTGATGGCGGTTGCGTTAAACAGCAATATCCGCGGCAAGAGTGCATTAAGAGGTGTTTATTTCGTACCGAATATCCTTGGCGGACTGGTTATTGGTTACATTTTCAGCTTTATTTTTACATATATTCTGCCGGTAGTAGGAAATACCTTCAACATCGGTTTCTTACAAAACAGTATTCTGGCGAGTGAAAAATATGCATGGATTGGTGTGCTGATTGTCGGGGTATGGCAGGCGGTTGCCATGAATACCATCATTTATATATCCGGACTGCAGACAGTGCCTGAGGATGTTTACGAAGCCAGCATGCTCGACGGAGCAGGCAAATGGAAACAGTTCTGGAAGGTTACATTTCCACTCGTTATGCCGTTTGTTACAATCAATCTGGTGCTCAGCACAAAGAACTTCCTCATGGTATTTGACCAGATTATGTCATTGACAAAGGGCGGCCCGGCGCAGAGCACTGAGTCAATCTCATACCTGATTTACAGAAATGGTATGGATGGAGGACAGTTTGGCTTCCAGAGTGCAAACGCAGTAATTTTCTTTGTTGTAATTGTGGCTATTTCACTATTCCAGATGGGTATTATGAATAAGAAGGAGGAGCAGTTATAATGAAAAAACAAAAAACAAACTGGGTACTAACCATCGTTTTAATATTGGGAACCTTAACCGTATTTTTCCCACTGTATATGGCTGTTATCATTGCCTTCAAGAAACCGAGTGAGATGACAAATGATGTCGCAGGAGCTCTTTCATTCCCTTCAAAGTGGAGCTTTTCAAACTTCACAGAGGCTATGAAGGTGACTGATTTCTGGCATTCTCTCGGAAACAGCTTACTTATCACTATTGTGACCATTGTTCTCGCAATCCTTATCCATTCGATTGCAGGATATGTTATCGGACGAGGCATGGCAAGGAAAAAGAGCTTCCGTTTCATATATCTTTACATTGTAAGCGGTATGTTTGTGCCATTCTCAATTCTCATGATGCCTCTTGTAAAGCAGACTGCGCAGATGGGACTTGGAAACAGGGCAGGAGTTATCATTTTATATCTTGTATTTTATATGCCAATGAATGTATTATTATATAGTGGATACTTGAAAAATATCCCTATGGCACTTGAGGAGGCCGCAGATATCGATGGCGCAAGCACATGGACAACATACTGGAGAGTTGTATTTCCTATGATGAAGCCTATGCATGCGACAGTAGCCATCCTGACAGCACTCGGTACCTGGAATGATGTCATGACACCGCTTGTCATCATGTCAGGAACAGGACAGAATACACTGCCGCTGGCACAGCTGAATTTCCAGACACAGTTTGGAACCAACTACAATCTGGCATTTGCATCATATATTCTGGCTTTGATACCGATACTTATATTCTATATAATCTGCCAGAAGCAGATATTAAACGGTGTTGCAAACGGTGCAATCAAGGGATAATTTTTAAACACTATTTTAACAATGATATGGAGTGATTTTATGGCAATTATATTTAATCCAAACAAGAAAATTTTTACTTTACAGACAGCTCACACCACATATCAGATGCAAATAGACAGACTTGGCTATCTGCTGCATCTGTACTACGGAGCAAAAAGCACATGTGATATGGACTATGTGCTGACATATGCTGACAGAGGCTTTTCAGGCAATCCTTACGCAGCAGGCATGAACCGTACATATTCGCTTGATACGCTGCCACAGGAGTATCCGACTCTTGGCACAGGCGATTTCAGAAATATTGCGTTTGATATCAAAAACGAACAGGGCACTGAGAGTGTTGAGCTTCTTTATAAGAGTCATGAAATCAGAGACGGAAAATACGCTCTGAAGGGACTTCCGGCAGTGTGGGCATCTGATGACGAAGCGCAGACTCTTGAAATAGTTCTTGGCGATGATATCGCAGGCGTTGAGGTGCATCTGCTTTATGGCGTGCTTGAGGCTTGTGATGTCATCACAAGAAGTGTGCTCATTAAAAATACAGGCAGTGGGAATATTACAATTGAAAAGGCTCATGCTGCCTGTCTGGATATGGTTTACGGAGATTATGATGTGATCAGATTCTACGGTAAGCATGCCATGGAGCGAAATCTTGAGCGCACACACTTAGGACACGGCACACTTTCATTCGGAAGCCGCAGAGGAACCTCAAGCCACCAGTACAATCCGGCGGTTATTCTCGCACAGCGCGATACTACAGAAAATGCAGGCGACTGCTATGGTATGCTTTTTGTATACAGTGGCAACTTCTCATGTGAGGCAGAAAAGGACCAGATTAACCAGACACGCCTTTTAATGGGGCTTTCCGATGAGCTGTTTTCATATCCGCTTGCGGCAGGAGAGAACTTTACAGTGCCTGAGGTGATTATGTCATACTCGGCAGACGGTTTATCACAGCTTTCCCATCAGTACCACACCTGCATCAGTGAGCATGTGTGCAGGAGCAGATTTGCACATGAGGTAAGACCGGTGCTCATCAATAGCTGGGAGGCTGCTTACTTTGACTTTACCGGTGATACGATAGTAGACCTTGCAAAGGAGGCCGCATCACTGGGCATAGATATGGTGGTCATGGATGACGGCTGGTTTGGAAAGAGAGATGATGATAATTCATCACTCGGAGACTGGTTTGTGAATGAGAAAAAGCTTGGCGGAACACTTTCAGAGCTCATCGACAGAGTGCATGCGCAGGGTGTGAAGTTTGGAATATGGATTGAGCCTGAGATGGTAAATGAGGACAGTAATCTGTACAGAGAGCATCCTGACTGGGCTATCCAGATTCCGGGAAAGCTTCCTGTACGCTCAAGAAACCAGCTTCTTTTAGACTTTTCGAGAAAAGAAGTCAGGGACAATATTTTCAATCAGATCTGCGCAGTGTTTGACCAGGGAAAAATCGACTACGTGAAGTGGGATATGAACAGAAGCATGGCTGACGTATATGCAGGAAATCTTGCATACGACTACGTGCTTGGAGTGTATGATTTTATGGAGCGTCTGGTGACAAGATATCCGGATATACTTCTTGAGGGCTGCAGCGGTGGCGGTGGACGATTTGATGCAGGCATGCTCTACTACAGTCCACAGATATGGTGCAGTGACAATACAGATGCCATAAACCGTACAAGAATACAGTATGGCACATCATTCTTCTATCCGGTATCGTCCATGGGAGCGCATGTATCGGCAGTGCCAAATCATCAGACCGGCAGAGTGACAAGCCTTAAAACAAGAGGCATCACAGCCATGGCAGGAACCTTTGGCTATGAGCTGAATCCGGCCCTTCTGTCGGATGAGGAAAAGGAAGAAATCAGAGAGCAGATCAAGACCTTTAAGAAGTATGAGATGCTTATAAATGAGGGCACCTACTGGCGCCTTACAAGCCCATTTGAGGATGAGGTGGCTGCGTGGATGTCTGTCTCAAGGGCAAAGGACAGGGCGCTTGTGAGCGTGGTTCGTCTGTATGCGGAGGCAAACGCGGCTGCTTGCTATGTGAAGCTTAAGGGCTTGGAGTCGGATGCAGTATATATTGAGGAAAATACCGGCAGGCAGTACACAGGTGCAGCACTGATGAATGCCGGAATACCGCTTCCGTTTGCAACAAAGGAGTATGAGGCATATCAGTTTTCATTTATCAGGCTTGATGAGGCAAAGAAGCTGTATGATGAGATAAAGAAGGTGTGCGGCAATCTAAAATTAAGTGAGGCTGACACTGCAGATAGTTCTTCTGATAAACGTATTGTAATAAGCATCTACGGCGGCTCAGGCTCAGGAAAGACAACGATTGCAGCAGCCCTGCAGCAGTATTTTTTGAAGGATAATACAGCCTGCTATGTGCTGACTGGGGACAATTATCCACACCGTATCCCGATGAGAAACGACGAAGAACGCCTTAATGTGTATAACGAGTCCGGCGAGGATGGCTTACGTGGATATCTTGGAACACCTAAGGAGATTGACTTTGACAGGATTAACAAGGAGCTTTCAGAGTTTAAGGAAGGAAAAGATATAATTGAGATAAAGCATATGGGCCGCCAGGACGGTGATATCTCATATGATGAAACTGATTTTACAGGAATTAAGGTGCTCATCCTGGAGTGGACCCACGGAGGAAGCGAATACCTTAAGGGTGTTGATATACCTGTATTTTTGGAGAGTTCGCCTGAGGAGACTAAGGCGCGCCGCATTAAGAGAGGACGTGACGAAAACGCCGCAAGCCCTTTCATATGCCGCGTGGTAGAGTTGGAGCAGGAAAAGCTTGATTTACAGAGTAAAAATGCGCGTATAGTAGTTGGAAAGGATGGCAAAGTCTATGAACAATAAACCTATGCTTAACGCATATCCTGACAGTCTGGGCGGTAAGCTTTCCGATATCGCAGCGCTGCTCAAAAAGAAGGAAATGCAGGACACATTCTCATCATTTTATATTCTGCCAAGCCTGTATCATTCGGATTTGGATCGCGGATTTTCGGTCGTGGACTACAATCTGAATGAGGAGCTTGCGACAATAGAGGATTTATCGCAATTGAAGGAGCTGGGGATTGACTTAAAGCTTGACTTTATTTTAAATCATGCTTCAGCACAGTCACCACAGTTCAAGGATCTTGTGGAAAAGGGCGATGAGTCGGAGTACCGGGATTTTTTCATAGACTGGAACAAATTCTGGGAAGGTCATGGAGTCATGACGGACGAGGGCTACATACAGCCTGATGAGTCATGCTTAAAGCAGATGTTTTTCAGAAAGCCGGGGCTTCCGATTCTCATGGTTGAGTTTCCGGATGGACGAAGGGTGCCATACTGGAACACATTTTACCAGGAGGTGCATGGCAGAGAATATCTGGGGCAGATGGATTTAAATATAAAGTCCGAAAAGGTATGGGATTTTTATCGTGAAACACTTGAAAAAATAGCATCTTACGGTGCGGCTATTGTGCGGCTCGATGCATTTGCCTATGCGCCTAAGGCACCGGGGAAAAAGAATTTCCTGAATGATCCTGAGACCTGGGAATTTCTACAGCAGATCCATGAGCTTGCAGCTCCGCTCGGGCTGACTCTGCTGCCTGAAATACACGCGGCATATGAGGAGAAAATATACAAAACCCTTGCAGATAAGGGCTATGCCACATATGATTTCTTTTTACCGGGACTGGTAATTGACGCGATTGAGAACAGGAGAGCAGATTACCTTGCAAAATGGGCGCGTGAGGTTGTGGATGATAAAATCTCCACTGTCAATATGCTTGGCTGCCATGACGGCATACCTCTTCTGGATTTAAAGGGTCTGCTTCCGGAGGACGATATTCGCTCGCTTATAGATTTGATTGTATCTCGTGGCGGCATGGTCAAAAATCTTCATGGACAGAAGAATATATATTATCAGGTCAATGCCACATATTACAGTGCGCTTGGTGAGTCTGACAGCAAAATGCTTCTGGCCCGTGCTATTCAGATGTTCATGCCGGGCAAGCCGCAGGACCATGAGGCGGTAAGGCGCGCAGGAGAATCAGGACATAAGGAAATAAACAGAACAAACCTCAGTGCTTCCGATATTGAGGAGGCGCTAAAAAAGGATGTTGTTGCAAAGCAGCTTGAGCTGCTTCGCATGAGAAACACCCAAAAGGCATTTGAGAAGGGAGCTGTCATCACAGTAGCAGGAGAAGGACCAAAGCTTTCAATCCGCTATGATAACGGTGAAGCATATGCGCTTCTAACGGTGGATTTTGAAGCCGGAGCATATGAGATTGAGCTGAGCTGATGAAATCAGATTACTCATATATAATGTGTTTAGCAGATGTGCAAACTCACAATCGAAAAAACGATTGTGAGTTTTTTTATGAGAAAAATCATTTAATTGACTCGTAAAAGTATCAGCTATAAGGTATAATGATTACTATACAAAATCAGGAGAGCATTTAAAAGATGATAAGAGGTGATAAAGGCTAATGGAATACGAGCACATAACCCACTCCTTTAAGCCTGTCTATGACGAAAACAGCCGAATCCTCATCCTCGGAACGCTTCCATCCGTAAAATCCAGGGAAAACAATTTCTATTACGGACACAAGCAGAACCGTTTCTGGAAGCTGCTTGCGTATCTATTGGATGAACCGGTGCCGGAGACGATAGATGAGAAAAAATATATGCTGTTTAAAAATCATATAGCTATATGGGATGTGATACAAAGCTGTGACATCAGGGGTTCGAGCGACAGCAGTATCAAAAATGTAACACCAACGGATATAAGAAAAATCCTTGAAACATCCGATATAAAACAGATATATGCAAACGGAAATAAAGCAGGGGCGCTTTATAAGAAATATCAGCTTCCTCTGACAGGAATGGAGGCAGTTACATTGCCGTCCACAAGCCCTGCAAATGCGGCATGGTCATTTGAAAGGCTATGCGAAGCATGGACACGGATACTTGTAAACCTTTAGAGATTTATATATAGAGGTAAAATTTACTTATGAAAACAATAGAATTTGATACACATTTTTACAAAAAGCTGTGGACACTCATGGTTCCGATAATGGTGCAGAATCTGATGCTGGCGCTGGTGGCGGTGGCAGATGCTTTCATGCTCGGAGGACTGGACCAGAACTATATGTCAGCGGTTTCGCTTGCCACACAGATACAGTTCATCCAGAACATGTTTCTTTCAGCAGCTACAGCAGGGCTTGCAATACTCGGAGCACAGTATTGGGGCAAGCAGGACATAAAGGCGCTCGATGACATATTCGCTCTTGCAATCAGGATATGTGGCATAGTATCGGTGCTGTTTTTCGTGGCATGTGCATTTTTTCCACGATATCTGATGCTTATTTTCACAAACGAGCCGGTACTTATAGATTATGGTGTAAGCTATCTGAAAATAGCTTCTTTTTCATATTTATTGACTGGTTTTTCGCAGTGTTATATAGTCATGATGAAGATATCAGAGCACGCGGGTACTGCGGCGGCAGTCAGCTCAATTACAGTGCTTATAAACATAATGCTCAATGCCATATTTATCTATGGTGCATTTGGCATCGAGAGCATGAATGTGAGGGGAGCGGCACTTGCCACACTCATATCAAGAGTAGTGGAGCTTATGCTTTCAATCACATTTTCGTACAGACCGGGATATATCAGGCTTAAAATCCGGGAGCTTTTTGTAAGGAACAAGGAGCTGTCAGCAGATTTTATGAAGTGCTCCGGACCGATTCTCGGAGCAAGCCTTGTATGGGGAATAGGCTTTACATCGTACTCTACATTTATGGGACACATGGGAACAGATGCGGCAGCGGCCAACTCCGTAGCAGCGGTTGTGCGTGATATCATTTGCTGTCTCAGTGCAGGTATATCAAGTGCAGCAGGCATTATGATAGGAAATGAGCTTGGCGCAGGAAATTTAAAGCGTGGAAAAGCATATGGCATCAGAATGGCAAAGCTGTCATTTTTGTGTGGAGCTGTTATGACAGTGCTTATGGCGGTTTCAGCACCGGTGATTTTACATTTTGTAAAGCTCACACCGCAGGCTGCAGAGTATCTGAAGCAGTTATTCGGTGTACTTGCCTTCTACATGATTGGACGATCGGTAAATGAAATCATCATAAACGGTGTCTTTGGTTCGGGAGGAGATACGATGTTTGATATGTACTCTCTTGCTGTGACGATGTGGGGCATAGCAATACCGCTTGCAGTTGCAGGCACATATTTTTTGAACTGGCCGGTGGTTGTGGTGTATGCGTGTACCTGCGTGGATGAGGTTGGAAAGATACCGTGGACACTCATACATTTTAAAAAATACAAGTGGGTAAAGGATTTGACAAGATAATGGAAAATGTATGAAAACAAGCGTGTGCACAGGGAGTAGATCGGATTTAGCGCTAAACTAATTTTAACAAAAAGAGGATATTGAATTGCGGCATCAGCTGTCAAGGGATAGCGTAATTTATATGAGAGGGAGTATTTCATGCAGGAAATATACAGAGTAAAGACAAGTCCGGTGGCATTATCGGACAATATGATAATAGGTGAAAAATACAGGATTACATTCCTGACAGAGGCGCTTGTCCGTCTAGAATACAGTGAAGATGGCGTATTCGAGGATAGGGCAACACAGACAGTATTGTTCAGGGATTTTCCAAAGACCGGCTATCATGTGGTGCGTAACGCTGATGGAATTGAGGTTCATACATCAATGCTGCACCTGATATATAATGAGAAGGAGTTCTCATCACACGGACTGAGTATACAGATTAAGGGAAACCTGAGCGCATATCACAGCATCTGGCATTATGGCGAGAAGGTGCATGATTTGCAGGGTACAGCGCGTACACTTGATGACGTAAACGGAGAGGTTGAGCTTGGACACGGTGTCGTTTCACGCTTTGGATATTCAATTCTTGATGACAGTAAATCACA
>OKUS01001082.1_pt1 | contig 9706 bp, 5 predicted proteins | sample 1606591 | NCBI WGS metagenome assembly OKUS01 (sample SAMEA3882509, study PRJEB24775) | human gut metagenome | biome: human-associated habitat; feature: intestine environment; material: feces | place: Netherlands | collected 2009/2010 | reverse complement strand
ACCATCTTCATCAAAAGTCATACCACGCACCCCTGTAGCCGTACGTCCCATAACACGAACCGCACTTTCGTGAAAGCGAATTGCACGCCCGTTACGGTTAGCAATAATGATTTCATTATCACCGTTAGTCATACGAACTTCAATCACTTTATCATCCTCACGAATAGTTATCGCATTAACACCATTCTGGCGAGGCCGTGAGTATTGTTCCAACAAAGTCTTTTTAATGACGCCATTCTTTGTACAGAACAGCACATAATGGCTGTTAATGAACTCGGTATCATTAAGGTTTTTCACACGTAGATATGCTGTAACCACGTCATCGGAATCAATATTCAGCAAATTCTGAATAGCGCGTCCTTTAGCATTTTTAGTTCCTTCGGGAATTTCGTAAACTTTCAACCAATAGCACTTACCTTTCTGAGTGAAGAACATCATAGTATTGTGCATTGTAGCCGGATAAATATGCTCTACAAAGTCTTCATCACGGGTTTCACTTCCTTTTGATCCAACTCCACCCCTATTTTGGGCACGGAATTCTGATAAAGGAGTACGTTTGATATATCCCATATGAGATATCGTGATAACCATCTGATCATCAGCATAAAAATCTTCCGGATTAAATTCTTCTGAAGAATAAACTATTTCAGACCGACGCGCGTCCCCATACTTCTCTTTTACCTCTACTAACTCATCTTTGATTACTTTTTTACAAAGTTCATCATTTGAAAGAATTTCTTCATAATAAGCAATCTGTTTCATCACCTCTTCATATTCTGCGTGAAGCTGATCTTGCATCAAACCTGTTAATTGGCGCAAACGCATTTCTACAATAGCACGTGCCTGAATTTCACTCAGATTAAAACGCTCTATTAACCCTGCTATGGCATCATTAGGGGTTTTTGCAGCACGAATAATACGGATCACTTCATCAATATTATCAGAAGCTATAATCAATCCTTCAAGAATATGAGCACGCTCCTGTGCCTTCCGTAAATCATACTGAGTACGACGAATTACCACATCATGACGATGTTCTACAAAATATCTGATTAAATCTTTCAGATTCAACATTTTGGGGCGACCATGGACCAGAGCGATATTATTTACTCCAAATGAAGTTTGCAGAGCTGTCATTTTGAACAATTTGTTCAGCACCACACTAGCATTTGCATCACGTTTAACATCAATAACGATACGCATACCTTCACGGTCGGATTCATCATTTACATACGAAATACCATCAATCTTCTTGTCATTGACTAAAGATGCGATATTTTCAATCAATTCCTTCTTATTTACATTATAAGGAATTTCATTAACTATGATCTTGTCATGTGTAGTATGAGTTTCTATCTCAGCCTTAGCACGCATCACTACTCTACCACGTCCGGTTTCGTAAGCATCACGTACCCCGCTTATACCATATATATATCCACCTGTAGGGAAATCCGGTGCTTTTACATATTGCATAAGCCCTTCAATATCAATATCATTATTGTCAATGTAAGCAATACATGCATCGATTACTTCAGAAAGATTATGGGTAGGCATATTGGTTGCCATACCTACAGCAATACCGGATGCTCCATTTACCAACAAGTTAGGAATCCGTGTTGGCATGACAGTCGGTTCCTGTAACGTGTCATCAAAATTATTCTGAAAATCAACAGTTTCCTTATAAAGATCCTGCATCATCTCTTCACCTATTTTCTTTAATCTTGCTTCCGTATAACGCATGGCAGCAGGGCTGTCACCATCAACAGAGCCGAAGTTACCCTGACCATCTACCAACGGATATCTCATAGCCCAATCCTGAGCCATTCTGACCAAAGCTCCATACACGGAAAAGTCACCATGCGGGTGATATTTACCCAAAACTTCACCTACAATTCTTGCTGATTTCTTATAAGCTTTATCGGAGGTATTTCCCAGTTCAATCATACCATATAAGATACGTCTATGAACCGGTTTAAAGCCATCGCGAACATTGAGTAATCAATGTACGACGACTTCATTTCCTCTTCGATGTTAATCTTTATAATTCTGTCTTGTTCTAGCATTTAAACAAATATTAATTATACATCTTTTTGGTTTACCAAAAACCACGCTAAAGTACTACTTTTATACGACATACGAAACAAAACCCATAAAAAAGTTAAGTCCATTAAATGTTTTTACTTATATAAGTAAAAAGTATCCCTATACCTTATTTTATAGTATATAGTGATTATCACTCCCACTTCTCATTTACTTTGTGAATGGTTCGCTATAACCCTTATTTTTGTTTAATCCATTTAGCCTGTCAAAGCTTGGCATACATTTTGTTATGCTAATATAAATAAGAAAACAATGGTATGCATTGTTATTATGTGTATCTTTGCACACTGGGAAATAAATACTATACTTTAGGAGGACGATAAATTTATGAACAATCAATTTACACAAAGAGTGTCCGATATCATCATGTATAGCAAGGAAGAAGCCAACAGGCTGCGAAATAGCTATATTGGTCCCGAACACTTGTTGTTGGGACTGATACGTGAAGGTGAAGGAAAAGCTATCGAGATTTTGTTTAATTTGCAAATAAACTTACAGGACATAAAAAATCAGTTGGAGGCCATTGTGAAAAACAATGCGGAAAATGACACCACCTATGACGAGAATATTAGCTTTAATGACAAAGCATCCAAAGTGTTAAAGCTATGTATTCTAGAGGCTAAGTTATTGAGAAACATTGCGGCTGACTCTGAACATATTTTGTTAGCAATTATGAAGGTCAAGGATAATGCAGCTTTCCACGTCTTGGAAAGCAATGGCGTAACATACGAAAAAATCAAACTCACTTTACAACCAGACACCCATGCAGGTCTGGGGTTCAGTGAGGACGAGGATGAAGACGAAGATATACGTCAGAGTCCAAGTGGCAATAAATCAAATGCAGCACAACAGCAGGCACGCCCGGCACAAAAAAAGCCGGCTAATGATACTCCTGTACTCGATAATTTCGGCACAGACATGACAAAAGCTGCCGAAGAAGGAAAACTAGATCCTGTAGTTGGCCGGGTGAAGGAAATAGAGCGACTGGCACAAATATTGAGCCGTCGCAAGAAAAACAACCCTATTTTGATTGGCGAACCGGGAGTCGGCAAATCTGCCATTGTTGAGGGACTTGCATTACGGATTGTGGAAAAGAAAGTATCACGTATCTTATTTGACAAACGAGTGATAGCTCTTGATATGACTGCCGTTGTCGCAGGCACTAAATATCGTGGACAATTCGAGGAACGTATTCGTTCTATCTTAAACGAGTTGAAGAAGAATCCTAACATCATTCTTTTCATCGATGAAATCCACACTATTGTGGGAGCAGGTTCTGCAGCGGGCTCAATGGATGCAGCCAATATGTTGAAACCCGCATTGGCCAGAGGCGAGATTCAATGCATCGGAGCGACGACGTTGGACGAATACCGCCAAAACATTGAAAAAGACGGTGCATTGGAACGTCGGTTCCAAAAGGTTATTGTAGAACCAACAACTGCAGAAGAGACACTTCAGATATTGAAAAATATCAAGGATAAATACGAGGATCATCATAATGTGAACTATACAGATGCGGCCCTTGAAGCTTGTGTGAAACTAACAAACCGATATATCACAGACCGTAACTTCCCCGATAAAGCGATAGATGCTTTAGATGAAGCCGGCTCGCGCGTACATCTTACTAATATCACTGCTCCTAAAGAAATTGAAGAACAGGAAAAACTGATTGATGAGATGAAATCTCTTAAAAATGAAGCTGTCAGACTACAGAATTTCGAACTGGCCGCCAGTTATCGTGACAAAGAGAAAGAATATACGAATCAGCTTGATACCCTGAAGGAAGAATGGGAAAAAAGCCTGAAGGAAAACCGGGAAACGGTAGATGACGAACAAATAGCTGAAGTCGTTTCCATGATGTCAGGCGTACCTGTACAAAGAATGGCACAGGCTGAAGGAATGAAATTATTAGGAATGAAAGACGATCTGCTTTCTAAAGTTATCGGTCAGGACAAAGCAATCGCCACACTGGTAAAAGCTATTCAAAGAAGCCGTGTAGGCCTGAAAGATCCTAATAAGCCGATTGGTACATTCATGTTTCTAGGTCCGACAGGTGTCGGCAAGACTCATTTGGCCAAGGAGTTAGCGAAACTAATGTTCGGTTCAGCAGATGCACTTATCCGCATTGACATGAGTGAATATATGGAAAAATTCACCGTATCCCGTCTGGTAGGAGCACCTCCCGGATACGTAGGTTATGAAGAAGGTGGGCAGCTGACGGAGAAAGTAAGGCGTAAACCCTACTCCATCGTTTTATTGGATGAAATTGAAAAAGCGCATCCCGATGTATTCAACATATTGTTGCAAGTGATGGATGAAGGTCGGTTGACTGACAGTTATGGCAGAACTGTAGACTTTAAAAATACCATAGTCATCATGACATCTAATATTGGAACCCGCCAACTGAAAGAATTCGGAAAAGGAATCGGATTTGCCGCCCAGGTCCGTACTGATGACAAAGAATACTCGCGCAGCGTGATTACAAAAGCTTTGAATAAGTCTTTTGCGCCCGAATTCATCAATCGTTTGGACGAAATAATAACTTTCGACCAACTCGATATGGATGCACTGACCCGGATTATTGATATTGAACTTAAGGGCCTTTACAGTCGTGTGGAAAACATTGGTTACAAGCTTGTTATTGACGAAGATGCCAAAAAGTTTGTAGCCACCAAAGGTTACGATGTACAGTTTGGAGCACGCCCATTGAAACGTGCCATCCAAAACAACTTGGAGGATGGCATCTCCGAACTGATACTTGGATCAGAAATGGCAGCTGGTGACACGATCAAGGTAAGCTATGACAAAGAAAAAGACCTCATTGTCATGACTGTGGAAAAGTAAAGAGTCCAAAGTTATTCAAAAAATAACAGACAAAATGTCAGATATCACTGTATCTGGCATTTTTTTTGCCCATCATCCAACAAAAAGACGATTCAAACGTATATATAACATAATAACTTAAAACCATAAATAGTATGCAAAAAGGAAATATTGGGGTAACCACTGAGAACATTTTCCCCATCATTAAAAAGTTCTTATACAGTGATCATGAAATATTCCTCCGTGAATTAGTTTCTAATGCAGTAGATGCCACACAGAAGCTGAAAACCCTTGCATCTAAAGGTGAATTCAAAGGAGAGATGGGAGATCTTACCATTAAAGTAAGCTTAGGAAAAGATACCATCACCATTTCCGACCGGGGTATCGGACTTACAGCCGAAGAGATCGACAAATATATCAATCAGATAGCTTTTTCAGGTGCTAACGACTTCCTTGAAAAATATAAAGATGATGCCAATGCCATCATCGGACACTTTGGTCTGGGTTTCTATTCTGCCTTCATGGTAGCCAAAAAAGTGGAAATCATCACAAAATCCCACCAAGAAGGAGCACAAGCTGTGAAATGGACTTGCGACGGAAGCCCTGAGTTCACTATCGAAAACGTTGAAAAAGAAAGCCGCGGATCGGATATTATCCTTTATATAGATGATGACTGCAAGGAATTTCTGGAAGAAACACGTATTTCTTCATTGCTGACTAAATATTGCCGCTTCCTTCCTATCCCCATTGCATTCGGCAAAAAGAAAGAATGGAAAGATGGAAAGCAGGTTGAAACAAACGAAGACAACGTAATCAACGAAACCTATCCTTTATGGACACGCAAACCGGTAGAGCTGAAAGACGAAGATTATAAGAAATTCTATCGGGAGTTATATCCTATGGCAGACGAACCTCTGTTCTGGATCCACCTGAATGTGGATTATCCGTTCAATCTGACAGGTATTCTGTACTTCCCGAAAGTGAAGAGCAACATTGAATTACAAAAAAACAAAATCCAACTTTACTGCAACCAGGTCTATGTCACCGACTCGGTAGAAGGTATTGTTCCAGACTTCCTGACCCTGTTACACGGAGTGATTGACTCACCGGATATCCCGTTGAACGTATCCCGTTCTTACTTGCAGAGCGATTCCAACGTGAAGAAAATCTCCACTTATATTTCTAAGAAAGTATCAGACCGCCTGCAAGCCATTTTTAAGAATGACCGCAAAGAATTCGAGGAGAAATGGGATGATTTGAAGATTTTCATCAACTACGGCATGTTGACTCAAGAAGATTTCTACGAAAAGGCTAATAAATTTGCTCTGCTGAAAGACACAGATGACAAATATTACACTTACGAAGAATACCAAAGCTTGATCAAAGATAACCAAACAGATAAGGACGGCAACTTGATTTATCTGTATGCTACCCATGCAGACGAACAATACAGCTACATTGATGCGGCCAAAAACAAAGGCTACAACGTATTGTTAATGGATGGTCAGCTGGATGTAGCCATGGTAAGTATGCTCGAGCAGAAATTTGAAAAGAGCCGCTTCACCCGTGTGGACAGTGATGTAATTGACCGCCTGATTGCTAAAGAAGAGCGCAAAGATGCCAGTTTGGAAGTTGGCCAACGCGATATTCTATCTTCCGTATTCCGCAGTCAGTTACCACAGATGAAGAAAGTGGAATTCAATGTGGAAACACAATCTTTAGGCGAGACAGGAACTCCTATCATGATTACCCAAAGTGAATATATGCGCCGTATGAAAGAAATGGCCAATATCCAGGCAGGTATGAGTTTCTATGGAGAAATGCCGGATATGTTTAACTTGGTTCTGAATGTCGACCACAAACTGGTGAAACAAGTTTTGAATGATGCGGACAACTCTTGCAAAGCTGCTCTTGAACCTATTGAAGCTGAAATGACCAGTCTGAATAAACGTCACGACGAACTTCACAAAGCACAGGAAGGTAAAAAAGCTGATGAAATACCTCAAGCAGAAAAAGATGAATTAAGTGATGTTGAGAAAAAGTTGGCCGATGAAAAGACCAAGAAAGAAGCTGTTTTAGGTGAATACGCAGGTGGTAACAAAGTAATCCGCCAATTGATTGACCTTGCTCTGTTACAAAACAACATGTTGAAAGGTGAAGCTTTGACAAACTTTGTAAAACGCAGTATCGAACTGATTTAACAAATCTATCACATTTTGCTATCAAAAGCGTCGGGAAGTTCATTTCCGGCGCTTTTTTATTCTAAAAAACGATTGGAAACGAAGATTTCTTTCTATATTTGGAGCGACACATACAAAGATTCGACATCCATGAAACATTATCTATATATACTTTTTCTTCTCTTTTTACTACTTCCTCCCATCCATGCACAGAAAGTGGGACTGGTACTGAGCGGAGGAGGTGCCAAAGGCCTAACCCATATCGGCATTATCCGCGCATTAGAAGAAAACGGTATCCCCATAGATTATATTGCAGGCACATCCATGGGAGCCATTGTCGGTTCACTTTATGCCATGGGCTATTCTCCCGATGAAATGGAGGCTTTACTCAAATCCGATGACTTCAAACGCTGGTATTCAGGTAATGTGGAAGAGAAATACATCTATTATTTCAAGAAAAATCCTCCAACACCCGAATTTATCAACATCCGTATCTCCCTGAAAGACTCGCTGAAGAATGTCAAACCTCAGTTTTTGCCTACCAGCATTGTAGATCCCATTCAGATGAATATTGTATTTCTGCAATTATTCGGTCAGGCAACAGCTGCAAGCAAGGCCAATTTTGACAGCCTGTATATTCCCTTCCGCTGTATAGCTTCGGATGTGTACAACAAAAGACCACTGATATTGAAAAAAGGAGATCTGGGAGATGCCGTACGTGCCTCCATGAGTTTTCCTGCCATGTTCAAGCCTATCGAAATAGACTCGATACTGGCATACGACGGTGGCATTTACAATAATTTTCCAGTGAATGTAATGCGTGATACCTTCCATCCAGATATCATTATAGGAAGTGCCGTATCCGCCAATCCGGGCAAACCCAAGGAAGGTGACATTATGGGGCAACTGGAAAATATGATTATGCAAAAGACAGATTACTCTTTACCCGATTCCCTCGGCATCCTCATGACCTTTAAATATGATGATGTCAATTTAATGGACTTCCAGCGCTTTGACGAGTTGCATGACATTGGTTATAAACGTGCCATAGAAATGATGGACTCCATAAAAAGCCGAATTCATCGAAGAATCACCCCCGAACAAGTGAAAGTTAAACGACTGGCCTATAAGAGCAATTTACCGGATTTCCGTTTCAAAAGAGTTAATATAACCGGTGCCAATGAACAGCAAAAGCAATATATACAAAAAGAGTTTCATGAAAACGACTCCGATGTTTTCACTATGGAGGATGTCAAACGAGCATATTTCCGTTTGTTGTCCGATAATATTATATCCGAAATCATTCCTCATGCCGTTTATAATGAGAAAGACCAAACCTACGACTTGAATCTTCAGGTCAAAATGGAGGCCAATCTCTCCGTTCGTGTCGGTGGAAACGTGTCTTCCAGTGGCTCCAATCAAGTCTATTTTGGTGCTTCTTATCAAAACTTGAACTATTATTCAAAAGAATTTAATTTTGACGGACAGTTAGGCCGGGTCTACAATAATGTACAACTTGCAGCACGAATCGATTTTCCAACCAAACTGCCTACATCTTATAAATTCATAGCCTCGATCTCTACCTTCGATTATTTCAAAGAAGCCAAATTCTTTTCCAACAAAGACAATCCGGCTTTCAACAAGAAAAGGGAAGAGTTTGTAAAATTGAAGGTGTCATTACCGTTTCTAAGCCGTAAAAAAGCTGAATTCGGTGTGGGTATAGCCCGTATGGAGGACAGGTACTTCCAAACCAATATCATCGACTTCAGCGAAACAAAACATGATGAAAGCACTTATTCTATCTTCGGAGGCTCTATCGTATTGGAAGGAAGTACCTTGAATGCCCGCCAATTTGCCACACAAGGAAGTCGTGAAAAAATGGCTGCACAAATTTTCACCGGCACAGAACATTTCAGATCCGGTATATCCAAAGTGACTAAAGGCACACCGGAGCCTTATAAAAAAGTACAATCCTGGCTTCAAGTTTCATATCAGAACGAAACATACCATAAGGTAAGCCCTAAGTTTACTTTGGGAGCGTATCTGGAGGCATATTACTCATCCCGAAATTTCTCCAACAATTATACGGCTACATTAATGCAGGCAGGAGAATTCACTCCGACAGCCCATAGCAAAGTAACCTATAATGAGGCTTTCCGTGCTAATCAATATGCCGGAGTCGGCACCATGCCCATCTACCAGTTAAGCGAGTCTTTTCAATTACGCGGAGAATTTTATGGATTTATACCCATCTTTCCTATCAAGAAAGATGAATATGGACAAGCATATTACGGGAAAGCTTTCACAAAATTCGAATATCTTGGAGAAATTTCATTAGTCTTTCAATTATCGTTCGGTTCTATCAGTGCCTATGTAAATCACTATAGCTCACCGTCTAACGATTGGAATGTAGGTTTAACACTAGGCTGGCAGCTGTTTAATTCCCGTTTCGTCGAATAATTTTTAGAAAAAAGTTTAGTAAAACGCTTGCATTTTCAAAAAAAGTCCGTATCTTTGCACCCGTTAAAACGAAAGAACAATAAACAATGGCCGCGTAGCTCAACTGAATAGAGTAGCTGACTACGGATCAGCCGGTTACAGGT
>OKUS01001079.1_pt1 | contig 9741 bp, 5 predicted proteins | sample 1606591 | NCBI WGS metagenome assembly OKUS01 (sample SAMEA3882509, study PRJEB24775) | human gut metagenome | biome: human-associated habitat; feature: intestine environment; material: feces | place: Netherlands | collected 2009/2010 | reverse complement strand
GTAGAAATCGTGTACAGCTCTTGGTTGTGTCAAAGCATCATAAAAAGACTTTTCTTCGGCAGTAAGTCCCAATTCATTTCCTTCAATTTCTGATTGGGAAATTTCTGTCGCAAGTTTTAGTAACTCTTGAATAACTTCTTCATTAGACAGTAAACCTTTTAGATAATTTGATAATGATTGGTTTAGCATATCAGAAAACTTTTCAGCTTGAATCAGATTTGTTTTCTGATAGATTTTTACTTTTTCTGCTAAGAGTTTCTTTAATAATTCAATGGCAATATTCTTTTCTTTCATTTTGGATATTTCATCCAGAAAAGTTGTATCAAATAAGGAGAATTCAGATTTTACATCTGAGAACAAATTTATTACCCCGTCACTTTTAACACTTTGTTTGAGTAGCTCGCCGATGCGAGCATTAATTTCTTGTTTTGTCACTTTACCTTTACTAGTCATTCTTGATAATAAGGTGCGTACTGTTTCAAAAAATGCTACCTCAAATCGCTGTTTGTCATTGAGTAAGCTACGACAAAGAGTAATAGAGTTATGTAAAAGTATTGCTTCTTTTTGAAAATGTTGCATCTTCTCGCTTCTTTCTGGCGCTATGATAAAGTTTACCCCACCCTTAATGAGTTGTGCACGGTCGTAGTCTGTTCCATTCTGGAATTCACTATAATCATATCCATGAAATATATCACGGCAGATTTCTAATTTCTCTTTAAATTTGAGAAATGCTGTTTCTTTAATATTGGGATTACCAAAATTATCTCGATCACGGCCTGTATAGTCGCGCATCGCTTCTTTTAGTGCTTTAGCAATACCTATATAATCGACCACAAGCCCTCCGGCTTTACCATTGAATACACGATTTACACGAGCTATTGCCTGCATAAGATTGTGACCTCTCATAGGTTTGTAAACATACATTGTTGCTAACGATGGAACATCAAATCCAGTGAGCCACATATCTACGACAATAGCTATTTTCATAGGATTATCATTGTCCTTGAACTTCTTGGCAAGTTCTTTTTTGTATTGTTTATTGCCAATAATGTCATGCCATTCTTCCGGATCATTGTTATTTCCCGTCATAACCACTTTTATCTTTTCATCCCAATTCGGACGCAGTTCAAGCAATCTATGGTAGATATTCATTGCGATTGGACGGGAGTAAGCGACAATCATCGCTTTGCCAGTTAGTTCGAACTGACGATTTTCTTCGTAATGTTTCAAAATGTCTTGGCAGAGGGAATCTATTGTTGATGGCGCACCGAGTATTTCTTCAAGGTGAGACATTTTCTTTTTACTTTTTTCAATCTGTTCATCTGTTGCTCCTTTTGAAGCAAGTAATTCATATTCATCATCAATTGCCTTAAGCGTTTCTTCATCAAGGTTAAGATTGATCACTCGTGATTCATAGAATACAGGACAGGTAGCACCGTCAGCTACAGCTTGGGTCATGTCGTAGATGTCGATATAGTCTCCGAATACTTCGGTAGTATCACGGTCCTTAGTGGAAATAGGTGTACCGGTAAATCCTATGAATGAAGCATTAGGCAGGGAATTATGGATAATTCTTGCTGTTCCGATTGAAATCTTACCAGTCTTTTCATCTACTTTTTCCTCAAAGCCATATTGACTACGATGGGCTTCGTCAGTCATGACTACGATATTTCTGCGTAGTGAGAGAGCTTCTTCCGATTCTTCAAATTTCTGCATTGTAGTAAAGATAATGCCATTAGCTTCGCGACCGGATAAAAGTGATTTTAAATCCTCCCGGCTTTTGGCTTGTACAGGCGTTTGACGAAGAAATTGTCGGCATTTGGAGAACTGAGTATAAAGTTGGTCATCCAAATCATTGCGGTCGGTAATTACTATAATGGTAGGTTGGAACAGTTCTTCCTGTAAAAGGTGGGCATAGAATACCATTGACAGTGATTTTCCACTACCTTGCGTATGCCAGAATACACCGATTTTTCCATTTCCTTGTATGGCTTTTTGGGTACGTTCAATAGCTTTTTTTACAGCAAAATATTGATGATAACCTGCCAGTATCTTTGCAGCCCCTAACTCATCTTTTGAGAAGCAAATGAAGTTCTTGATAATATCAATGAAGCGTTCTTTGATAAATATACCTTCAAAAAATACGTCATAGTCAATGAATTCTTCACTTTTATATATTCCATCTTTGGTTTTCCATTCCATATAACGATCTTCTTTGCTTGTGATTGTGCCAGCTTTTGAACATGCCATGTCACTCATAATGCAGAAAACATTATAAATGAATAGTGAGGGTATTTCTTTCATGTAATTGCGCAATTGGCGATAGGCCTCAGAAGCATCGGTTTCCTCTCGTGACGGAGATTTTAATTCAATAATAGTGAGCGGTAGACCATTAACGAAAATAATAATATCAGCACGTTTCTCTGAATGCTCAACGAAAGTCCACTGGTTGATTACTTGGAAGTCATTACGGTAGACATTGTTGAAATCAATCAGATAAATTATATCGTTATGTTGTTTAACTCCGTCGTGATAAGATATCTCGATTCCGTGTTGAAGATAATCCATGAAAAGCTCGTTCTTTTGCACTAAACTACCAGTCTCAATATTCTTTAATTTAATTATGGCTTCATCAATGGCAGAGTGAGACTTTGTATGATTAATCTTTGCTAAGCTATTAACTAATTGCTCTTCATAAAAAGCAGTATAATAGTCTCTCGCAATGTCAGGACCATATAGATATTGATAACCTAAATTCTTATAAAGAGTAATTAGTGCTTTTTCGTAGTTATCTTCTGTAAATGACATAGTTATATTTGTTTATTTAGTGATTGCTTTATGATATCTATAGTTTGATTTAATAGACTGAGAGAGTCAAAGCTTATTTCGACATCTCCATTTCCCCAACGACCTATGTCTGTAACATTTCTGCAAATACCACATGGGTCATTCACTCCATCAAAATCCATATTTATAGTTAATCTTAATCTTGTTTTTTGGATAATGATGTCGACAAAATTCGTTCTATATTTATATGCTATATATAACTTCTTGAACTCTCGTTTTATACTTGGATTTAAGGCCATGATGGCTTCATCAAGTTTTGTATAAAGCATCTTGACGAAAACATTAGAAAAATCATAGTTATCTATACTGTATTTCGTTGTAGGCTCTTCTGATTGTTTGAGATAAGTAGAGATGATTTCCTGTGAAACTGCGGGAAACTTCCATATATCAATAGAATAATCGCAAAGTTGTTTGGTACGTTCTTCAATAGTATCAATATTCCAAATATTTTGTTCAACTACATACTTATTTAAGGTATGAGTCGCACTTTGTTTTAGAACTAAAAGTTTTTCAGAGAAGGGGCGGTCTCCCATTTCTGAATTATATTTAGTGAGAGTAAGATTTCCAAGGCGATGCAGGTAAGTCTTATGGTCTTCTTTCCAATTTTCACCTAAAGCACTAACCCAGTCCGGTTTTAGATTGTCATTCTGTGGCATTATGTGTTCAATGGTGAATCCAGTGAATGATATAGGTTCTTTGTTGTTGTAGTTCTCCAGTTTGACAAGAATATAATTGATGCTTCTCATTGTATATATATCTTTTATTTGGAGTTTCCGTTTAAATTCTTCATCGGTTGGAAAACGTTTGTAAGTTTCCAAAGAAAGGAATGCAACTTTAATTGAGTTTAAATAATCATCGATTTTAATATTGTTACGCATTGTAGCAAATGTTTTATTCAATGAGCTTGTTGGTATTTCGCAAACAGCACGTCGGACAACATAGGACTCTGTTAATCTCAGAATAGCAATAAAATCAGCTTTTGATATAACATTATTCTTATAATCGCCATACACTTTAAGAAGTAGTGGATATGCAACTTCCATTTTTACTATGCGGATGTCTATGAAGATAGCATGTAACTCTGGGTCAGAACAAGTATTTGCAGAAATTTCATTATAACATTGTGCATAAAAAAATAAATCTTCTGCCAGTTCTTTGGTATTATTGGATACGCCAGTGTTGATGCAATAAGATTTGAAACTGTCATACACTTGCTCTTTATTTGGAATAGAGGCTAATTTCATGGTAAGATAATCACGAAAGAACTTATCCATTAATTCGGAACGCTTTTCAACGGGGAAAGCATTTTCCATAGGCTGCCAATAATTTACATATATATCTTTCTGTTCATCGTTAGTCATACCCATAAGGATATAGTTACGTATGAGGTCTGATTCTGATAAATCCATACCTGTTGAGTTTAGACTTTCAAAGATAAGTTGTGGATCGTCACCTTCTTCGCGTTTCAATGTAATATTCACAATTTGAAGCTTTGCGATAGAATTGTATATTTGAGCTGGCGTTAGTTCATTTCCTGCAATTTTCTCTTTGAAGTAAATGTAATTATTGAGGATATTAGACTGCGTATCTTCATTAATCGGACATACATCTATAAGTTTAATAAGTACTTCACGATCATTGTCATTCAGAAGAAGTTTGTAACGGTCATAACCTTTTTGATGATCATTTTTTAAAAGATAATAAGTGAGAGTATCTTCATCAACTTCTTCACTTGATGCCTCTCTTAAATGATCACGTAAGGCTATCATTAGAATTGTTAATGTAGTGACTCGTTGTTGCCCATCAATTATTTGGTATCTGTGTATTCCCATCGGGACATTTACATCGGATATCGTAACAATAGAACCGACAAAATGGTGTCGCTTTGACTGTTTTTCCATATTGACGATATCTTTCCATAATCTGTCGCACTGTACTACAAATTGATATTTACCATTTAATAATTCGTATATACTTCCTTTTGAAATATCCATAATATTATTTTTTTTCCAGGTTATCTAAAAAACTAAAATATATTTCTTTATATGCTTGATAATCTTGCTTGTATAATGCTTCAGAAGCAGATAGAAGAACTCCCCCCAATTCTAATGGATTTTCATCATCAAATAACTCGTTGAATGATTGGCAATCTTCGTAATGAATACGAGAGTCTCTTTTTGATGCGTAATTTATATAGTAATGCATAATATAACCTCCAATAACGTCTGTTATTTTATATGCTAGAAGTGACAGAGTAGAATTTATTGGGATATGTTTAATATCTTGCCCGTGCGAGGCAAAACCAGAATTATTCCTAATTTCTGCCAGTTTTTGAGAAACTGAAGCTATCCTTCTCCCAAGCTCGATTAATTCTTCTTTATAAGGTTCATCTTGAGTTATTAAACATTCAATTGTTCTTTTTACTGTTGTATTAAATTTATCATATTCAGTATAGTTGATATCTTGATTAGTCAGAATGGTTTTACAGATACCTTCGATTAAGCTTTTACATGTTTCAATACATAGTGCTGGATTCGAATCAACACTTACTTCGATCGTTGCAATATGGCTCTCAAAGCTGCTAAAGCTTGGAATTTTATTTATATGTTCTCGAATCCAATGCATTGTATTATGCTACTGATTTGATTAAATTATCATTTATACGGCGGTTAAGCTCGATTTTGGAATCGAGAGAGGACAGGATAGAAACTATTCTATTTTGCGTATCAATGTTAAGAATGTCTATTTCAAATTTACTGAGAGCATCTATCGTTAACGCCTTTTGAGTTGAGCCAATAGCTTTTGCATTAATTGCATTTTTGGCTATAGGAGACAAAAACCAATAGTATAAGAATTTACTATTGATTTCCTTAAAGTCGGTAAACCATGTCAGATTTCCATCTTTAAAGTAAAAAGTTTCATTTTTAACAATGTATGGAATACCTAATGTCCCGACAGAGGTTAATAGCATATCGCCTTCTTTGGGAACTCCGAATTTGTTTTTAATTTCATCATATCTTGACTTTGAAATATAAAGTTCGGTAGAAACGCTCTCTCCTTTCTGTTTTTCAATAATTTCTTTCCCTCTAAAAAAAGGAATACCAGAAGATTGATATTCTTTCGCAAAAATTCTTTTGCTTGATGAAATCGAGCAAAGATTTCCTATTTTATATGTTTTCCACTCTTCCATAAATGAGAATTTAGCGGTTCAAATTATTAATTTTAGTCATTAAAAAGTCCTTTATCTTTTAGACGTTTTAGTTCTTTGTCAAAATCTGACAAATATTCACGATCTTGTATGAGTTTAAATTTCTCATATTCACAGAAAGCTTTCGTTTGTGCTTCCTCATTAGATATTGTGCCGGAATGTTTTAGAACCTCATAGTCGCTTATTGCCAGGAAATTGCTTAATTTGTTTTTCCAATCATACATGGTCGTGATGAGTTGTTGCTCTGCTCTTAACTCTGCAAAATCAAGGAAAGCGGATGATAGACGTTCTAACTGTGATACCTCTTTGTCTGACAGATAGTTTTTGGCAACTATTGTATCTGACTTTTGTATTCTTCCATCAGGGGCTTTCTTCCACGTAGTCAACCCCATGTGGGGCATTTCAGCATCAGCACGATTGTAGATTAATTCTGCTGCTGTATGGTGGGTTACTGCCCAATGCATCATATTTTGTACCATTTTGAAAAACAGTTTGGTTATTTCTGATTTAGCATCGTAATCTGCACTACATTCAGCATATACATCTGTTATTTTCTGGTAATACCTGCGTTCGGAAGTGCGGATTTCACGGATACGTTGCAGTAAATCATCGAAATAATCTTTTCCGAAATGGCGGCCTTGTTTTAAGCGTTCATCATCCATAGCAAAGCCTTTGACGATAAATTCCTTTAGAACTCCGGTAGCCCAAATTCTGAATTGAGTGGCTTGGTAACTATTTACTCGGTACCCTACAGCAATGATTGCATCAAGATTATAGAACATAGGAGAACGTTCAACTTCTCTTTCTCCTTCTTGCTGAACTATCTGAATTTTTCGGATAGTTGCTTCTTCTTGCAATTCTCCAGACTCGTATATTTGCCCTAAATGATAATTGATTGTCTTTACATCTACGCCAAAAAGAGCAGCCATTCGCTTTTGAGACATCCAGAAGGTTTCATTATTGAATATCACTTCTATTTTTACTTCTCCCTGACTTGTTTTATAGAATAAGATATTGGAAGATAGATTATTGGAGGTTAGTTCAAATAAACTTGTCTGATTTTTGAAAAAGATGCGGGCTTGTTGTACTAATGCTTTCGTGGAGTCTGCATTTTCGGCAATGATAAGACAAGCCATTCTTGATAAATGGAAGTTTTCTACATTTCTGTATGCTCCGGAACCAAGTTTAACCATTTCTACAGTAAGGTGAAAATGGTCGTTTATATCCATTCCTTTTGCTTGAGCAATCGCGATAGCTTTTTTTACTACAGAAGTAAATCTGTAATAGGTCGTATAACCCATAGCTCCACATAAATCACGCGAAGTCCAATATTCCTTTCCATCTTGATTGTACTTTTTTATTAGCTCAAGTTGGGGTTGCATTTCAGGTATCTTATTCTCTTCCATATGTGTTAGCTATTTAAATCATTAACTTTTAATTCACCAGACATGAGTTTTGGTAATAATGCGTCACGAGTCATTGATAATCGCATATTTTGAAGGGAATTGTTTTTAATTGTTTTTAATGCAATTTCAGCATGGTTCGTGAATGATTCAAGCTTTTCACGTGGAATGACAGGAATTCTGTATTTGCTGATTGTATCTCCTGAAACCCTTTGACGTCCACTACTTCCGTTCATATTTTTAACAGCATAGTCTACAAAATCATGATTACGAGCTAAAAAATAGAAGAATGATGAAGAATAATTGCTTTTGGCTGAGATCACTATATACTCTGTGGATCCATATGCGATTTCATTCTTATCAAGGAAATTGATGAAAGCAGTCTTTCCATTTTCAAGGCAAGGAGTAATCCGAGCTATCAAAGTGTCTCCATTACAGAACTTCATACCACCATTGTATTCTTTTTCTATCCATCCATTAGGAAAACTGCCTGTAGTTGGAAGATTTGCCATTTCAATGCACTTTGCAGATGTACCTTTACTTAAATTTCGCTTAGGGTTAATTTCTGCAATTTCGTGAATTAATACAGTTGTACTATTTGCATATCTGTCAAGTAGTTCATTGAGCCAGGCCTGTGCCTGCTGCTCTAAATTATCATTTATACGGCGGTTAAGCTCGATTTTGGAATCGAGAGAGGACAGGATAGAAACTATTCTATTTTGCGTATCAATGTTAAGAATGTCTATTTCAAATTTACTGAGAGCATCTATCGTTAACGCCTTTTGAGTTGAGCCAATAGCTTTTGCATTAATTGCATTTTTGGCTATAGGAGACAAAAACCAATAGTATAAGAATTTACTATTGATTTCCTTAAAGTCGGTAAACCATGTCAGATTTCCATCTTTAAAGTAAAAAGTTTCATTTTTAACAATGTATGGAATACCTAATGTCCCGACAGAGGTTAATAGCATATCGCCTTCTTTGGGAACTCCGAATTTGTTTTTAATTTCATCATATCTTGACTTTGAAATATAAAGTTCGGTAGAAACGCTCTCTCCTTTCTGTTTTTCAATAATTTCTTTCCCTCTAAAAAAAGGAATACCAGAAGATTGATATTCTTTCGCAAAAATTCTTTTGCTTGATGAAATCGAGCAAAGATTTCCTATTTTATATGTTTTCCACTCTTCCATAAATGAGAATTTAGCGGTTCAAATTATTAATTTTAGTCATTAAAAAGTCCTTTATCTTTTAGACGTTTTAGTTAGCTGTGTAAATCTTTAATTATTAGCCCACCAGACATGAGTTTAGGCAGAAGCAAATCTCTAGTCTCTGATAATTGCTTATTTTCGTCTAAATTTATTTTTGCTTTCAAATATAAGGAAGAAATACACTCATTAAAAGATCTGAATACATCTTGATTTGCAACAATGACTTGTATTTTGTTTAAAATATCTGTAGTCATACTTGGAACAGCTGAGCCTGAATTCATTGAAGCCAAATCTAGTTTCGATAGCAATAGATGACAATATTTGGCCACATTGGGCACTTTCTCTATTGAATAGAACATTGTGTCAACAGTCCAAAAAGGGCAATTAACATATAATACATTGTTTAATGTGCCTTTACGGGGAATTAGCACGGATTCTCCATTGTATAGAATTCCATCAGCTAGTCGCATAACTCCGCCTGATCCATAAACAGGAATATTACCATCATTTAATTTTTTGTGGTCTTTGCCATATCTAATATCTAAAAGGTCGGATAGCGTTCCTACTTTCCATCCTTCTGGTATCATCCCTAGCTGTGATTCCACGAATTTTTCACCCTTGAACGGTTCGAAATCCACAAACCAAGCCTTAAACAACGCCTGTGCCTGCTGCTCTAAATTATCATTTATACGGCGGTTAAGCTCGATTTTAGAGTCGAGGGAGGAAAGGATAGAAGCTATTTTCTGTTGAAGTTCATAATTAGGGTAGTCAATTAGAACTTCTTTTAGTTCAGACTGCTTGATTCCCGTTACCGTAGTGCCTGTTTCCCTCGCCTTTAGTCTATATTGGCCGATATTTGACATAAGGAAATATTTAAGATATGTATTATCCAAAGCATCTTCTTTACCTCGTAAACAGACGATTCTTTGCCATTTTTGTACCTCCTTGGCGTTGGGGTGTGTATTACTCTTGACAGCTTCCTACACGTTCATCAAGCTCATGCAACAAAAAAACGCTCCGAACCGAAGTTCGGAGCGTCTGCACTCTTATCTTTCGGTTTCCCGCAGGATTTGGC
>OKUS01001056.1_pt1 | contig 9912 bp, 10 predicted proteins | sample 1606591 | NCBI WGS metagenome assembly OKUS01 (sample SAMEA3882509, study PRJEB24775) | human gut metagenome | biome: human-associated habitat; feature: intestine environment; material: feces | place: Netherlands | collected 2009/2010 | reverse complement strand
GAAGGGATAATTTTTCTTTCATATTTCAAAGAAAAGAGGATAAAGAAATGTCAGAGAAAAGACGTAGAGGAATCTGTTGATAAGATAATCGCCAATCGTATGAGCAAAGCATATTCTGAATGGAAATCAAATCAAGATACACAGTCATTTAATGAAAATATCGAGAAGGAATACCAGAAGCTTTTGGAAACACTGTCTCCGGAACAAGAGAAAGTGCTTACGAAGTATTGTGATGAAATATTTGCCAGCGGAGCAGAAACAGAAGAGTTTTTCTATCGCCTGGGTATAAAGGATGGACTGAGATTAAAAAGTACGGTAAAATCTGTATTAGAAATGATGTCGTGAAATTGGTATTTGAGGAGATAGACTAGTGAGAACATACGAGAACAAAGATGAACTTAAGAACGAGATAAATAAAAGTTTTGCAAAGTACATTTCAGAATTTGATATTATTCCGGAATCATTAAAAGATAAGAGAGTTGAGGAAGTTGACAGAACTCCAGCAGAAAATCTTGCTTACCAGGTTGGCTGGACAACTCTTGTTCTTAAATGGGAATCAGACGAAAGAAATGGTCTTCATGTCAAGACTCCTTCGGATGATTTTAAGTGGAATCAGCTTGGCGAATTATATAAATGGTTTACAGATACATATGCTTATCTGTCGTTGCAGGAGTTGAAAGATATGCTGAAAGAGAATATTAATTCGATTTATGAAATGATTGACTCATTAAGCGACGAAGAGTTATTCGAGCCCCATATGAGAAAGTGGGCCGATGAAGCAACCAAAACAGCGGTCTGGGAAGTATACAAGTTTATACATGTTAACACGGTTGCTCCGTTCGGAACATTTAGAACTAAGATTAGAAAATGGAAAAAGATAGCACTATAACTTTCAGTTTGTAGAATTAAGAAAATCGAAACTTACACAATTCTTGAACTCAACACAAACTGCCGTCAGTGTTGTTCCGTTACTCGTTCTTTGCTGGTATCATAGAACCATCAAATGAAGGAGGCAACAAGCCATGAATACAGATAAAATCTATGCAGAACAACTCGCAAACGAATATGCACCCAAGGACACCTCCAAGGTGGTCGCTCTTCGCAAGCTGGATGCAAAAGCCAAGCTTCCCGCAAACGTTTTTACCTACACCTTCGGTATTATCACAGCGTTGGTAGCCGGTGTCGGGATGTGCCTTTCCATGAAGGTTATCGGCAACGGTAGTACTGCTATGTTTGTTCTCGGCGTGATTGTCGGCATTATCGGGCTGCTGGGTATGGGCGTTAATTACCCCATCTACAAAAAATTGCTGGCACAGGGCAAGCAGAAATACGCTTTTGAAATCATGGAACTGGCAAAAGAAATCAGCGAGATGTAAACAACAACACGAAAGAAGGTGAGAACGATTGAATAGATCGGAAAGCAGATATTTTGCTACTGCAGCCAGAATGGACGAAGCCTTTCTGACACTTCTGGCAAAAAAAGATTTTGAGTATATTACAGTCAAAGAAATCTGTGAAGTAGCAGAGGTCAATCGTTCCACCTTCTATCTTCACTATGAAACGATGTCAGACTTCCATTACATATGTTACAGGTGTGATTCAGCAGTGTGTAAAAATGCCACAAAGCGAAACAATGAACGCTGTTTGATAACTTCAAGTTTGTTGAATTAAAAATCAGAAGAAAGTCCTTACAAACGGCGTCCAACACAAAAGAGGACCTGGATGACAGTGCCGGAAATGGGAAAGCTGCTGGGATTAAAAAAGACAGATCGATACTGGCTGGTGCATAAAAATGTTTTTGAATCAAAAGAGATTGCCGGAAAGATACGAATCAATATTGCCAGCTTTGAAAAATGGTACGCCAATCAGATTAAATACCATAAAGTTACCGGAGAAGAACCAGGGAAAGAATTGAAATCCTGGTCCTATTCCGTTAAGGAAGTCGCAGATCTGCTGGGGGTTGATGATTATCTTGTTTATGAATTACTCAAGAAAAATCAAATAGAACAGGTACATATCTGGATACCGTAGCAGCATCCACAGATCAGGCAGAACTGAAAACAGTACAGGACTTTCTGGATCGTATTGAGAATCAGGAATTGTATCATGTGCTGATCACCGTGGACAGGCTTACCCTTCAGATCGTTCTGATGAAGATCCAGGGGTATAGCACTCATGAAATAGCCAGGTATCTGAAGATTACCGAAAAGGCGGTTTACAGGCATATGGACAGGCTGAAAGAAAAAGTGAAGAAGATCTTCGAGTAGTTCATGATAATCACAAAGCAGGGTGTGAGAACAAACTCCACCCTGCTTATCATTTATTAGAAAAAATGAAACTTTTGTCAAAACCAGTATTTGAAAATTTTATCAGTAATAAAGTGCAGAATGCTGTTTGGATTGCTATTTTTATGCAACTATTTCTTGTTGCTCTTGACAAAATAATTTTTAGAGATTAAACTTATAACAGTGTTATATATCACTGTTATATAGGAGGTGTGCAAAATAAACGGAAATGGAACGACTTTAGAAAATATCCACCGGGCAGCGAAAGCAGAATTTTTAGAAAAAGGATATAAAGACGCTTCCCTGCGGAATATTGTGAAATCCGTGGGAATGACTACCGGAGCCTTTTACGGATATTATAAAAGTAAAGAAGAACTTTTTGAAGCCATCGTTGGTGAGCATTACGAATATATTCTCAAACGTTTTATAAAGGCACAGCAGGAGTTTGCCGAACTACCAGCTGCCCAGCAGCCGGAAGTCATGAGTGACATTTCGGGGCTTTGTATGTACGATATGCTCCATTATGCGTACGAACATTTAGAGGAATGTAAACTGATCCTCTGCTGTTCGGAAGGAACAAAATTTGCCGGGCTAATTGATGAAATGGTGGAGATTGAAGTGGAAGGGACTCATGCCTATCAGGAGGTTTTAAGGAAGCTTGGAAGGCCCTCTCCGCATATCGATCCTTCGCTGGAGCATATTCTGATCACCGGAATGTTTCATACTTTTTTTGAATTGATCATCCACGAAATGCCGCTCAAAGATGCCGAAAACTACGTCAGAGAAATGCGCGCCTTTTATACAGCGGGATGGATGAAAATTATGGGGCAGTAATGCCTTATAATTTTTGTTTGACAGTTAGCTACTGCTAACCTAAATTCGGATATTGTAAGAACATAGACGTGTTCTCTTTATCATAAACACAAAGAAAAGGAGGAATTTTTTTGAAAAAACAATCCAATTTATCACGCCTGCTGGAAATTGCAGGCAGCCATAAGTACCTGACCTATGCTTCCTGGGTGCTTTCTGCAATCAGTGCCCTGATTGCTCTGGTACCATTCTATTACATCTGGAAAATGATCAAGGAAGTATTGGAGGTGGCACCGAATTTTGGCCAGGCACAGAACCTGACCGGTAATGGCTGGATGGCAGTATTGTTTGCGGTTATAGCGGTGCTTGTCTACATAGCAGGGCTGATGTGTTCCCATTTGGGAGCATTTCGTATTGCCACAAACCTGCGTATCCAGACCATGGAGCATATTGTTAAGTTGCCTCTTGGGTTTGCCGAGAGTTTTGGCAGCGGAAAACTGCGCAAGATTGTCAACGAATCCAGCGCAGCCACCGAAACCTATCTCGCCCATCAGCTTCCCGACAGAGCCAATGCCATTGCAACCCCCTGCGGTCTTTTGGTGCTGTTGTTCGTGTTTGACTGGAGACTGGGACTATTGAGTCTTGTTCCGGTTGTGCTGGGGTTTCTGATCATGATGGCAATGACCGGAAAGCAGATGCAGGAAAAGATGAAAGAATACCAGAATGCGCTGGATGATATGTCCAATGAAGCGGTAGAGTATGTCCGTGGGATTCCGGTGGTAAAAACCTTTGGCCAGACGATCTTTTCCTTTAAGAAGTTTAAAGACTCCATTGACCGGTATAAAGTATGGGTGATTGCTTATACCAGGCAGCTTCGGACACCGATGATGTTCTATACAGCTGCGATCAACGGCGTTTTTGCCACACTGATTGCCGGAGGACTGTTGCTTACGCAAGACGGTGTGACTTCCGGTTTCTTACTGGATCTTATTTTCTATATCATCATTACACCGGTTATTTCTGTCACACTGACACGCATTATGTTCCAAAGTGAAAACGCCATGATCGTAGACGACGCTTTACAGAGAATTGACAGCGTTTTGCATTTGAAGCCTCTGGAGGAAACGAAACATTCAAAGCATCCTCAAAACGCTTCCGTGGAACTGAAATCGGTTCATTTCAGCTATGATGGAGAAAAAGAAGTATTAAAAGATATTTCACTGACCATTCCTGCAGGACAGACGGTAGCTTTTGTAGGTCCATCCGGCGGTGGAAAAACAACCCTTGCCAACCTGATTTCCCGATTCTTTGATCCCCAGAGCGGAATGGTAAAAATCGGTGGTGTTAATGTGAAAGACATCCCGAAAGAGGAACTCATGAACACGGTGTCTTTCGTATTTCAGAACAGCCGTCTGATCAAGGCGTCCATTCTGGAAAATGTGCGTATGGGAAAACCGGAAGCTACCCGTGAGGAAGTTCTGACTGCCCTTCATCACGCGCAATGCGATGATATTCTGGAAAAACTCCCACAGGGTGTGGATACGGTCATCGGTACAAAGGGTGTCTATCTTTCCGGCGGCGAGCAGCAACGAATTGCCATTGCCCGTGTGATGCTGAAAAATGCTCCGATTATCATTCTGGATGAAGCCACTGCCTTTGCTGACCCGGATAACGAAAGCCGCGTACAGGCTGCTTTCTCAAGACTTTCCGAGGGAAAGACCGTGATTATGATTGCCCACAGGCTTTCTACCGTAACAAATGTGGATCAGATTTTTGTCATTTGCAACGGACAGGTTGCCGAGTGCGGCAACAGCCGTGAATTGCTTGCAAAAGACGGCATTTTCAGCCGTATGTGGAAAAATTACCAGACTTCCGTGCAATGGAAGGTAACAAAGGAGGTGCAGTGATATGATCAAAAAACTGCAGAAAAAATATGCCCTGTCTGAACAGGGAGCAAAAGACCTGATCAAAGGCTGCCTGGCCTGTGTCCTTCAGAATCTGTCTTTTATGTTTCCGGTGGGACTTTTATATTACCTGGTCAGCGATCTGATGAACGGGGGTGTTCCCGGTGGGAAAATTCCATTTTATGTGGCAGGCTGCGTGGTGTGTATCGGCCTGATACTGCTGACCACTTTCTTTCAATACAATGCGACCTATTTTGCCACTTACAAAGAAAGCGGTATCCGCCGCATTACCCTGGCAGAGCATCTGCGCAAAATCCCCCTTTCCTTTTTCGGGAAAAAGGATTTAGCCGATCTTACCAGTACCATTATGGCGGATTGCACCTTCCTGGAGCAGAGTTTTTCGCATTTTATCCCTGAGCTTGCGGGTTCGATCATTTCTACAGTTCTGATTTCCATTGGTCTGCTCTTTACGGACTGGAGAATGGCACTGGCTGCCTTATGGGTTCTGCCGGTTGCCTTTGCGATTGTGGGATTTTCCGCAAAGATTCAGGAAAATCTGAATCAGAAAGCCATGGATGTAAAGATGGCCTGCGCAGACGGGATACAGGAGTGCATTGAAACGGTTCGTGACCTGAAAGCGAACAATGCGGAGCAGGCATATTTAAAAGGTCTGGAAAAGAAGATCCGTGCCGTGGAGCATCGTTCCATCCTCAATGAATTCGGCCTTGCTGTTTTTGTGGTTTCCGCATCGCTGGTGCTGAAGCTTGGTATTGCAACGGTTGCGCTGGTGGGAGCTGTTTTGCTCATGCAAGGAAGCCTCTCCGTGCTTACATTCTTTATGTTCCTTCTGGTAGTATCCCGTTTATATGACCCTCTGCAGGGCGCACTCCAGAATCTTGCGGCAGTCATCAGTACACGAACCAACATTGCCCGTATGAATGAAATTCTCGATCATCCGATCCAGCAGGGCAGCGACAGGCTTTCCAATCAGGGGTATGATATTGTCTTTGACCATGTTGGGTTTGCCTACAATACCGGAGAAACCGTATTGAAAGATGTTTCCTTTACGGCAAAACAGGGAGAGGTTACGGCTTTGGTCGGCCCATCTGGCGGCGGAAAAACAACCGTATCCCGGCTGGCAGCAAGGTTCTGGGATATTAACAGAGGAAAGATTACCGTGGGAGGCATGGATGTATCCCGAATTGACCCGGAAACACTGCTTTCTCTGTATTCCATCGTATTCCAGGATGTTACACTGTTTGACAATACGATTCTGGAAAATATCCGAATCGGAAACAAAGACGCCACAGATGAACAGGTCATTGCTGCTGCGAAACTTGCCAATGTGGATGAATTTGCGGAAAAACTGCCGGATGGATGGCATACCAATATCGGGGAAAATGGCTGTGAACTTTCCGGCGGAGAGCGCCAGCGTATCTCTATTGCCCGTGCATTTCTGAAAAATGCGCCGATCATTCTTTTAGATGAAGCTACTGCTTCCCTGGATGTGGAGAATGAAACTCTGATACAGACAGCCCTTTCCCGTCTGATCGCAGATAAAACGGTTCTGGTCATCGCCCACAGGATGCGTACCGTAGCAGGAGCAGATAAAATTGTTGTCCTTTCTGATGGCACCGTGGCAGAAGAAGGATCACCAAAGGATCTGGAAGAAAAGAATGGTGTATATGCCCATATGGTAAAACTGCAGACAGAAAGCCAGAATTGGAAACTTGCGTAAAGAAGGAGGAAATGTAATGAACAAGAACCATTGTAAGCAGGAAAATATCCGACTTGGTACCCACGGAGAAGACTATGGAAGCTGGATGTCCAACCCTGTCTTTTACATCATTGGCGGAATCATGGAACAGGTTCATCGAGTCGTTCTTTCTCATCTGGACTATGACGGCGAGGGGAAGATTCTGGAAGTAGGCTGCGGCTCCGGAGCACTGATAATCCGTGCGGCTCTGACATGGCCGAAAGCAAAAGTGATCGGTGTTGATCACTGGGGCGCTGTGTATAATTACAGCAAAGCACTCTGCGAGAAGAATGCTGCCAGGGAGGGCGTGGCTTCCCGCTGTGTATTTCAGCACGGTGATGCGAAGCAGCTGGATTTTCCTGATGAGAGTTTTGATGTAGTCATCAGCAACTATGTCTATCACAATGTTATGGGTGCTGATATGCAGAAACTGCTGCTGGAAAGCCTGCGGGTATTGAAAAAAGGCGGCGTCTTTGCACTCAACGATGATATGAAACCAAAGATGTACGGTGACATGGAAGGTTTTGCGCAGAAACTGCGGGATATGGGGTATGAGGAAGTACGACTCGTTGACACTGCACAGGAAGCTTTTGGCTCCCACCGTCGGGCTGCCATGATGATGCTGGGGTCTTCCCGGCTGCTTGTCGGCAGAAAGTAATGTATCAAAACAGGAGGTTTGGCTATGTCCAAGTTAGGAGTCGTGGAGGATACACTGTTCGTCCCTATGCTGGGAAGAATTTATGCTAGTGAGCATTACCCGCAAATTTTATATGATAAAAAAGCATTGGAATTGAAAAAGAAGCTGCCTTCAGACTTGATTAAACAGAATATGCAGAGCCAGTATACCCTTTTGGCCTCTGCTTCCCGGTCTGCTAATATGGATCGGATTATTCGGACTTTTCTGGAACGCAGACCGGACGGTGTGATTGTCCAGTTGGGCTGTGGTCTGGAAACAACCTATCACCGATGTGATAACGGAAAGACACACTGGTATGCCGTGGATCTGCCTCATGTAATCGAATACCGGCGGGGACTTCTTCCCGAACCAGAGAGGGAATTATATATTTCCGGGGATGCCTTTGCAAAGGATTGGATCAAAAAAGTTCGCAATGATGTACTTGATGCTCCTATTCTCGTTACTGCAGGCGGATTATTTCATTATTTTGAGGAACATAAGGTCATTGCCCTTCTGCGTATGATTGGGCAATTTGGAAATATGGAAGTTGTTTTTGATACGGTGAACAAAAGAGGAATGACCATGATGAAGAAAAAATATATGAAACAGGTCGGCCATGCCGATGCACAAATGTTCTTTTATGTGAATTCAGCGGAAGAACTGGCAGCAAAGATCGGGGGTAATGTGAAGGTGATTGCGGAGGAACCATACTATCGTTACATCCCTAAAAATGGCTTAAAGCTATCCACAAAGGTCAGTATGACAGTTTCTGATCAATTCAAGATGGTAAAGATGATACATCTAAAACTATAGTAGATATACAATATCAGAGAGAGAGAACTTTATCATTTTTTCGGACGCACTGATGAAACACCATCAAAAGCCGCCTTCTATCACCAGCGTGCAAAATTAAAAGATAATGCACTATGGGAACTTTTGCAAATCTTTAACCAGAAGCTTCAACCAACTCTATACAGAAACCGTTATCGTTTGGTTGCTTGTGACGGTTCTGTTGCTGATGAAGTCGATCCGGAACTTCTGGCAAAAGTATTGGCTAATCCAGAGATGCGGGCATTACTCAATTCGTTGGCGAAGACGATGAAGTAATGAATTCTATATCCCAATGAGTATATTTATTGTGCATATGGAGAATCTATCTCCATCAAATCTATTGAAATCTCCATCATTTAGCGTTAAAATGATGGAGATAAATTCAAAATGAAGGAGATTTCAATGAGAAATTTTGATTATATTACAAATCCTGCGAAGTTGCTGACACCTGAAATTGTTCAGATGGTTGGCAGTATTCATGAGCATAAAGGTAAACAGGAATTATTTCTGGAAGCAAACATAGATGAACTGAAAACACTTCTGGAAGTTGCTTTAATTCAAAGTACGGGAGCATCTAACCGAATTGAAGGTATATTTACAAGTGATAAACGTTTGGAAGAACTGGTAAGTCAGAAAGCAGAGCCACGTAATCGGTCTGAACAGGAAATTGCCGGCTACCGTGAAGTGCTGGCTACGATTCACGAAAGTTATGAATATATCACTCCAAGACCAAACATTATTTTACAGTTACATCGTGATTTATATTCTTATTCCCAAGGAAACATCGGTGGTACCTATAAGAATTCAGACAATGTAATTGCAGAAACCGATGCCGAGGGACACCAGAAAGCTCGTTTTATTCCCGTTCCAGCTTTTCAGACTGCAGAAGCAATAGACGAACTTTGCGCTCGTTTCCTTGAAGCATGGGAAGCTGACCGCATTGATAAACTGGTTTTGATTCCTATGTTCATTCTGGACTTTCTGTGCATCCATCCTTTCAATGACGGAAATGGTAGGATGAGCCGTTTGCTCACTTTACTGCTTTTTTATAAGGCGGGATATATCGTTGGAAAATATGTCAGTATGGAAATGCTGATTGAAAAGACAAAAGAAACATATTATGAAGCCCTTCAAGCAAGTTCTACTGGCTGGCATGAGGGCGAAAACAGCTATGAGCCTTTTGTTAAGTATTATTTAGGTATTATGCTGAAAGCATACAATGAATTTGAAAGCCGTGTAGAACATTTGAAGTACCATAATCTTTCCAAGCCGGATAGAATTAAGGCGGTGATTGATAATAAGGTTGGTAAGATAACGAAGAAGGAAATTATGGAACTATGCCCTGACATAAGTAAGGTTACCGTGGAAAGAACACTGACAGATTTAGTTAAGAGTGGGTATATCGCAAAGGTCGGTGCAGGTCCATCCACCGGTTATGTCCGTATTTGAAAAATTATTTTCAGATTTCCATAATAATAATATTACTACTTTGAATTAACCAATTTGCCAGTCAAAAACGCATGGACAAACCGTCTCATATGCGGTATATTATTTATAGACAAGAAAATATCTTGTGCTTTCGATAGGAAGTTTAATTGAATAATTGCGCGTCGCATTCTCGTTACTTAGTGATGAGTTAGACGCGCAAAT
>OKUS01001039.1_pt1 | contig 10042 bp, 9 predicted proteins | sample 1606591 | NCBI WGS metagenome assembly OKUS01 (sample SAMEA3882509, study PRJEB24775) | human gut metagenome | biome: human-associated habitat; feature: intestine environment; material: feces | place: Netherlands | collected 2009/2010 | reverse complement strand
TATTCAACTAACTCTCAATTTACTCTGCCAGTTCTTCCCACTGTTCATATAATTTTTCCAATTGTTCCTGGCAGGAAGTCTGCTCTTTGGACAGCTCCTGCAGCTTTGCCACCTGAGTACCGATGGTGGGATCGGACATTTCAGTGTCGATCTCGGAGATGCGAGCTTCCAGTTCGGCAATCTTTTCTTCGCATTTTTTCAGGTCGTTTTCTTTCTTGCGGAGTCTTGCCTGTTCTTCCTTCTGGGCTTTCCAGTCCAATTTGACTTCGGATTCTGCAGCCTTAACAGCAACAGCACTATCTGCATCTGCATTCTGCGGTGCATTAGCCTCTATGGCAGCCATCACGGTGTCGTGTTTTTCCAGATAGTAGTCATAATTTCCAACATAACTTATGAATTGTCCCTCTGTCAGATCCAGGATCCTGTGGGCGGTACGGTTGATGAAGTAACGGTCGTGGGAGACGTACAATATGGTCCCTTCGTAACCGTTCAGGGCATCCTCCAGAATCTCCTTGGACATGATATCTAAGTGGTTTGTCGGCTCATCCAGGATGAGGAAGTTTGCGTTGGAGAGTACCAGCTTGGCGAGAGACACGCGTCCGCGCTCACCGCCGCTCAGATCACTGATGCGCTTGAACACATCCTCCCCGGTGAAGAGGAAAGCCGCCAGTACATTGCGGATCTGGGTATTGTTCAGGTAGGGATAATCGTCCGAGATCTCTTCGAACAATGTCTTCTCGCTGTGGAGCACATGATGCTCCTGATCGTAATAACCAATCTCTACATTGGAACCTAAGCGGAAAGTGCCCTGATCGGCAGGAACGAGACCGTTTAAGATCTTAAGCAAAGTGGTCTTGCCGCTGCCATTATCACCGATGATCGCCACGTGTTCACCGCGCTTGATCTCGAAATTGACATCGGTAAAAAGCTTATGGGAGTCAAAGCTTTTGGACAGGTGCTCCACAGTCAGCACATCATTGCCGCTTAAGATCCGGGGCGTCAGAGTCAGCTTCATATCCGTGCGGACCTCGGAGGGCTTTTCGATGACCTCAATCTTGTCCAGCATTTTCTCCCGGCTTTCTGCACGCTTGATGGACTTTTCCCGGTTAAAGGATTTTAATTTTTCAATGACTTCTTCCTGATGCTTGATGTCACGCTGCTGGTTCATATAGGCATTCCAGGCAGCGACACGCAACTGTTCCTTTTTTACGGCATAATCGGAGTAATTCCCCATAAAGGTCGTAGCCTTGGACTGGTCGATCTCGATGACTTTCCCGGCGATCCGGTCCAGGAAATACCGGTCGTGGGAGACGATGAGAACGGCTCCTTTGTAATTTAGCAGATAAGTCTCCAACCAGGCGATGGAGGTCATATCTAAGTGGTTGGTCGGCTCGTCTAAGATGATCAGATCCGGATTTTGTAACAGGAGTCGGCCTAACGCCACCCGGGTCTTCTGACCGCCGGAGAGTGTGGCAACCGGCTTGGAGAATTCATCTTCGGTAAAGCCAAGACCCTTTAACACTCCGACCAGCTCACTGCGGTAGAGATAGCCGCCGCCGGTCTCGAAAGCGTGGGTGAGAGAGGTGTACTGCTTCATCAGGTCTTCTAGAGCATCCCCATCAGCATGCTTCATATCGTTTTCGCATTCTCGGATCTTTTCCTCCAGGCGCAACAGATCCGCCTTGACGGATAACAGCTCCTCATAAATGGTATGAGAGGTATCCACGGTGCTGTTCTGGGCAAGATATCCAAGTGTCTTGTCCTTTGCCAGAACCACCTGTCCGTCATCGGGAGTCATTTCTCCTACGATGATGCGGAGCAGCGTTGTTTTCCCGGCACCGTTGATGCCCACAATGGCAGCTTTTTCATGATCCTCTATATGAAAAGAGACATTTTTCAATACCTGATTTTCCACAAATGCTTTTGAAATATTCTGACAAGATAATATCATGGTAGTAAGTATCCTTTATTTCCAGCCCACACAGAACGGGCTTTTTAAATTTTATTGTAACGAAAAGAAGAAAACCTGTCAATTCATTGACAAGTTTTTAACATATGGTGTATACTTAAAAAAATCGGAGGTGAAAGTATTGGAAGCAAAAGAAATTTCACAGGCTGTGATCGGCAGACTGCCCAGATACTTTCGATATTTGGGGGAACTTAAGGATGAAGGTGTAGAACGTATCTCTTCGCAGGAGCTTTCCGGACTGATGAAAGTGACCGCATCCCAGATACGTCAGGATTTTAATAATTTCGGTGGTTTCGGTCAGCAGGGCTACGGATATAATGTAGAATATCTGTACCGTGAGATCGGTAAGATATTAGGACTGGATAAGCAGCATAATTTTGTTATTATCGGAGCCGGTAACCTGGGCAGGGCTCTGGGTAATTATTTGAACTTCGAGCGTCGTGGTTTTATTTTCAAGGGAATGTTCGATGCAAATCCGGAGCTTGTGGGGAAGGATGTCCGTGGTGTGAAGGTTATGCCCATGGAGCAGCTGGAATCTTTTATCCGGGAGAATGACATAGATATTGCAGTACTGACGATTCCCAAGACCAGCGCTGTAGAAGTGGCTGACAAGCTGGTGGCGAACGGGATCCGTGCTATTTGGAACTTTGCACATGTGGATCTGAATGTTCCGGAGGGAATACAAGTAGAGAATGTACATCTGTCAGACAGTTTAATGAAACTTTCGTATAACATTAACCGTTACAACTCAGATATAAAATAATGAGCCTCAGGGAAAAACAAGCGGCTGCGAAGCGGGATGAAGAGTGCGATAGCACGAATTCGTGAGCTTACGAGAGAGTAAGGCATAAAGGGAGTGATATTATGGGCAACGATAACGCAGGAGAAAATGCGAGGAACCGGCAGGAAGCTTTTAAAAGTGCACTTGCCGGAAAGCGTCTGCCCGTACTCACTTTGGACAATAAATGGTACAAGCTGCTGAATAAGACAGGTTCTGTTCCGTTAAAGGAGACGGAGAATTCCTTGAACCAGTTGTTAAAACGACAGGGAAAGCTGAATACGGAGTCAAAGGATATCCGTAATCTGAAAAAGAAGCTGATGAAAGAGATCGTTCCCATGGTGAACGAAGTGGATCAGCAGGGTGAGAACAGCAAGCTGAACAAGCAGATCGAAGAACATAAGCGACTGATCGAAGAATGTAATGAGAAGCTGGGCGCTTATGAAGATGAGCTGAAAGACCTCCCCCGGGAGATCGAAAGATTAAATATTCAGCTTATGATGTTTACTATGGAGTGCTGCTATGATATTATGAAGGATAATGACAAACAGATTCATGAGACTGCAGACTGGGTGAGCGCGATACGTATTGAGTTGAAAAAGCGTCTGATCGAGAAACAGCAGAAGGAACAGCAGAATCAGGAGATCTATAACTACATGCATGACATCTTTGGTGCAGAGGTGGTCAATCTGTTTGACATGAAATATAATCCGGAGCAAAAATAGTATGAAATATCTGGTAACTGCACAGGAAATGAAGCAATACGATAAGAATACCATAGAGTACCTCGGCATACCGGGGCCGGTTCTGATGGAGAGAGCGGCACTGGCAGCGGAGGATTTTATAAAAGAGCGCTTTGATGCCGTGAAAGAACGGACGAAAGTGCTCATTTTTGCTGGTATGGGGAACAATGGCGGCGATGGCCTGGCGTTAGCAAGACTTCTTGCGGCGGACGGATACGCAGTCGCAGTAAAATGCGTGGGAGATATGCAGAGAGCTACGAATCAGTGGAAATCGCAGTGGCAGACTTTGCAACATTTTCCGGTGAAGACAGACAGTAATATTGCGGTGGATGAATATAATGTAATTGTAGACGCCCTCTTCGGCGTGGGATTAAGCCGCCCTGTGGAGGGAAACTATGCGGATGCCGTGAAAGAGATGAACATGGCAGAGGGATTTAAGCTGGCACTGGATGTGCCAAGCGGTATCTGCTCAGATACCGGCAGAGTGCTGGGTTGTGCATTTCTGGCGGATGCCACGGTCACTTTTGGTTTCTGTAAGAGAGGACTGGTACTGTATCCCGGTGCGGAATACGCCGGAGAAGTCCGGACTGCGAATGTGGGGATCGGACAGGAGAGCTTCTTAGGACAGGAACCAGAAATGTACACTTATGAGAAAGGCTCCGTACAGTTACTTAAGAGAAACGCTGCGGGGAACAAAGGAACCTTCGGCAAAGCACTGCTTGTTGCAGGAAGTAACGGCATGGCGGGTGCAGCCATTTTGGCGGCGAAAGCAGCCTATCGTACCGGAGCCGGTATGGTAAAAGTCATCACTGCCGAAGAGAACCGACAGATCATACAGCAGGGGATTCCGGAAGCGTTGTACGGCTCCTGCAGACAGCTGACGGAGAGCTTAGACTGGGCGGATGTCATCGCCATAGGTCCCGGCATCGGCAGAGAAGAACAGGCACTGCAATGTCTGAAGACCGTGGTGGAGAGAAGCAGGAAGCCGCTGGTGCTGGATGCAGATGCCCTAAACCTCCTGGCAGAGGAGAACGGCAGGATGCTGGCAGAAGAACTGCGTGCCCAGGGTGCGGAAGGCAGAGTGATCCTTCTGACACCTCATGTGGGGGAAATGTCAAGACTGCTAAAACGGACGACCTCAGAGTGCAAGGACGACCTCCCCACATGTGCGAAAATACTGGCAGAACGATTTCATGCCGTAGCAGTTGCCAAGGATGCGAGGACTGTGGTATGTAAGGAACAGGGAGCCTGCTATCTGAATACCACGGGCAACAGTGGAATGGCTACGGCAGGCAGCGGAGATGTGCTGACCGGCGTGATCCTGGGATTGCTGGCGCAGGGAATGGATGCCCCGGAGGCTGCGACCTGTGGCGTATATCTGCACGGCATGGCAGGAGATCTGGCGGCCGGACTTCATACCGAATATGGTGTGATGGCGGGAGATATCGCCGAATGTCTGATGAAAAATCAAAATAAGAAAGCGTGAAAATATGACGAGAGAACTGCAGGAAAAATTAGAGTCCTATCAACGGGTATGGGCGGAAGTGGATCTGGATGCCATCTGGGAAAATATGGTCCATATGAAAGAAAACATTGCGGAGAAGACGAAAATACTGGCTGTCATTAAGACGGACGGATATGGTCATGGTGGTGTTCCCATCGCGAAAATGTTAGAGCAGCTGGACTTCATGTTCGGCTATGCGGCAGCCACTTATGAAGAGGCACATGTACTCAGAGAAGCAGGCGTGAAGAAACCGATCCTGATCCTGGGATATACTTTTCCCTATTGCTACGAAGAATTGATCCGGGAGGAGATCCGCCCGGCAGTCTACCGCAGGGATACGGTGGAAGAGCTGGTCGCAGCAGCGGCAAAGGTCGGACAGAAGGCAAAGGTTCATATCAAGGTAGATACCGGCATGGGAAGAATCGGTATTACGCCGGATGAGGAAGGACTGGAGTTCGTCAGATTCCTTATGGGACATCCGGAGCTGGAAGTGGAGGGCATCTTCACCCATTTTGCCAAATCCGATGAAGAAGATAAGACTTCTGCAAACCATCAGCTGGAACTTTTTCAGAATTTTATCGACAGAATACAGACAGAGCTGGGGCTTACTATTCCCGTCAAGCACTGCGCAAACAGTGCGGCAATCTTGGAAATGCCCCAGGCGAATATGGATATGGTCCGTGCTGGTATCACTACTTACGGTCTGTATCCTTCCGAAGAAGTGAGCAAGGATATTGTACCCTTACGGGCAGCCATGTCTCTCTACAGTCATATTGTATACTGTAAGACGATTCATGCGGGACAGAGCGTCAGCTACGGCGGGCTGTTTACGGCACAGAAGGATACCAGAGTAGCCACGATCCCCGTAGGTTACGGAGACGGTTATCCCAGAAGTCTGTCCGGAAAAGGCTATGTACTGATCCGGGGGAAGAAGGCACCGATCCTCGGAAGAGTCTGTATGGATCAGTTCATGGTAGATATTTCGGAGATTCCGGGAGTTATGGAGGGCGACAAAGTAACTCTTCTCGGTGTGGACGGTACAGAGCGGATCACCGCGGAAGAATTGGGAGAACTCTCCGGCAGATTTAATTATGAATTTGTCTGTGACCTGGGGAAAAGAATTCCAAGGGTCTACAGGCAGCATGGTGAGATCACAGAAGTAAGAGACTATTTTGAAAATTTCTGATGGATCAAAAGTGCTCGTATAACTCCGTAAGAATCGGCAATACTTATCTTAAATCGCTGATGTAAGGAGTAGAAATGAGAAGAGGAGATGTCTATTACGCGGATCTGCGGCCGGTGATCGGCTCGGAACAGGGCGGTATCAGACCGGTGCTCATCATCCAGAATGATGTGGGCAACAAACACAGTCCTACCGTGATCTGCGCTGCAATCACCTCAAAGATGAATAAGGCGAAGCTGCCTACACACATTGAATTAAATGCCCGTCTCTATGATATGGATAAGGATTCGGTAGTGCTTCTGGAACAACTGCGCACCATTGACAAGAAGAGATTAAAGGATAAAGTATGTCATCTTGACGGTGATATTATGCGGAGAGTGAACCGGGCACTGAAGGTAAGCCTGGAACTGGATACATAGCCTGATACCCTGCGTATCCAGAGGAATATATAAAAGAATTAAAATACGAAAGGATGAAATGAACGATGGATATCAGTGGGCCTGTGGCCATATTACTCTTTTTCCTGCTGTTACTGGTAGATATGTTTTTTTACGGATTTGATGCTGCCATTGACAACCTCAATGAAAAAGAGATCTTACATAAAGCAGAGGAAGAAAAGGATCGCCGGTCGGTGCGGCTTTCTGAGATGGTCAGCCGTCCGGGGATCTATATCAATACGGTACAGTTAGTCATTACGCTGATCAATATTTTAATGGGTGCCTTTTACCTGAATATCTGGCTGCAGGCGATCGACAACGGCCTGCATGTGATCAATGTCGGCGGATTGTCGCTTCAAAATGTTCCCACGGGAGTGATCTCCGGGATTGCAACGGTATTGTCTTTTGTTGCCATGATTTATATTCTGCTGACCTTCGGAGTACTTATCCCGAGAAAAATGGCATCCAGGAAACCGGAAAAGTGGGCATATGCCTGCATTGACCCGATCTTTTGGATTACGAGACTGTTATCTCCCTTGACGGGGCTGGTAAATCTGACTGCAAAGGGAATACTATTCCTATTCGGTGTCCGTAACAATGTGGATGAGAATGATGTGACCGAGGAAGAGATTATTAACATGGTTCAGGAAGGGCATGAACAGGGTGTGATCCAGGCCAGTGAAGCGGAGATGATCTCCAATATTTTTGAATACGGGGACAAGGAAGCCCAGGACATCATGACACACCGCGGAAGTATCGTAGCTATCGACGGCGAGACAAAGTTAAAGGATGCCATTGCATCCATGCTGGGAGGTAAGAACAGCCGCTATCCGGTGTATGAAGAGAATATTGACCATATCATCGGTATCTTACATCTGAAGGATGCCATGAGGTTCCACATCAGCGATGACAAGCTGGATGTGCCCATTGCGAAGCTGGATGGGTTGCTCAGAGAGCCTTATTTTGTGCCTCAGACAAAAAATATTGATGAACTGTTCAAAGAGATGCAGTCCCAGAAACTACAGATGGTCATTGTTGTAGACGAATACGGTCAGACTGACGGACTGATCGCCATGGAGGATATTCTGGAGGAGATCGTCGGCAATATCATGGATGAGTATGATGAGGATCAGGAATATATCAAGAACCGCGGTAAGGGCGAATATGTCATGGAAGGTAAGACTCCGCTTAAGGAAGTGGAAGAGCTGTTAGACATTACCTTTGACGAGGAGGAATTCGAGACGTTAAACGGCTTCCTGATCTCGAGGCTGGACAGGATCCCGGAGCCGGATGAACAGTTTGATGTGGACTATAAGGGATATAATTTCAAGATCCTTTCCGTGGTCAAAAAAATGATCGGAAGTGTCCTCGTCAAAAAGCTTCCGGAGGAAAAAACACTGGAGAATGCAGAAGACGGACAATCAGTGCTTGAAGAAAAACAAAAATAATGCTATGATAAAAAAAGCGTTATTGCGCAGGCGTTGCGCATACAAAGAGAAAGAAACTTTAAGTTCAAAGGAGTAACAAAGATGTCAGGACATTCAAAATTTGCTAATATTAAGCATAAAAAAGAGAAAAACGATGCAGCAAAGGGTAAGATTTTCACTATTATCGGACGTGAAATTGCAGTCGCTGTAAAAGAGGGCGGTCCCGATCCTGCTAACAACTTTAAACTGGCTACCGTTATCGCCAAAGCTAAGGCTAACAACATGCCAAATGATACTATCGATCGCGGTATTAAGAAGGCAGCCGGCGATGTAGGCAATGTGAACTACAAGTACGTGACTTACGAAGGTTACGGTCCCAACGGTATCGCCATCATCGTAGATGCACTTACCGACAATACCAACCGTACCGCTGCAAATGTCAGAAGCGCATTCACCAAGGGACAGGGTAACGTAGGTACTCCCGGATGCGTATCCTTTATGTTCGATAAAAAGGGCCAGATCATCGTGGACAAGGAAGAGTGTGATATGGAAGCGGATGATCTGATGATGACAGCACTGGATGCCGGTGCGGAAGACTTCTCCGAAGAGGAGGACAGCTTCGAGATCCTGACCGATCCCGATAATTTCGAAGAGGTACGTAAAGCACTGGAGGATGCCGGAATTCCCATGATCAGTGCGGAAGTCACAATGATTCCTCAGAATTATGTAACTCTGACCGATGAGACTGCCGTGAAGAATTTACAGAGAACACTGGATCTGTTAGAAGACGATGATGACGTTCAGGCAGTTTATCACAACTGGGACGAATAATTCGAAAGGGTAGGGGTAGCAGCATGGAGAAACTTGCTATTGTAGTTCCTTGTTATAACGAAGAAGAGGTGCTGAAGATTGCTTCCGAAGCACTGAGGGGGGTACTGGATGATCTGATCCGCAAAGGGAAGATTGCGGAAGACAGTTTTATCCTGTTTGTTAATGATGGAAGTAAGGATCGTACATGGGAGCTGATCGAAGAAGAACATCAGGCGCATCCGGTACAGGTATGCGGCGTGAAACTGGCAGGCAATGTGGGACATCAGTTCGCACTGACCGCCGGACTGATCACGGCGATGGATCTGTCCGATGTGACGGTTTCCATCGATGCGGATCTGCAGGATGATGTGGCTGTGATCGAAGAGATGATCGATAAGTTCCATAACGGCTGTGACATCGTATACGGTGTCCGTAAGGAACGTAAGACCGATACTTTCTTCAAACGTACCACTGCGCAGGGGTTCTATAAGGTTATGGAGATGATGGGCGTCAAGACGGTTTACAATCATGCGGATTTCCGACTGATGTCCAAGCGTGCGGTAGAACAGTTCTCCAAATATCAGGAAACGAACCTGTTCTTAAGAGGTATGATGCCTCTGATCGGTTACCAGACCGACTGTGTATATTATGATCGTAAGGAAAGAGTGGCCGGGGAATCCAAGTATCCGTTAAAGAAAATGCTGGCACTGGCATTTAACGGGATTTCTTCTTTCAGTGTGAAGCCGATCAGCATGATCCTGGGAGCCGGTGTGATCATTGTAATATTAAGCATTCTTGCGGCAATCTATGCACTGATCTCTTATTGCACCGGACATGTGGTACCGGGATGGACTTCTTTGATTCTGTCCATCTGGTTCTTGGGCGGCATTCAGCTTATGGCCATCGGACTGGTAGGTCAGTATATCGGCAAAATCTACATTGAAGTAAAACATCGTCCCAGATATAACATCGAAAAGGTACTGAAATAATGAATTATAAAAAAGGCATTTTAAGTGTTGTATTGTGGTTCATTTATGCAATCATAGCGGGCACCGGACTGGTAGGCACGACAATGGTCATGCTGCCGGAGGGCGGTTCCCGCCCGATCGGCCTTGTTATCGCAGGCGTATGGCTTGCGGTGACAGGGCTGGTTGTTTTTCTGTTACATAGATTTCTGTGGGTAAAATGGGC
>OKUS01001037.1_pt1 | contig 10085 bp, 9 predicted proteins | sample 1606591 | NCBI WGS metagenome assembly OKUS01 (sample SAMEA3882509, study PRJEB24775) | human gut metagenome | biome: human-associated habitat; feature: intestine environment; material: feces | place: Netherlands | collected 2009/2010 | reverse complement strand
ATTCTTTATCACAATTCGTGATAAATCCAACTCAACTCTCTTACTCTTTTGAGAGAACAATGTTTCTCTCACACTGTCTTTTAGTATACAACACTTTGTGATATAAGTAAAATCAATATTTATTATATTTTATATAATCTGTGATTATTGTGCTCCATCCCAGCAATAGGTACAGAGTTTGTCTCTTCCGATCCCCACAGACTCGATCATATCATCCAGTCTCTGGAACTGCAGGGTAGTAAAATTCAACTGTTTGCCTATTCTGCTTACCATTTCTTCATACTCCGGCGTATCCGGATCCACATAGTTCTTCAGGTCGATCTGTCTGTCTTCCTGCTCCATCTCCTTGATCACACGGCGGGTGATCAGATCCATCTCGGAGGAGGATCTGGAGAAGTTCAGATACTTACAACCGTATAACAAGGGGGGACATGCCGGACGGATATGTACTTCCTTCGCACCGCTCTGGTATAAAAATTCCGTCGTCTCTCTCAGCTGTGTACCGCGAACAATGGAATCATCAATGAGCAACAGGCTCTGATCCTGGATCAGGTCATGTACCGGAATCAATTTCATCTTGGCGATCAGATTTCTCTGGGTCTGTATCGTCGGCATAAAAGATCTCGGCCAGGTCGGTGTATATTTGATGAACGGACGGGAGAAAGGAATCCCCGAACGATTCGCATATCCCACTGCATGGGCGGTACCGGAATCCGGCACACCGGCTACGATATCCGGCTTTACATGATCACGCTCCGCGAGCTTCGCGCCACACTGATAACGCATTTTTTCAACACTGATCCCTTCGTAAGAGGAAGAAGGATATCCATAATATACCCACAAAAAGGTGCAGATTTTCATATCTTTTCCCGGCTGTACCAGCGTCCGCACGCCTTCCGGTGTCACCACAGCAATCTCTCCCGGTCCCAGTTCACGTACCGCCTGGTATCCCAGGTTCAGATAAGCAAAGCTTTCAAAGGAGACACAATATGCTCCTTCCTTTTTGCCCACGGCCACAGGAGTACGTCCCATCTTATCTCTGGCCGCATAGATTCCCTTCGGTGTCATGATCAGAAGCGTCATGGAACCTTCAATGATCTCCTGGGCGTACTGAATGCCCTCTACCAGGTTATCCTTCTGATTCACAATGGCTGCCACCAACTCCGTGGCGTTGATGTCTCCGCCGCTCATCTCCAGAAAATGGGAATGTCCTTTTGCGAACAGATCTTTTATAATGGCATCAGTATTATTGATCTTGCCAACCGTGGTGATGGCATAAGTTCCGTGATGGGAACGCACCATCAGTGGCTGTGGTTCAAAATCTGAGATACATCCGATACCGAGATTGCCCCGCATTTCATTGACATCCTTGTCGAATTTGGTACGAAACGGCGCATTCTCGATGTTGTGAATGGCTCTGTTATAACCTTCCTCTTTGCTGTAGACTGCCATTCCGGCGCGTCTGGTTCCCAGATGGGAATGATAATCTGTTCCGAAAAACAGATCAAATACACAGTCTTCTTTTGCTGCGACTCCAAAAAATCCACCCATTTTTATCTATCTCCTGCTCTCTCTGATATTTCTCCGCAACGCAGAAAACCGCCATTGGCTCTCCTGGTCAAATGACGGATTTCTGTGATGATATGATTTCTATTTATACATTGATCTCTGCCTTTACGCCCAGAAGATCTTTGTTGGCTTCCAGGATCGGATGGATCACGTTCTTTAAGAATGCTTCCACCTGTTCCTTAGAACGTCCGATATACTTAGAAGGATCCATGGATGCCTTCAGTTCCTCCAGTCCCATAGGGAATGCAGGATCTGCGGCGATCAGCTCTAACAGATTGTTTTCTTTTCCTTCTACCTTCACGTTGCGACCCGCCTCCATGGACAGCTCACGGATACGCTCATGCAGCTCCTGACGGTTGCCGCCTAACTTTACAGCATCCATCATGATATTCTCGGTAGCCATGAAGGGCAGCTCACTCATCATATGCTTCTCGATCACCTTAGGGTATACTACCAGACCGTCCACCACATTCAGGCACAGATCCAGGATGCCGTCGATGGCAAGAAAGCCTTCGGGAATGGACAGTCTCTTATTTGCAGAGTCATCCAGAGTTCTCTCGAACCACTGGGTAGCGGAAGTGATCGCGGGATTCAGTGCGTCCACCATCACATAACGGGACAGAGACGCAATGCGCTCACTTCTCATGGGATTACGCTTATATGCCATTGCGGAGGAACCGATCTGATTCTTCTCAAACGGCTCTTCCACTTCCTTCAGGTGCTGTAACAGACGGATATCGTTGCTCATCTTGTGTGCGGATGCCGCAATACCTGCCAGTACGTTAGCTACTCTGGTATCCACCTTACGGGAATAGGTCTGGCCGGATACGGGATAGCACTCCTTGAAGCCCATCTTGGCAGCGATCATGGGATCGATCTTGTCGATGGTCTCCTGATCCCCGTTGAACAGTTCCAGGAAGGATGCCTGGGTTCCGGTGGTTCCCTTGGAGCCTAACAGCTTCATGGTACCCAGAACATGATCCAGATCCTCCAGATCCAGAGAGAACTCCTGCAGCCACAAGGTTGCTCTCTTACCTACGGTCGTAGGCTGTGCAGGCTGAAAATGAGTGAATGCCAGGGTAGGCTGTGCCTTATACTTATCTGCGAAGTCAGCCAGCTCCTTCATGACATTGATCAGCTTTTTTCTGACTAACTTCAAAGCCTCTGTCATCACGATAATATCGGTGTTGTCACCTACGTAACAGGAGGTTGCACCCAGATGAATGATTCCGGCTGCCTTGGGGCACTGCTGTCCGTATGCATATACATGGCTCATAACATCATGACGTACCAGCTTCTCACGCTCTTTTGCCACATCATAATTGATGTCCTCTGCGTGTGCCTTCAGCTCCTCGATCTGCTCATCTGTGATGACGGGTTTCCCGTCCTGGGACAGTCCCAGCTCTTTCTCCGTCTCTGCCAGTGCGATCCACAGTTTTCTCCATGTACGGAATTTCATATCCGGGGAGAAAATATACTGCATCTCCTTACTGGCATAACGTTCGGATAACGGGCTCTGATATCTGTCTGTACCTGTACTCATTTGTCTGCTCCTCTTATTTTATTCTCTCTTTGTTTTTATTTTCTACTTGTCGAAGTCTCCGCGGATATCTTCCGCAGGCGGTTCCATAGGGTATTTGCCGGTAAAGCAGCCCTTGCAGATGCCAAGCTTACCGCCCACCAGTTCTTCCAGTCTCTCGATCTTCAGATAGTCCAGACTGTCTGTCCCGATGAGGTCACTGATCTCCTTCACGGAACGGTTATATGCGATCAGCTGGTCTCTTGCCGGAACATCTGTGCCGAAATAGCAGGGCCACAGAAAAGGCGGTGAGCTGACTCTCATATGGACCTCCTTCGCTCCTGCCTCCCGCAACATCTTCACGATACGGTCGGAGGTGGTGCCGCGGACAATGGAATCATCGATCATGATGACACGCTTGCCTTCCACGGCTTCCCGGATAGGATTTAACTTGACCTGTACACTGCTCTCTCTGCTCTTCTGCTTCGGCTTGATAAAAGTTCTGCCCACATAGGCATTTTTCACGAAGCCCATACCATAAGGGATTCCGGACTGCATAGAATATCCCATGGCAGCGCAGTTACCGGACTCCGGTACGCCGATGACCAGATCCGCATCCACCGGGGAATCCATAGCCAGGAACTTTCCTGCCAGAATACGGGAATCATACACGCTGATCCCATCGATAAAGCTGTCAGGTCTGGCGAAATAAATATACTCAAAAATACATCTTGCGGTATCCGCAGGCTTCAGCACATGGCTGGTGTCGGACTCGATCCCCTTCTCCGGAGATATGGTCACGATCTCACCGGGTAACACATCCCGGACAAATTCAGCTCCTACCGTATCCAGAGCGCAGGTCTCACTGGACAGAAAATAGGTATGGTCTCTCTTACCGATACATAACGGCTTAAAACCATAAGGGTCTCTGGCGCCGATCAGCTTCCTCGGAGACATCACCACCAGGGAGTACGCTCCCTTGATCTTCGTCATGGCTCTGCCCACCGCTTCCTCTACGGATTTGGAATTCAGACGCTCTCTGGCAATATGGTATGCAATGACCTCGGAGTCAATGGTGGTCTGGAAGATAGCACCGGTGTACTCTAACTCTCTCCGCAGTTCCGGAGCATTGATCAGATTACCGTTATGTGCCAGTCCCAAAGTACCCTTTACATAATTCAATACCAGAGGCTGTGCATTTTCTCTGGTAGAACCGCCCGCCGTGGAATAGCGGACATGTCCCACACCAATATCCCCCTTTAACTTCTCGAGGTGTTCGGGTGTAAATGCCTCATTGACCAGTCCCATATCCTTGCTGCTTAAGACTTTCCCTTTCGGTCCGTTTGTATCGCTGACGGCGATACCGCAGCTCTCCTGACCTCTGTGCTGCAATGCCAGAAGTCCGTAATAGATCGTACACGCCGAAGACACAGCATTCTTCCTTTAATTTGTCGTTATTTTCTGTCTGGATATAAATGTTGTCCGTCACTTGTAAGCCTTACCTTTCCTGCCTGCCCCCGCAAAAAGGAATACCCAAAATTATTATTTACAGATCCTTTCCTGTCAGCATCTTGTATGCCTGAAGGTATTTGCCGATGGTCTTCTCCACGATCTCCTCCGGCAGCTTCCAGCCCTTTTCGGGATTGGCTTTCAGCCAGTCACGGGCGAACTGTTTGTCAAAGGAAGGCTGGCCATGTCCGGGCTCATAGCCGTCTACCGGCCAGAAACGGGAGCTGTCGGGAGTCAGCACTTCATCTCCCAGTACCATATTGCCGTTCTCATCCAGACCGAACTCGAACTTGGTATCTGCAATGATGATTCCTTTGGTCAATGCATAATCCGCACACTTTTTATAAATAGCGATGGTATAGTCACGAAGCTTGGCAGCATATTCTGCACCCTTTCCGGGGAAACGCTTCTCCAGATATTCCACACTCTGTTCGTAGGAGATGTTCTCATCATGATCTCCGATCTCCGCCTTGGTGGAAGGGGTATAGATGGGCTCAGGAAGCTTATCTGCCTCCTTCAGACCTTCCGGAAGCTTGATGCCGCATACGGTACCGTTCTTCTTGTAGCTTTCCCAGCCGCTTCCGGTAATGTATCCACGAACGATGCATTCGATGGGGAGCATGTTCAGCTTCTTGCACATCATGCTGTTACCGTCAAACTTCGGCTGTCTGAAAAATTCCGGCATATCCTTAACATCAGCGGATACCATATGATTGGGGATCACATCCTCAGTCATATCAAACCAGAATTTTGACATCTGGGTCAATACAGTTCCTTTCTTCGTTACTGTGTTGTCCAAGATCACATCAAAGCAGCTGATACGGTCAGTTGCCACCATGATCAGGGTATCTCCGTTGTCGTAGATCTCACGAACTTTGCCTTCCTTGATCGGTTTCATTTCCTGTACGCTCATACCATCAGTCCTCGCATTCTTATGTTTTTCAGTCTTTTATTGAAACAGGTGTGGGCAAGATACACCCACACCTAATAGATAAACAGATTTGCGAAAAAAAATCAATATGTTTTTACTGCAACTTACCGATAAATTCCCGAACCCGGGCATTTTCCGTTGTAAAAAGTGCTTCGGGAGAACCTTCCTCCACGATCACTCCCTGCTCCATGAAAATAATGCGGTCGGATACTTCTCTGGCAAACTGCATTTCATGAGTCACGATGATCATGGTCATATGTTCACTTGCCAGCTGTCTGATCACCTTTAATACTTCTGCCGTCAATTCCGGATCCAGTGCTGAAGTCGGCTCATCGAAGAACAGGATCTTGGGCTGCAGTGCCAGTGCCCTGGCTATGGATACTCTCTGCTGCTGTCCGCCGGATAACTGGTAAGGGTAGGCATCTGCCTTATCCGACAGTCCCAACTGTGCTAAAAGCTTCTCCGCCCTCGCCACGGCTTCTGTGCGGCTTACCTTATCCACATGGATCGGCGCATCGATGATATTTTTCATCACCGTATAATGGGGAAAAAGGTTAAAATTCTGGAATACCAGTCCAAAACATTTACGGATATTATGTAATTCCGCCTTCGATGCATATTCGCACTGTACTATGCCGTTTTTATCCGTTTTCTCTGAAGCTGCCGTCTGCCCTAAATAGATCAGCTCACCACCGTCCATTTTTTCCAAAAGCGTTGCACAGCGAAGCAGTGTGGACTTCCCGGAACCGGAAGGACCGATGATGGAGACCACCTCTCCCTTTTTCACGGTCAGGGAGATATCCTCCAACACTCCGTTTCCATCAAAGCTTTTTTTCACATGATTCATTTCTAAGAGGATTTCTCCGTCTGTCTGTTCCATATACGATACTCCTGTCTGTCGCCTATCTGTAATAAGATGTCTTCTTCTCCAGGTATTCCATGAAGGATGCCACAACGAGATTAAAGATATAATAGAATACACCTGCCGCCAGCAACGGAACCACACTGGTCTGTGCCGCTCCGATCTGCTTCGCGACTGTAAACATCTCCGCGATGGAAATGGTAAATGCCATAGAAGTATCCTTGACTAATGTGATAGTCTCATTGGTCACCGGCGGAAGCACCCGCTTCACCACCTGCGGCAGAATGATCTTCACGAAAGTCTGTGCCTTACTGTAGCCCAGTACCTGCGCAGCCTCATACTGTCCCACCGGAATAGATTCGATCCCCGCACGGTAGATTTCAGCAAAATATGCTGCATAGTTGATCACGAATGCCACGATCACCGCCGGGAAACGATACCCCGTTCCCACGTGCATGCGGAACACATAAAAGGGTGCGAAATACACCACGATGATCTGCAGCATCAGAGGGGTTCCTCTCATGATGGATATGTAAATTTTAGAAATAATGCGGATCACCTTACATCCCGACATTCTTCCGAAGGCTACGATCAACCCAAGAGGAAGGGAGAATAAAAGGGTCAGTACAAATATTTCCACCGTTATCAGAAAGCCCTCTGCCAGCTGGGCACTCATGGTCAGCAAACTCATGAAATCTACTCCTTAATTATCCTGACTTACATCCATTATCTTTTGTTATTTACCGAGGCAGACACTGTCGGTCAGTCCCCACTTTTCAGCGATCTGTGTGAAAGTACCGTCTGCTGCCATCTCATCGAGAGTCTTCTGCACGGTATCTCTTAACTCATCGTTACCCTTTAAGAAACCAACGGCGTACTGCTCTACTGCCAGCTTGTTGTCCTCACCCTGCAGCATAACGAACTTCCCTGCTTCTCTCTGGGCGATCTGGTACTGTGCCACACCGATGTCGATGGCTACGGCATCTACCGCACCCTGCTCCAGATCCATGAAAGCAGTATTATAATCCGCATACTCGATCAGCTGTGCAAAGGAATCACGCAGTGCAATGTTATCGGCGTTCTCTTCATCATTCAGTGCAGCCAGTGCGGAAGAATCCTTCTGTACCGCTACAACCTTGCCTGCCAGCTCTTCCTTATTCTGTACACCGGAAGCTGCTGCTACGACGAACACCTGGCTGTTATCCACATAGGGCTCGGTCCAGGTGTAGGCATCCTCTCTGCCGTTCATGGTGAACCCGTTCCAGATACAGTCAATGGCTCCGGAAGAAAGCTCCATATCCTTTGCATCCCAGTCAATGGGTTGCTTTACCAGTTCCCAGCCCTGTCTCTTGCATACTTCCGCTGCCAGATCCAGGTCAAAGCCTACATATTCTCCATTGTCATCACGATATCCGTAAGGGGGAAATTCCGCATCAAAACCTACGGTAAATGTCTTATCAGATCCTTTAGAACCACAGCCGGTAAGAACACCTGCTGCCATGCTGATCGCCAATAATGCCACTAATACTCTTTTCATAATACATCCTCCCGTTCTGCCACTCACTGTTGGCCGCATTGTATACTTTAGCATGGTAAATTGCTAACACGGTGTCATAGTAACATAACGGGAGGGTCTTGTCAATTCTTTATCGGTCGTAACGCTCCACCATCGAGAGAATTTCCTTTGCATATCTGGGGTATGCTGCTGCTACATCCTTCACTTCGTTCCTGGCAGTCTCCGCCACCTCCTGGTTGTAATCCATCTGTTTGCGGAGCGCCTGTCTTCTCTGAATGAGTTCATGTCGGATTTCCACCATTTCGCGTTTATCCAAAAGAGCTGCCGTCTGACCGATCCAGCGTTCCGGCATCTGTACCCGATAGTTAGACAGCTGTTCCACCAGCTGCTTCTGGTAATATTCGATCTTGGCTTCCGCCTCCGCGAACTGTTTCCGTTCTTCCTTTTCATCCTGGTACATTTTCCACAGCTTTTCCAGTCTGGCTGCACTGTCCGTATTATATTTCAGATACAGATATTCCATCAGCTGACAGTTGTTCACATACCGGATCTTTACTTTGTTCTGCAGCTGGATCAGTTTATTGATGGTCTTCTCAACACGCTGCAATTCCCTGTCACTGTCCATGTATTTGATACACACATAGGAGATTGCCACTGCGCCGGCGCCTACCGCCAGGAAATATCCCACATAAGTATCCATTTCAAATGCAAACTGCAGAACAGCCAGCATGATCACGCACACGATCAATGCCGTCAGGAAGATCACCGCCATTCCCCTCTGATTGTTCATCAGATTCTCCAGTTCATTTCTGCGATATTCATAGGCATGCCGTTCTCCATCCAGTCGATGCAGATCCTGTCGTACCAGATTGCCGTATTTTTCGCCTTCCCGGATCTTCTGAATCCCTTCTTCGATCTCATCTTCTCTTTTACGGATGGCATAATAATCCGCATCTTTCATCCGGTTTTTCTTCTCACGATATTTACTGCGTTCCTGTTCCAGCGCAGATATTTTACCTGCGGTACGGTTGATCTCCCCTCTCTGCTGTGCAGGTAACGCCTCAATCTCTTCCATATCCGTCAGGTACGATGTTACCAGTGTATATTCTCCGGTGAGCAGATCGATTTCCCTGGAAGCTTCCGTTATCTGCTCCAGGCAGTTCACAATGTAACGCTTCCGCTGATCTTCCTCTTCAAAATTTACACCGTTACGTGTATAGACCACCTGTTCCCAGTCATCCTCTTCCACCGGCTCTGTTTTTTTCTTAAAAAAGCGTTTCCACCACACCATAGTTTTCTCCTGTCCGTTCTGATCCTGTTATATGCTGACACTCGTCCGATAACTGTTTTTCAATGCTGTGATGAGTCTCTCATTTTCCGCATCGTATTTCTGTCTGTCATTTGCGCGCCATTCTCTTCGCAGTTTCAACTGCCGGAATTCCGGCTGCTGTTCCCATTCTCTCCCGAATTGTTCCATACTTTTCTCCAGTTCCAGAGATTCTGTATAGAATTCCGGATTTCGGGCCGCAAATGCCACATAAGCATCTTCTGTAAGCTCCATGCGTTTTGCCGCAAGATAAGCATCCAGATGGCTTCTGTCCGGATCCGCCTGCCATGCCTCACGAAAATACTCTGCCGCCTTATCATAAAGCATCAGTCCGGTAAGGGCCACGCCTTTATTATGCAGGATCGCCGCCCTGACTTTTCCGGCCGGGAGCTCTCTTCCTTCTCTCTCCAGATCACTCCAGGTTTCCAATAGCATATCATATCCGCGAATGGCCGCGGCATATTTTCTTTTTTCCACCATATAGTCGATCTGGCTCTTACGTTTCTCCAGGTTGCTGAGTCCGGATCCCTGCTTCAGCACCTGTGCGACTGCCTGCAGCTCTTCTTCCCCATAGATTCCCACATACTGCAGAATCGTCAGTACGAAAACACTCAGTGACCCCTGTTTATGTACCATGGGGTACAATTGCTTTGCCAGTTCTCTGACCCTGCATTCCTCTCCGATCCAGTCCACCAGTTTATCATTCATGATAGACATATCCAGAAGAAACGCATTTTCCTTCAGGCAATAGCACAGTTCCTCCATGCAATAGACCCGGATCTCCAGTTCTTCTATATTATAGGCTGTTTCACAATATTAACCTACACATAGACTTGCCTTAATTTCCATTCT
>OKUS01001026.1_pt1 | contig 10187 bp, 8 predicted proteins | sample 1606591 | NCBI WGS metagenome assembly OKUS01 (sample SAMEA3882509, study PRJEB24775) | human gut metagenome | biome: human-associated habitat; feature: intestine environment; material: feces | place: Netherlands | collected 2009/2010 | reverse complement strand
GAAAGAACCCCGCTACTTAAAGGTAGTCTGGGGCGTCGGCTATAAGTTCGAGGTCAGGGAATGAGCCGCCGCAACACGATCAGCCGTGAATTTTTCGCGACCATCGCCGCCGTGCTCGTGCTGGGGCTCAGCGTTATGTGCGCGATCCAGGCGGCACTGTCGGCGGCGTACTTCATCGGGGAGCGCAAAAGCTCGCTGACCGATGTGCTCAACGGCGCGACAGCGCTGAGTGAGCGATTCGCCGATGAGGGCTCCATCGTCACAAAGCCCCTGCAGGGGGAGGATGTGCTGGAACGCGCCCACAGCGGGTTTGAGCTGTTCAACACGGCCTCCGGTGCGCTGGTGTTCATCGCCGACGAGAACGGCCAGATCCTGCTGCATACGGGGGACGACGCCTTTACAGGCGCAGGCGTGCCCGCGTCCTACATTGACGAGCTGAACGAGGGATACGACATTTTTGAGACCGGCACGCTGGACGGTGTCTACTGCGCCAAGTATTACACGGCGGGCCGCCGCATCACGGTGGGCGGGCAGGACGGCTACCTGTTTGCCGCCAGCCCGATGGCTGCGCTGGGCAGCTACATGACCGATATGCTGACGATGTTCGGCATCTCGGCGGCGGTCATCCTGATTTTGTGCAGCATCCTGTGCTGGGTGCTGGCCAAGCGCATCACCGGCCCTATCGAGGACATCAGTGAGGCCGCGCGCCGCCTGGGCAGCGGGGACTTTACGGCCCGTGCGCCGGTGGACGGCTGCGTGGAGCTGGCTGACTTTGCGACCACCTTCAATAACATGGCTGCGCGGCTGCAAACCATCGACAATTCCCGCGGGCAGTTCATGGGCAACATCGCCCACGAGCTGCGCACGCCCATGACGACCATCAAGGGCTTCATCGACGGCATGCTGGACGGCACGATCCCGCCCGAGGAAACAAAGCATTATCTGGGCATCGTCTCGCAGGAGACGGGCCGCCTGGCGCGGCTGGTGCAGAACATGCTGGATATTACCAAGCTCGAGGCGGGCGAGGTGCCCATCCACGCGCAGACCTACGATCTGTGGAAAACCGTCACCGACGTCGTGCTCTCCGACGAGCAGCGCATCGAGGACGGCAAGATAGACATCCAGGGTCTGGGCGGCGATCCGCTGCTGATTTACGCGGACCCGGATTTTGTGCATCAGGTCGTGTATAATATTGTGGATAATGCCATCAAGTTCACCCCGGCGGGTGGAACGATCAGCTTTGCCGCCGAGCGCCGCGGCAATATGGTGGAGGTGCGCATCGAGAACACGGGCGCAGGCATTGCCCCCGAGGCTCTGCCCTTTGTGTTTGAGCGGTTCTACAAGGAGGACCGCTCCCGCGGCATGAACACCCGCGGCAGCGGACTGGGGCTGCACATCTGCAAGATTTTGGTCAACCTTTCCGGCGGCCAGATCCACGCCGAGAGCGAGGAAGGCAACTGGTGCCGGTTCGTGTTTACGCTGCCGGCAGGGCAATAAGCAACCGCATAACAGACGCTGCACAAAAGCGGCGTCTGCTTTTTTGTGCGCCTTGTAGGGGCGGATGCCTGCATCCGCCCGCGGGGCGTCGGGGACGCCGCCCCCTACAAAGCGGCGATTCCAGACTCTATTATAAACAATCTACCCCATCTGTTGCAAGTTTTTTATTTACTTTACGTCGCTAAAGCGGTATAATACTAATATCTATTGATGTTTGAAAGGAATAACGATTTGGAACGTAAACAACTCGCGCCCGGCGTTTGCATTACAACGCTGGATGCTTCTAAATTCAACCGCTGCCGCATCACGCTGCATCTGCGCTTTCCGGCAAAGCGGGAATCTGCCACCGACGCCGCGGTGCTGGCTCTTGTGCTGGAACGCGGCTACGCGGCCTGCCCCGATATGACCGCGCTGTCCCGCCGCCTGGCCGAGCTGTACGGCGCGGACCTCGGCGTTGACCTGGCCAGCGCAGGCACGGACCGCGTGCTCTCCGCCGATATCTGCGGCATCAAGGACGTTTACGCGCTGGCGGGGGAGAACCTGACCGCCGCCTACGCCGACATTGTGTTCGGCACGATCTTTGACCCGTATCTCGTGGACGGCGCGTTCGACCCCGAGGCCGTGCGCATCGAGACCGAGACCCAGGCCCGCCGCCTTGAGGCCGAGTTCAACTCGAAGCGTCTCTACTGCGTGCGGCAGGCCCCCCGCGGGCATCGAGCTGGGCGGCTACCCCGGCGAGCTTGTCAATGTGACGCCGCAGAGCCTCAAGGCCGAGTATGACCGCATCCTCTCCACCGCGTACATCGACGTGATGGTGCAGGGCGTCGATGAGGCCCGCGTGGCCGATATGCTGCTGAAAAAGCTCGACGGCATCCGCCGTGACCCGCGCCCGTTTGCCGCGCCCATCGCCATGCCCGCCACGCCGCTGCGCCATTTTAAAGAAGAGATCCCCGGCCTGACCCAGGCCAAGCTCTGTATGCTGTTCACCACGGGCGAAGCCAACCCCAACCCGCCCAGTGTCAGCATCCTGCGCGTCGCCATGAGCGTGCTGGGCGGCTCTGCCACCAGCCGTTTGTTCCGCAACGTGCGCGAGAAGCAGTCCCTTTGCTACTACTGCGGTTCTGCCGCCCAGCGCGCCACCGGCGTCATGATGATCGACTCCGGCGTCGAGCCGGGCAAGGAGCAGCAGGCCGAGGCCGCCATCATTGCCGAGCTGGAGGGCCTGAAAAACGGCCCCATCACCCAGGAAGAAGTGGACGACTGCCGCCGCGGTCTTTTGTCCAGCATGGACGCACTCGGCGACAGCCTGGCCGCGCTGGAAAACTGGTACTACGGCCAGATCACACGCGGCGAGCCGCTCTACCCGCCGGAGTACGGCAAGGTGCTGACCAGCGCCGTCAGTTTGGACGAGGTGCGTCAGACGCTGCAGAGCTACAGCTATTCGGTCTGCTACGCCGTGACCGCCGAGCCGGGCACGCAGGGGAAGGGAGGCAGCGAGGATGTTGAATAACGATCACGAGAGCTTCGCCGCTGCCCAGGCGCGCGCCGCTGCCGCTGTCAGCTGTGAAAGCGTCGTGCTGCCCAGCGGCCTGACCGTGCTCTGCCGCACGATGCCGGGCTACAGCAGCGTCCACGCGATTTACGCCACGGGCTTCGGCTCCGTCCACCGCGCCTTCAGGCTGGACGGCAAACAGGTCACACTGCCCGCCGGTACGGCGCATTTCCTGGAGCACAAAATGTGCGAGACGCCCAAGGGCGACTCCTTCACCTTCTACGCCAAGACCGGCGCGTCGGCCAACGCCTTTACCAGCTATGACCGCACCTGCTACCTGTTCTCGGCGACCCAGAAAATTGACGAGAACCTTGACATTCTGCTGGGCATGGTCGGCAAGCCGTGGTTCACCAAGGCCACGATTGCCAAGGAGCAGGGCATCATCGGGCAGGAGATCAAAATGTACGACGACAGCCCCGACTGGCGGCTGCTGAACGCGCTGTTCCGCTGCCTCTACGCCGACCACCCGCTGCGCGACGACATCGCGGGCACGGTGGAGAGCATTGCCGAGCTGACGCCCCAGATGCTCTACAGCTGCACCAGGGGGTTCTACGCGCCGTCCAATATGGTGCTGAGCGTCGCGGGCAAGATCACGCTGGCGCAGGCTGTGGACGCCTGCAAGCGCAACGGCCTGTACCGCGCTCGCGCCCCGCATGAGGTTGAGTGGGACATCCCGGCGCAGACCGGCCCGCTGCCCCACAAGGAAGCGTTCTTCACGATGCCTGTCACGAAGCCCTGCTTCGGCGTGGCCTACCGCGAGGAGCCGCTGGCCGAGGGTGACCTGAAGCGCGAGCTGCTGCTGGACATGCTGGGCGATCTGGTCGTCGGCGGTCTGACGAAGCTCTACCGCCGTCTGTACGATGAAGCGCTGGTCAACCCCGAGTTCTCCGGTGACTTTATCGCCGTGCGCGGCGCCTGCACCGTGGCCTTTACCGGCGAGAGCGACACCCCGCGCCAGGTCGTGGACCTCTTACAGGAGGAGATCGAGCGGATGCGCCGTGAGGGCGTTGATCCCGAGGTCTTTATGCTTGTGAAAAACCAGATGTACGGTGAGCTGCTGGGCGACGTGGAGGCCGTGGACGATGCCGCCGAGGAGGCCGCCGCGGCCTGCCTGAAGGGCCGCACGCTGGCGGACGAGATCGCCGCGCTGGCCGCGCTGACCGTGGAGGACGCCAACGCCCTGCTGCAGACGGCCCTGCGGGAGGAAAACCGCGCCTACGTGCAGATCGACCCGGCGGAAAAATAACGAGGTTAAGTTGAAAATGGTCTATCATGTGCAATTTCCCGGGTTGGGCCTGGATCTGACGGTCAACCGTGTGGCGCTGGCCATCGGCGGGTTCAACATTTACTGGTACGGCGTCATCATCGCGGCGGGCATGCTGCTGGCGATGCTCTACGCCTTCCGCAATGCCGTGGACTACGGCATCGACTCGGACCGTCTGGTGGACGTTGTGGCCATCGGCACGGTCATGGCCATCGTCTGTGCCCGTATTTATTACGTAGCTATGGCACCCTTTGCGTATCAAAGCCTCTGGGAGATGATTGACATCCGCAAGGGCGGCATCGCCATCTATGGCGCGGTCATCGGCGCGTTTGTGTTCGGCGCCCTGGCCGCCAAATGGCGCAAGGTGCCGCTGCTGCCGCTGTTTGATCTGGTGTCGCTGGGCTTTCTGATCGGGCAGGGCATTGGCCGCTGGGGCAACTTCGTCAATCAGGAGGCCTTCGGTACAAACACGACGCTGCCCTGGGGCATGTACAGCGAGGGCACGGAGGCGTATCTCAAATCCGTGCAGGTCACGCTGCCCGCGGGCGTGACCGTGGACCCCGCCGCGCCGGTGCACCCGACGTTTTTGTATGAGAGCATCTGGTGTCTGGTTGGCTTCGCCGTGCTGGCTTCGTTTTACAAAAAACGGCGGTTCAACGGACAAATCTTCCTGGGCTATATCATCTGGTACGGCTTGGGCCGCGCCTGGATCGAGGGGCTGCGCACCGACTCGCTGCTGATCGGCAATACCGGTCTGCGCGCCAGCCAGCTGGTGGCGATTGGGTCGGTCATCGTGGCCGCCGCGCTTATGGTCATCGGTCTGCGCAATGCCAAGGGCAAGCAGCTCATGGTGCCGCTGGCTGTGAAGGACCTGAAAAAGCAGGCCGAGGCAGGGGACCGCTTCACGCCGGACACCCTGCCCGCCGGCGCACCCCACGCTGAGTTTGTCAAGGCCACCGATGCCATGAATGCGCGTCTGGATGCGCTGGATTTGAGCGAGGTCGAGATCGAGGAGATTGAGGACCCGAAGGAATAAACAAACGCTTTGCAGCGCGGCGATAGGCACTGCTGGTGTAAGACCCGACACCGTTTTGCCCGCCCCGGCGGACAAAAAATATATTTGAAAGAGGGAACTATCATGGGAGCAACTGTCATTGACGGCAAGGCATTGGCCGCCGCCACAAAGGCCGAGGCCGCAGAAAAGGTCAGGGAGCTGAAAAGCAGGGGCATCAACCCCTGCCTGGCGGTCATTCTGGTGGGCGAGAACCCCGCCAGCCAGGTCTACGTCCGCGGCAAGATCAACGACTGTGCGCAGTGCGGCATCGAGAGCCGCAGCATCAACCTGCCCGCCGACACCACGCAGGACGCCCTGCTGGCCGAGGTGAAGAAGCTGGCGGATGACTCCGCTGTGCACGGCATTCTGGTGCAGCTGCCGCTGCCCGCCCAGATCGACGAGAAGGCTGTCATCGACGCCATCCCGCCCGAGAAGGACGTGGACGGCTTCTCGCCCGTCAACGTGGGCCGTATGCAGATCGGCGAGCCGTGCTACCTGCCCTGCACCCCGGCGGGCTGCATCCGCATGATCGAGTCCACGGGCACCGACATTGCGGGCAAGAACGCCGTCGTCATTGGCCGCTCGAACATCGTGGGCAAGCCCGCGGCGCTGCTGCTGCTGGCGAAGAATGCCACGGTCACGATCTGCCATTCCAGGACGAAGAACCTGAAAGAAGTCTGCGCCGCCGCGGATATTCTCGTGGCCGCCGTGGGCCGCGAGGGCTTTGTGACCGGCGACATGGTCAAGCCCGGTGCCGTCGTCATTGATGTGGGCATCAACCGCGGTGCGGACGGCAAGCTGCATGGTGACGTGAACTTTGCCGAGGCCGCCGAAAAGGCCGCCTACATCACCCCCGTCCCCGGCGGCGTCGGCCCCATGACCCGCGCCATGCTCATGCTGAACACGGTGGAGGCGGCAGAGCGGCAGGGCCGCTAATAAAGGCTTTCCCCCTTGGGGGAAGCGGACTGATGAGGGGCAGCCTTGCCATTGCAGCCCACTGATGGGATACAACCGCAGACTTGCCCCTCATCCGGCCCTGCGGGGCCACCTTCAGTCTACGCGCTAAGAGCCGCCTTCGGCGGTTGCGCTCCGACACGCGCCTGCGGGCGCAGCCCCTCGGGGGAAGGCTTAGGGCTCCCCTACATCCATTGTTTACAAACCGCCCAAACTACGCTATAATAAAACCAACAAAAACTTTGACGAAAGCAGGTCCTACCATGCTCATCAGTCTGATCGTACCCTGTTACAATGAAGAAGAAGCGATGCCGCTTTTTTATAAAGAAGCCTCCCGCGTGGCGGCGGAGATGAAAGCCAGCCACGGCGCGGAATTTGAGTTTATCTTTGTGGACGACGGCTCCCGCGACGGCACGCTGCGCGTCGCGCGTGAGCTGCACGCGCAGGACCCCCGCGTGCGGTATGTCTCGTTCAGCCGCAACTTCGGCAAGGAGGCCGGTATCTACGCGGGTTTACAGGCCGCCAAGGGCGATTACGTCGCCACGATGGACGCCGATCTGCAGGACCCGCCCGCGCTGCTGCCGCAGATGCTGGACACGCTGCTGACCGGCGAGTACGACTGCGCCGCCACCCGCCGCACCACCCGCAAGGGCGAGCCGCCGCTGCGCAGCTGGTTTGCCCGCAAGTTCTACCAGATCATCAACAAGATGTCCGATACGGAAATTGTCGACGGTGCGCGGGATTTCCGCCTGATGAGCCGCAAAATGACCGACGCTGTGCTCAGCATGGCCGAGTACAACCGCTTCAGCAAGGGCATTTTCAGCTGGGTCGGCTTCAAGACCAAGTGGTTCGACTACGAGAACATCGAGCGCGTGGCCGGCACGACCAAGTGGAATTTCTGGGGCTTGTTCAAGTACTCCATCGAGGGCATCGTCGGCTTCTCGACCACGCCGCTGCTGATCGCGGCGGGGGCGGGCGTGCTGTTCTGCATCCTCGCGTTCGTCGGCATCCTCTTTGTCGTCGTCCGCGCGCTGATGTTCGGCGACCCGACCTCCGGCTGGCCCAGCATGGTCTGCATCATTCTGCTGTGCAGCGGCGTCCAGCTGTTCTGCACCGGCATTGTGGGCGAGTACCTCGCCAAGACCTACCTGGAGGTCAAGCACCGCCCCATCTACATCGTCGCCGAGACCGAAGAGGACAAAAAGTAAATCATGCGTGATATGACCAAGGGTGCCCCGCTGGGGCACCTCTTTCTGTATGCGGTGCCGCTGCTGCTGGGAAACTGGCTGCAACTGGCGTACAATGCGGTGGATTCCATCATCGCGGGGCGGTTCATCGGGCAGGACGCGCTGGCCGCCGAGGGCGTGGCCGGGCCGGTCATGAATCTGGTGATTTTGGCCATCAGCGGCCTGTGCATCGGCGCGGGCGTACTGATGAGTGAGGCGTTCGGCGCAAAGCGGACCGCCCGCTTAAAAGAGACGTTGGCAACGACGCTGCTGTTCGGCGCGGCGCTCTGCTGTGCCGCCGCGGCGCTGGGCTGTGCGCTGACGCCGTGGATCCTGCGCACGCTGGCCGTGCCGGACTCGATTTTTGGCATCACCGGCATCTACCTGCGCATCACGTTCCTGGGCGCGCCGTTCACGTTTTTCTATAACGCGCTGGCGGCGGGCCTGAAAAGTGTCGGCGACAGCAAAACGCCGCTGAAATTCCTGGCGTTCTCCGCCGTGCTCAACGCGGTGCTGGATCTCATTTTAATTGGCGGGCTGGGCTTTGGCATTGTGTGCAGCGCCGTGACCACTGTCGTGGCCGAAGCCGCCAGCGCGCTGCTGGCCGCCGTCTACATGGCACGCCGCGTGCCGGAGCTCTGCCCCGGGCAGGGGCAGTGGCGCATCCGCCGCGACCTGCTGGGGCCGATTTTGCGCTACGGCGCGGTGACGGCGGTGCAGCAGGCCGTGCAGCCGATCTGCAAGGTGCTCATTCAGGGGCAGGTCAACGCGCTGGGGGTCGGGGCTATCGCAGCGTTCAACGCGGTCACGCGGGTGGACGATTTTGCCTTCACGCCGGAGCAGAGCATTGCCACGGCCATTACGACCTACATTGCCCAGAACCGCGGCGCCGGGCAGACCGCCCGCATCCGCCGCGGCTTTGCGGTGGGCCTGCGGCTGGAGCTGGGCTATTGGCTGCTGATGGGCAGCCTGACGCTGCTGCTGCGCCGGGGCATCCTGTCCCTGTTTGTGGCAGGGGAGGGGGCCGCCGACGTCATTGCACTGGGCAGCACGTATCTGGGCTGCATGGCGGTGTTCTACGCCCTGCCCGCGCTGACGAATGGTTTCCAGGGCTTTTACCGCGGCATGGGCAAGATGACGACGACGCTGATCGGCACCTGCTTACAGGCTGGGCTGCGCGCTGCCGCAGCTGCGGTGCTGGCCCCGCGGGTGGGCCTGCCCGGCATCGCCTTTGCCTGTGCCTTCGGCTGGTGCGTCATGCTGGCGTTTGAGGTGCCGTATTATTTTTGGACGTGCAGGGAGTTATAAGGCTTCCCCCGAGGGGGAAGGCAAAGAACGGCGGTCAGGGAGCTGGCCGCTGCTTTTTTATTCTGTAAAATTTCCCCAATATCTCGCGTTTCCGATTGTAATTTCTTCGACAAAATGCTACACTAATACTATCCATCCACAGCATAAAATCTGCCCAAGAGAGGTAACGCACCGTGCCAGAAGAACGCAAAGTCTACCGCCGCCCTGCCCGGACGGCTGCGCCCGCCCCGCAGGCCGGGCAAACGGCCCCGCGCCCCGACGCGCCCCCGCCGCCGAAGAAAAAGAAACGTCCCGGCGCCAAACGCCGCCGCAGCCGCCTTGTGCTGGGGCTGTGTTTGCTCTGCCTGCTGGTCGTGGTCATTGTGTCGGTGGTGCTGGTGCGCTGCTCGGCAGAGGAGAAAGGCCCCGCCGAGGCGGACTTCGGCACGCCCGCCGCGGCCTGGCAGAAGAACGATCTGGGCTACTACTTCAACACAAGCGGCCGGGCCATGCCCGCCGCGGTGCTCAAGGGCATGGACGTATCCAAGTTCCAGGGCGAGATCGACTGGGAAAAGGCCAAGGCTGCCGGCATCGACTTTGCCATCATCCGCTGCGGCTTCGGCGGCGAGTGGGACGGCCAGGAGGAAAACTGGGCGCAGGATGACCCCCAGTGGCGGCGCAACGCCGACGAATGCACCCGGCTGGGCATCCCGTTCGGCGCGTACCTTTATTCCTACGCCACGACGGTGGAGGAGGCCCGCAGCGAGGCCGACCACGTCGCGCGGCTGCTGGGCCTGACCGCCCCGCCGCAGGAGGGGCTGGACGACTACACCGCCGCGCCCTACCGGCTGAGCTACCCGGTCTACTACGACCTCGAGGATAAGTACATCAGCGGCGTTTTCCCCTCCGAGATGGCCGAGATCACGCAGGCGTTCTTTGACCGCCTGACTGAGTACGGCTACACCGGTGCGCAGGGGCTGTATGCCTCCCGCAACTGGGTACGCGCCCGCTTGACGGACCCTGCCTTTGACAAATGGCGCGACAATCTCTGGATCGCGCGGTTCTCCGACGATCTGGACTACGCGGGCACCTACGATATGTGGCAGTGCACCTTCAGCGCCCCGGGCGCGGACTACGGTGTCCAGAGCGAGACAGTCGATCTGGATTTTGTCATGAAACCGTTCAAATTTACCGGTGTGTCCGCCTGCAACGGCAAGACCGCCGCGCCGGTGCTCCTGAACGATACCTACACCGACGAGCTGCACATGGACGGCAAGGACGCCTACGCCACGCTGGCGACGAACGAGCCGGGCGAGGAGGACGGCGGACGCAGGGTCTACTGGACGACGAGCG
>OKUS01001025.1_pt1 | contig 10190 bp, 7 predicted proteins | sample 1606591 | NCBI WGS metagenome assembly OKUS01 (sample SAMEA3882509, study PRJEB24775) | human gut metagenome | biome: human-associated habitat; feature: intestine environment; material: feces | place: Netherlands | collected 2009/2010 | reverse complement strand
GTTTCAAAGTAAAACAATATAAGAGCCATGCAGTTTTATATACACGGAAGGAGGGAATATACAGTTAATATAAGGCAACAGTTATTTCGCCGGAACACAATTTAAACATCGGTTAATGTATCCGAATTAAATTAAAAGAAAAGGGAGAAAACACATGAAACAATTTGTAAAGAAAAAAGTAAGTTTTGTTATGGTAATGATCATGGCTGTGATAACCGTTTGCGCAAGGGGGGGGGTATACGCTAACGCTGAAAAATGAGGGGAGTACGCCCCATACTTTTCAGATATATCAGATTTTTTCGGGAGATTTAGATGAAAGCAAAACCCTTTCTAATATTCAGTGGGGAACGGGAATTAAAGAAGCTTCAAAAGAAACTTTGGGAACTGCGGCTGAAAAAGCGCAAACTTTAACCGGAGAATCAGAAGCAAAAGAATTCGCAAAGACGATCCAAGAGCATTTAAATGAAGATAATAAACTTGAGGTACGCGTAGAAAAAAATGATTCGACAACTGTTGCAAATTTAAATGCAGGTTATTATCTTATTAAAGATAAGGAGGGAAGTCAGACACAAACACCTCCAAACTCAGCGTATACGTCATACATTTTGAAAGTAGTAGGCAATACGACTGCTAAAACAAAATTAGATGTGCCGGAACTTGTAAAAAAAGTGCAGGAAAATAGTAAGAAGGATATCGAGGGAAACGGGTGGCAGGATGCCGCCGACTATAACATAGATGAGGTGATTCCTTATAAACTTACGGGTACATTGCCGAGCAATTATGCAGAGTACGAAACGTATTTTTATGAGTTCAATGATATAATGTCTGCAGGATTAACATTTGATAAAATGTCTGTAAAGGTTACGGTAGACGGTACGACGTTAACGGCAGATCAGGACTATAGCCTGATAGTGCATTCGGATACTAATAGCTTTCAGGTCCGCTTTGAGAACTTGAAGGCGATTCAAAGTGTGATGATAACTTCCACAAGTCAAATTGTCGTGGAATACAAATGTAGATTAAACGGAAATGCTGTAATTGCCGGAAACGGAAATCCTAATACAGCGTATCTTGTATATTCTAACAACCCAAATCAGAGCGGAGGCGGCGACCATGGAAAAACTCCGGAAGATAAAAATGTCGTATTTACATATAAAGTAGTAGTAAATAAGAAAGATGAAGAGAATCACTCGTTACAAGGTGCACAATTTGAGTTGCGGAAGATAGTAAATGATCAAGACGAAGGAACAAAAATAGACACAGTTACTGTTACGGAAGGAACTAAGTTTAATTTTAAAGGATTGGATGCAGGAAAGTATAAGTTAATAGAAACAGTGACTCCATCCGGGTATAATACGATTCAGCCGATTATTTTTACGATTGAAGCCACATATGACGAGGAATCGGATGATCCGCAATTAACATCTTTGACAGGACAGACGGAAGGAGAAATAGTTTTTATACGAAAGACAGAAGAAAGGGAAGACTCTCTGTCAACAGATGTAATTAATAAGAAAGGCATTCAGCTTCCGGAGACAGGTGGAATGGGAAGATATTTAATATATACATTAGGAACGATCTTCGTATTAACCGCTCTGGGATATACAGTGTATAAAAGAAACAGAAAACATACTGAAAAATGATGTTTAAGATTAAAAAATATATACCTGATATAGTAGTTGCGATCATTTTGATTGCTGGGATAGGCTTGTTGGCCTATCCCACGATCGGTGATTATATCAATGCGCTGCATTCTTCAAAAGCGATAGGAAGTTATGTAGAAAAGACGAAAGATTTATCCAAGGAAGAAAAAGAAAACTTGTTAAGAGAAGCAAGAGAATATAATGAAAGTCTGGTTGGTAAAGTCAATCGATATTATTTGAATGAAGAAGAAAAAAAGAGATATGCTCATATCCTTGATATAACAAAAACCGGTATTATGGCATATGTAGAAATACCGAAATTAAATATATATATGCCTGTTTATCATGGCACGGATGAAGGCGTGCTGCAGATAGCGGCAGGTCATCTGCCGGGCAGTTCCCTGCCTGTAGGAGGAGAAAATACCCATAGTCTTATATCCGGACATAGGGGATTGCCTTCTGCGAAATTATTTACGGATATTGATAAGTTAAAAAAGGGCGATTTATTTTTCATACACGTATTTGATGAGGTTCTGGCATATAAGGTAAATCAGATAAAAATCGTACTTCCCGATGATGTGGAAACTTTGGAGATAGAAAAGGGAAAAGATTATGTAACTTTGATCACATGCACCCCTTACGGAGTGAATTCCCACAGACTTCTTGTGCGGGGAGAACGTACTGTTTATAAGCAATCAGAATCGAAAATAGAAGATATGATCAAAAAAAATAATCTGAAGTATATCATGTTGACGGCAGGAGTTATTCTGGCTCTGATCGGCATGACAGTTCTGGTATCGGTATTTCTGATAAAGAGAAGAAAGAGGAGGAAGTTGAATGAAAAATAAGAGAATAAACCTATTGCTTATTCTATGTTTTAGTCTGATATTTTTTATAACTTCTTTCGATTGCGCGTATGCGGCAGAGGAGAACGGCAGTTTGAATATTATACTAACTTATGAACGGCAAGCGATAGACGGCGCCGAATTTTCTGTTTATCAAGTTGCTAAGTGGAATGAAAAAGAGAGTCGGCATACAGTAAAAGCGCCGTTTCGATGGAACGGGGATTTTGTAAATATTAAAACGGCTGACGATCAGTTAAAATTATCGCTTTATTTTGAAAAGCAAAGCCGTAATATAAAAGAAATGATGAAAGGGGAAACCGGAGATGACGGTACGGCAAAATTTACAGATTTGAAAGATGGGATTTATCTTGTGGTACAGACAGGATCATCCGGAAAAGCAAAAGACTTTACTAATGTACAGCCTTTTTTAGTTATCATTCCTCAATTTGAAAATGGAATCCAGAACAGGGTGGTGAATGCAAAACCGAAAACTGAGATACAAAGGAAAGAAAAACCCGAGATACCTCCACAAACACCACCGGATCTATCTCCTAAAAAACGTCCTCAAACAGGAGATATTACAAATATGTTTCGGTGGAATGGAGTCTTGATGTTAAGCAGCGGTATGCTGCTGCTGTTTTTCAGGATCAGGCAAAAAAGCAAAATAGGGGAGGAGAGCGTTGATGAAAAAGAATAATTTGCTAATAAAGCTTTTAACCCTGTTAATAATTATAGCTGCTGTCCTGCCGGTGTTTTATATGCCTGCATATGCGGTGGAAGAAGAGTATGGAACACAAGATATATCTGATCATGGGATAAGCGAACAAGGAGAAAACATCACTTCTTCCGAATCGGAAACATCGTATGTTGAAGAGGGAAACAATGTATTTGACATCGTTCCGAAAGGATATACATTGAAAGCGGTTCAAACAAGGTCTGTTGAGTTTATCATACAGTATCCCCCGGGGCAGCCGACAGGAAATGTAACATACGAATTGAAGAAAGAAATAAATAACCGGGAAATAGTAGTAAAGAGAGGAACACTAAATAAGTCACAGAAAAAAATTACTTTTAAAGATTTAGAATTAAATACGCCATATAAGTTTTATTTGACAAAAGTTCCGAATGGATATGGAAAACCGGACGGTTCTGTGGCAGAGTTTTATTTTGACAACGACGGGATTCATTTTACAAAAGGTGAATCAGGTATTGCTTTGACGATGACTACTGCGTATGTTCATTTTATTGTACAGAATACTTCCGGACTGCCTGTAGGAGGAGTAGTACGATATGCATTAAATAAAGTGAAAGGTAATCAAGAAACTCAAATTAAGGCAGGAACGGCAGACAGGGCAACCGGGAAAATTATTCTTGAAAAATTAGAGTGGAACACTCCGTATAAACTTTATTTGAGAACAGTTCCAAAAGAATATGAAAGACCGAACGATTCCGTGGCAGAGTTTTATTTTGACAGTGAAGGGATTCACTTTATAAAGGGAAGTACAGCCGTTGTTTTAAAGAAGAATAATGAGCAGAACAACAACGGACAGGACGCCCCATTGGAGGAAGGACAATATTATGGATTTACAGGAGAAGACAGCAGAATAAAAATATCGAAGGAGTATAATATAGCGACAGGTACAGATGCATTTTGCTTTGGCGCTAACAAGGATTTTCCTAACTTTGGTAATAAAGCTGTTTACAATGAATTAAGTACCAGCGCCGAAACGCTCTTTCAATTAGCGGAAAATCCGAGGAAGAAAAATCCGAAAGAACTTTATGATTCAGTAAGAAAGGTGATTTATTATTGCGAAATGCATAAAAAAGAACTTTTAACTGACCATCAATTAGGCAGCGATGCATTCTGGTTTGGAAGCAATGATAAAGAAAAAGGATATTATAAGGCTTTGCAGGAGGCAATCTGGTATTATTCAGATAGTATTGACGGCTTGAAAAGCTATTCATCTGGCAGTGTGGGTTATCATATTATGAAAAAAGCAGTTAAACACATTATTCAAGAAAGTGAGAAAGTATCGGATGAAGATATGGAATGTGTAAAGCTTAAAATGTATAATTCTTCTATGCTGGGCGATCACAACAGTCCGCTCCAACCGTTAATTGCGTTTGAAATAATAAACAAAACAGATATAAAGGTGCAAAAAGTCAATAAAAGCGGTGAAAGTCTGGAAGGGGCTGCGTTCAGACTGGAAAAACTGGGGGATGCATCGTTCACCCCGGTAGAAATGGGAAATGAATCAGCTATTTCGGATTTTACGTTTAAATGTTTGGACGCAGGAGAATACCGTCTTACAGAAATCAAAGCGCCATCAAATTATATTCCTTTGGAAGAACCGATTCTATTTACAATAATAGAAGAAAGCAACGGTGTATTTAAAATTAAATTAAATACAGAGAATTCTAAAGTAACGTTAGAAGAGGGGACGTTGACGATTAAAGTTGCAAATGAAAAGACTGTAACGACAGAGATCACTGTGGATAAAAAATGGTTTAGAGCTGACGGAACTGAGTTTCACCCTCAGGATGGGGAGATTTCTTATAATCTGATACAGGTTTTGACTACGGAAGGAGGGGAATCTTCCGAAAAAATATATAAATCGGGAGAAACATTGACAAGTCAGGACGGTTGGCAAAAAACTTACTCAAATCTGCCGGCGGCAGACATAAACGGCAATGGAGAAAAAGAAATCTGCACGTATTATGTGAAGGAGATTTTGATTGCAGATTATAGTACAAGCTACAGTAACGGCAGCGTCGGTGAATCAGAAGATCCGTCGGCCGCGGCGCTTTCGTCGGGAACTATCACTGTTAAAAATACGGAAAAGATGAAATTCATATTACCTGAAACAGGTGGAACGGGACGTGGGATTCTGTACATTGCAGGAGTGTTTCTGTTAGGGATTTCTATGATTCTGTTAGGCAATAAAAATAGTTCTTTTTATGAATGCTTACATAAGAAAGGGTGACTTTTTGTATGAATTTGGATGAGCGGGATTTAAAAAAGATCAAATCTTTACATGTTATGTTGAAAATGCCAATATGGATATTGGAAAAAGAAACAAATAAAGTTTTAAAAAGCTATGAATCAATTTATAAGCATCCTATTTCTTACGGATTCAAAGAAAAGAATATCTCAGAAGAAACAGTGCAGTTCTACAGTGGAATATTAAATGAAATTTTTTTGTGCCTGTGGTATAAGGATATAAAAATAGTAATAGGCGCTTTTAGAATTAATAATGTTACAAGGGCAGATTTTTCACATGTTTATAATAATATGGATGATGAAAATAAGAAAAATTTGTCAGAAACCGAGTGTTGGGAATATTATGAAGCGCTTCCGGTATATCCGTTGGGGGATATCAGAGATTATTTGATCCTTTTAGGGTTTTTGTTTGATATGGATCTGGAAGATATCTATTCGGAAGGATTGCACGAGCAAGTAGCGAAAAACAAGTTAGAACTGGAGAAAAAGCCATCTGAAGAAGAGGTATATGACACTTTCCGTGTAGAGCGATATACATTTTATTATGAAAATAAGATCATGAACCTCGTAAGTCAGGGAGATATTCAATTATTAAAAAGTGGTCTTACAGAATTAGGAACGAGTGTTTTACCGATTTTAACGAGCAGTTCTTTAAAGACGGAAAAAAACTATACTGTTATTATTTTGGAAAAGCTGGCATCGTTGGCGATTCAGGTAGGAAAGGATATCGTGTCAGTAATCAGGCTGAGAAACTTTTATATCAAAAAGGTAGAAGAGCAAACAGAATTTGTAGGAGTTTTGGCTACGAGAGACAGCGCGATCATTCATTTTACAGAAGAACTTCACGGTGTATCGAATCAGGCAAGAACATCCCTCATCCGGTGTGTTCTGCAATATATTAATCTGAAAATCTATGATAACATCAAGGTGACGGAGCTTGCAAAACAATTTTATTTATCAGAAAGCGCGCTTCGCAGCAGATTTAAAGAAGAGATAGGCGTACCTATTAACGAATATGTAAATAAAAGAAAGATTGAAGAATCAAAGATGATGATCTGGTCGGGAATTCCGGCAGGAGAGATAGCAAGGCGCTTGAGTTTCTATGATCTGTCTCATTATTATCGTACTTTTAAAAAATACACAGGCGTGACACCACAGCAGTTTAGAGATACAAATATCATAGGACAGGAAATGTAATAATAGGCGAAAAGTTTGAGTAAAATCAGCTTTTCGCCTGTTTTGTTTTTGTAAATATCGGGTGTTTGGTAATTAAGAAGAAAAAAATGTTGTTATGTACACGAGGTGGTCAAACGGTACATTGAAGCGGGGGGGGGTAATAATATATGCTAACTCTAAAGCAAAATAATATAAAAGCTATACAGTTTTATATACACGGAAAGGAGGGGGGATATGCAGTTAAACAGAACAACAGATTACGTAGTAAGGATTGTGTACTTTTTAAGCAATGAAAACAGGATATTTACTTCTGAAGAGATTTCCGAGGCAATAGGGTGTTCAAGAGGTTACGTTATATCAATTTTAAGAAAATTATCGAAAGAAGGACTAGTGGAGGTGATCAGAGGAGTAAAGGGCGGTTTTCGGTTAAAGAAAAGACCGGACGCAATCAGTTTGTTTGATGTGATAAAAATCATGGAAGATACTATTTGTATCAATCAGTGTTTGAATGAAGAGGAAAATTGCAATCTAAAAGCAACCGATTACTGCCCGGTGAGACGGTTTTATCTTTCATTGCAAGAACAAATAGAATCGGAGTTAAAACATATGACATTTGAAATGCTGAGAAAATCGGGGGGGCGGATAGAATATTTTAATAGTTCTTAATCAGGCGGGTAATGCAAAATGAAGTCAAATGAAATCGAAGGAATCAGATAGGAGGATTTATGGAAACGTTAAGAAAAATTATTGAAGAAAAAAAGCGAAAGGGAGAAGAAAAAAAGCCGTATTATGGAATACGCAAACTAAGCGTAGGTATAGTTTCCTGTATGTTGGGCCATCTTCTCTTTTTTGCATCGCCTGTAGTTGTAAGCGCTGTTGAAGCAACTCCGGAAGATGTAAGCATCATTCAGATGCAGTCGGTGAAAGGCGAAGCGATCGAAAGATCAGCGACGTTGGTTGCCGTTACCGGAGCGACAGGTATCAGGGCGGCTTCCGGAAACATAGATTCGGAGAATTTGGGATATGCTCCGAATGCAAAGTATAGTTTTCAGGATTTAAAATTCGATCCTGAAAAGCTAAGTAAAACCAATTCCGCGCGGCAGATCCAATTTAAAATCTACGGAAAGCACAATATTGCCGCTTCAACAGATAACTGGAAGATCAATCTTCAAATCGATGAAAGAATCGCAAAACATGTAATAGGAATCGAAGTTGAACCAAAAAGGCTGACAGAAGCAAATCCAAGACCGATCAGAAGAGCGCTTACGAGAAAAAGCGATACGATAGGGCGAATGACAAATATATGGGAAGTAAATTATATCAGATCTGAAAACGGAGTGTTTGCAGGAGGAGAGACGACAGATACTCAGACTGCGCATAATGGAATTATTTATCTTGATAAACCGCTGAATAAAATTCTTGAAGAAATCGGAGATGAAAATCTGACAAACGAACGGCTCTTTTACAGAATTTATTTGACAAGCGTTCAAGATAAAGGAGCTATTGTTCCGGGCATTGCTTCTACAGGATTTTTCAAAATTAACGGTCTGGATATCCAGATCGAAACGATAGAATCTAGCGGCAATGAAAAATGGTTTAAGCATGCGGCTGTTGAAGGCAGATATGTAAGAAGTGATAAGTTTAAAAATCCTGGCGGAGCGATTAATCAAAACGGAGCTATCGTCGTAGATCATAAGATATCGAAGAATACTAACTTTGCTTATATAAGCGCAAAGAACAAACCGTGGACTCTTGAGTATGGAGTCGATCCGAGATTGGTAAAATATATTGGAGGTATCGAGCTTTATTACATGGATGCAGCTGATTATGTGAATCCGGATTATTCTCTAAAAAACAAAGCAAATCGCAAAGTTCGAGATTTGTCGATCGTAAGAACAGCAGGTCATAAAAAATATGGTTATGGTGATATTACAGAGAATCAGTTTACGCAAATAGTAGATGTTCATGGAGGACGACCCGAACCGATCACGATAAGATATGTCTATAAGCTTAATAAGCCAATCAATGAAATTTTGGAGGAATTAAGAAGAGAAGCCGGAGTAGAAGAAGGAGAAGCGTTTGGTAAAGATTTTATATTCAGCGCATGGATTACAGATAAAACAAAAGATGCTCTGATAACGAATACATACGGTACAGGCTACTATAGAATTCAGGATATTGACGGTGATGGAAAGCTTGATGAGGAGGAAGCAAATAATGAGCAAAGTCCTTATATCGGCGTTCCGAAAATTACAGCTCCTTATGAAGGTGATAATAAAGTAAAAGCTGTTGTGCATTTAAATGAAAATGCCGGAAAGGGAAATAAAGCTCAGCTGATCAATAAAAACGGAGTTGTCGTTGCTACAATTAATAATGTAGATGCAGAGGAAAACGGCATACCAAAAACAATAGATAGAGAACTTGAATTTACGGTTACTGATTCAAGTGTATTAGGTAAAGCAGGAGATAAACTTACCGTTAAGATCATTCCTTCAGATGAAAGGTATGAGAAAGCGGAAGAAGCAGAAACAAAGGTAAAAGAAGCGCCAAAAGCAGTCAAAGATCCTCTCAGAGTTGTCAAAGGAAAGGATTTAACAGAAGATACGGTATTAGCGAAAAAAGGAGTAGAAAATTCAAATAAAATGCCGGGAGGAACAACATATCGGTGGAAAACTGCTCCGAATACAAGTCAGGCAGGAAATACGACTGGGATAGTGTCAGTAACTGTTCCTGACAGAGAAGAAGCTTTTGAAGTAACTGTTCCTATTGAAGTGTTTTTAGCGGATGCAGATAAATATACTCCGCAGACAACGTCGATTATTAAAGAGTATGGAACATCAACGACAGAAGAGGAAATTATAGGCGCGGTAACAGTGCCGGGATATCCGGAAGATACAGTGGATGAACTGGAAATAGCACTTGATAATGCAACTCAGATTCCGGATGGGAATACAGCAGGGGATTATCCTGTAGATGTAACAGTTACTTATCCGGATGGAAGTGAAGATAAAGTACAAGTAACAGTTACAGTAAAAGAACAAAAAGATAATGAGAAGTATATTCCGGAATTCGATCAGATTAATAAAAACTACGGCGAAGCAACAACGGAAGAGGAGATCAAAGGTGCGCTGAAGGAAGAAAGCGTACCGGAGAACACGGAAGTCACAGTGAAGAATCCGGAAAACCTTCCGGACGGAATGACAGAGGGAACATTCGAAATAGAAGTGACGGTAGAGTACCCGGACGGAACAAGCGAAGATACGACAGTGCAGGTAGTGGTGACGGATAACCGCACGGATGCAGAGAAGTATACGCCGGAATTCAATCAGATTGAGAAGAATCATGGGGAAGCTACAACGGAAGAAGAGATCAAAGGTGCACTGAAAGAAGAAAGCGTACCGGAGAACACGGAAGTCACAGTGAAGAATCCGGAAAGCCTGCCGGATGGAATGACAGAAGGAACATTCGAGATAGAAGTGACGGTAGAGTACCCGGACGGAACAAGCGAAGATACGACAGTGCAGG
>OKUS01001015.1_pt1 | contig 10258 bp, 10 predicted proteins | sample 1606591 | NCBI WGS metagenome assembly OKUS01 (sample SAMEA3882509, study PRJEB24775) | human gut metagenome | biome: human-associated habitat; feature: intestine environment; material: feces | place: Netherlands | collected 2009/2010 | reverse complement strand
ACTTGGAAACAGTTTGTAACCGGTGCGGATATGCCGTACTTTACAATGATGAATTATTTGATAATGAACCGTTCCCTCTTTAAGGATAACGGATGAAGGACTGAATTTTACTTTTACACTAGTCATAAACAATCAATTATTAGTTTAACATATGGAATAAAAACAGGAAGTAATTCAAAAAACTTCAAGCTGTTATGTATATCTCCAGCTAAACTATTCTTGATTGATAAAAGACGCTTTAATTATTTTTATCTAAAGCATTGTATTGAGTAATATGACATAATAAGTAGATGTTGAAAATTAGTTTATACTATTCTTAAGAATTAGTTATACTTAAAATCACGTTATTGCACCGCATCTGCTCGCCCTGCACTCAGTCACATAGCTGAGTACAGAACAAGCAGCTACAGTACAATAACGAAATTTTAATGTATAACTAATTTCCAACATCTACTTATGATAAAGTAAAAGACCGCGTTCTGTATATTGCGTGAAGACTTGAAACGGAGTGTCAGAGCCAATGCAAAGAATATCTTGCCATATAGAAAATGGAAAACTCAAAATGGAGAGGCTGTTTCCTGAACTCTTTCCATTCAAGCGAAAGAATTTATAACTGTTGACCTGTCTATATGATTATCGGGTTCACTTTCATCGTGTCCAGGTTCAGGTACAATCCGTTATGCTCGATCACTCCGTTTCGGAACATCTTCCATAGGATGCCGCATCCGAGTTGTGCCAGTGTGGAGTTAATAAACAGGTCCTGTCTTTCCAACGCTTCAGCCAGCGAACAACTCGGGCCGGAATCGGTTTCCTTCACTCTCGCGTATTTCACCATGCGGGTGATGACTTTTAGCGAATTGACGGTTTCATAAAGTTTGGACGCCGGCTGTTTGATTTTCTTCGGTACGGTACCCAGCACGACTTGCCCCGTGGTCTGCGTGTTTCCGAAATCCATCCAGTACAAGGGGGTCTCGTAAGTGCAGTATGTCGGTTGCGGCAAAGCCCTCAACAGATTCCACAAGTCGATCCGTGACTTGATGTTATCGGTACAGGTAATCGTGATATTGGCCAGGTTGTCCCGTCTGGTATCCTTCAATACTGCCGGATAGATGTCCGCTTGCGCCTTCCAGTCATTCCCGAAAAAGTTGTTTATCCGGGTGACGAGGCATTGTGCCTTGTTCTGTCCCAGGTCGGACGGTCCGAAAAGCTGGCGACCGATGTTGGCTTCCGTCACGGTGTCGGGGTCATACAGTGTAACGAACAGTCCCGGGTGTCCGAGTCCCCTCAGAGCTGTGTCAAGACGTGCCAGGCAGGTGAGTACCTGCGACCCGGTTCCTCCCGCTCCGATCAGGTTTACCGTTACCGGATGCTGCGGACTCATCAGGTAACTGTCGGTATAATGTACTCTTTTCATGTCAGTATGTCTTTAAGTTTCATATTGTTCAACGGTTTCAACTCTTTGAGGTCGAATGGTTTGTTCCTGGCCGCTTTCGTTACTAGCACAAGGTTCGACCGGGTCGGATTTCCGTTGCCTCCCAAGTGCGAAAACTCCGTCAGCCAGAATTTCTTTTCCCAGTATTGCAGCAGGCTTTCGTATGTCAGGTTCTTTGGCAAGTCTATATTGGCAGAGCCCAGGCATACGCTGGAGCCGGTCACATTGAAGAACGGCGCGACATATAGCAGCGTATCCTTGCCGGGCATGTCATCCTTGTAAGCATATATCCTCATCCCATGTTCCCCCGCCTCGTAAATCACTCCCGGCAGGTTGTATTCCGCATTTTCTATTTTGAGGTCGGAGCTGAAGAACATCATCCGCTTATGCGGGGGATTGTACCATACATACCGCTCGCTGCCCTTGCGTGAATCGCAATAGATCAGGTTGGACGGTACTTTTCCGTAAGGCGTGCTGCTATGCCTTTCCGAATATCCCTTTACAAGCTCGTTCATGAATTCCTGCGTTATAGGCCTGCCTTCCGCCATGTTTCCACGATCGTTTATGTCCCGTATCTCCAGAAAAAAATTCTTGTCATCCTCTGAGGCGTAGGCTATCAGTGCCGCCTTGGGGATAAGCTGGGTCTTCAAAGTTCTTGTAAGTTCGTTTGTCTCCATCATAGTGTTCAAATTATTATGTTGATGAATTTGTCCGCCCATTTGAAAAAGCGTTCCGGGTAGTCATCCATGCGGAACAGCTCTCCCGTTTCGGGAGACAGGGCGAGTGTCGTGACCGGTATGATGTCGTAGGTCTCCCTACTGTGGGAATTGTAACAATTCACGAGATAGTCCGTCACCATATCGTAACTGTCATAGATTACACGTATCTGTTGGTAGAGGTACATGGGGTGGAACTCCGGTTCCTCCTCATAAAAAGGATCGTAGCAGTATTCCATGATGCCGCGTTTCGGTGACAGGAATTGTAACCCCTCCTTCATGGCGGAAACCAGCGATCGTTCGTAGTCGTTCCGGGCTTTATACCTGTCAAGTGCCTTCGGCAGGTTCTTGTAGTAGCACTTGCGTTCCACCCTTTGGAGCAGCCTCTTTATTCTGCCGTTCTCGTAGGAGTGCAGGAGCCTCAGCCGTTTTTTCCTTTCCTCCGGGACCTCTTCCGGTACTTCCTCTGAAATCCAGGTCAGAACATATTCCGTGTCGTCCTCGTCTAGAACGGTCTGTATTCCGTTTGCCTTCATCAATTCATGGATGAACGTGATGGAGATACGCCTCAATTCCGGTCCGAGAGCCTCCACGAATTTCATCGGGAAATAATACAGTGTCAGTTTTCCCCAATGATGGGCTTTCCAGAGCTTGAACAGCAACCGTCCGTCTTGCTCTTCAATATTGACGTTCAGCCCCTCACCGACAAGGTCATCCATCTCCTCGTGCAGCCTTGCGATCCCTTCCCCGAATGTCCGGCCCGGGGTATGTACCGCCTCCTTCTCCATCAGATAGGCATATCTGAAGAAGGAGTCACGCAGAAATCCGTAGTTCTCCCGCGTGATGAGATTATGCCTTTTCCCATCGGAATCTTCCACGACAAGACTCGGTAAAGGTTTTGGCTGAAACGTGGCGTTCAGAAAAGAGGAACGGCACCCCCCGGTGCCGTAATCCTTTCTTTCCTGTCCGTACCGTAACGGATATTGCGTACGGTCTGTCCGATGATGAGCCTTGCAAGCCGTTCCACCTGCTGTTCGTCCAATGGTACACATGATTTCTTCTGTTTTTTATTGTCCTTTCCCATTACTTTTATCCTTTTGTCCCGATGGTAGTTTTGAATTCATACACCGCCTTGTCTTCCTTGATGACCGGCCCGTGCACCGTCGCCGTGGTCAGTTCCGGATAGAAGTTCGAGTAGTAGTTCATGACCATTTCGGGGCTGTCCGACGTGTTCGGGTCATCGAGTGTGACCATCCCGTTGCCTTTCTTGAATGTGAATGAACGTGTCATTCCCTTGATTTCTAATGCCATAATATTAAATGCTTTGATAATGTGAAACATTGGGTTCTAACATGGATTGCGGAAAATCGGGATATTCCTCATAATCTTCCGGGCGGTAGGTAGGGACTTCCTGTCCCCTCTGATAGTACGGATAGAGGTCTTCGGGATTTTGCTCCTGTTCCTGCCGGTATGAAATCTGTTGTTCCGCGTATGCAGGCTGTGGAGGGAGCTGGCGGCTCATCGGCCGTTGTCCGGCGTATTGCGGCTGTGGGGGAGCCTGATGCGGTGCCGGCCTTTGCGCAGGCTGCTGTGGCGGCCACATTGTCTGCTGCTGCCCGTCAGGAATTTGTCCGCCCGCCGGTCCTGATGCCTGGGATTGCGGTGGACAGTGCGGTGCAGGCTGCAACTGTTGTGCCGTTGCTGCCGGTGGTTGTGACCGAAGCTGTTGCGGCGCAGGCGGTTCTTCCATCAGCTCGAACAGGCTTCCCCGGTTCATGGCCTTTTTCTGCTGCTCAAGCATCTCGTCAATCTTCTTCTGGTCCTGCGGCTTGGCATAAAGTCGGGCCTGTCCGAGAGCCGTCACTGCATCCTTATGGTTTCCCGCGGCAATCAGTTCCTCAGCTTTCTTGAGATGCTTCTCGTACTTCTCCCGTTTCTCTTTCTCCTCTTTCGTCTCCTTGGCCTTTGCATCCTTCGCCGCCTTGCTCTCGGAAGCGGCCTTTTCCGTCTGTGCCTCGAACTGCGCCATGTTGGTGATCAGTCCCGTAGCTTTCTGCACCGGCCGGGCGACGGCTTGCAGGAATCCGGTATCCAGTTCCTGCGGAACTCCCTTGAGGGTCAACGGGATAATGTGGTTCTGGGCTTCGTCTTTCAGCCCGTTTGACTTCGGCAGTACGGATACCGCCATTTGTCCGTTCGCTTTACGGATGACGAGTGTCAGGTCGACTCCTTCTGTCATCATCTGGTTGATTGCTGTAAAAAACATAATTATATGGATTAAAGTGTGAATAACCGTATTCTTTCTATCTGTTGAAGAACTCCGCCAGCAGCCTGTTCCGGTCAGGATGACTGCTTATCTCCAGTATCGGGTCCAGCAGTGTGGAGATGTGTACGGGTCCGCCCTTTTCCCGTGGAGGGAATTTGACGGTAGGTTCCGGGACATGGTACTTTCTTCTTGCCGGTATCGGCATTGGTATCTGTACCGGTGCCGTCGGCGGTCTTGAGATGATTGCTTGATTCATGACTTTATCATTTTAATTGTGGATACTCGGGCTTTGGCAGTCCGTTGAACTACATGGGCTTTACGGCAGACGCTTCCGGAAAGGCAAGGCTTTCGGGAAAAATACCGCAAGCCCTCCGGGCGAGGATGATTTTTCCGCGAAACCCGAAGGGTCCCGGCCTTGCCGTCCGAAAAGAAGCGTTTGCCAACTTTGCCCTGTAGTTCCCGGTCTGCCAATGGCTGTATATGCCTCTCTTTCCTTTCCTTTCCGTCCCTGATCCCGTCATCCTTGTCTTCATAAAGTATGGGATACCAAAAGAGCCGTCCGTTGGGACAGCCCTGTCCTGCAAGGTGTTGCAGTGGTTTATATGCCGCATTTGTTTCATTTCCCGATATTGTATGCCGGTGGAATCAGAATACCAGGCAGCTGAGGATGCAGAAAAGTATCGCCGCCGCTACCAGAAGGCAGGCGATTTTATAGAGGAACCTGAAGAATCCCCTGAAACAGACGATGGCGACTGCCGCCCATACCGGTGAAATCCCTCTTGAATAAAGATAACTGAACATTATGAAGGCTGCGGCGGCCAGTGCCATTCTTTTTATCCATTTGCCGGTTCTCGGTTTTTCGATACATTCCTTTGCTTTCATGATCATTTGCTATTAAAAGGTGAAACATGTCATTTCCAATTTCAGGGGCCAGGATGCGGACCGCCTCCACAGGCAAGGTTTTCGGGGAAAATACCGGAGCAGGGCGAGGATGATTTTCCCCCGAAACCTGCAAGGCCCGACCTTGCAGGTGGAAACGGGCGGTTCCGCTACCTTTGCCCCGGAATTGGAATGACGGTATCATTTACCTTTCCCGCCCTTGGATTTTGGAAAAGAAAGTTTCAGGTTAAAACTTTCGTCAAAAATGATTGCCGCATCGAAAGACACCCCTTTCTTGCCCTTGAAACCCTTGATCAGTCGGGTGGAACCGGAAGAGAAAAGCTGTTCGAGATGCTGGTCCGTCAGTTCCTTGTTCAGAAAATGGCGGAACACCAACAGTCCGCATCCTTCACGGTCGCATTTCGCGACTTTGGACTTCACCACCACGTTGCCGGTCTTGCACTTGGGGCAGGCAAGGACGCATGATGACGGCTCCGGAAATTTGAGACGCAGTATCTCGCCGGTCACTTTTCCCGTGTATTCCCTGATGGAGAGCATGAAGCTTTCCGGATCGAGGGTACGCCCCTCTATCTGTTCCAGTGCTTTTTCCCATGTGCCGGTCAGCTTCGCGTCAGCCACCATCATGTCCTTTACCGATTCATAGAGATAAAGCCCCTTTTCCGTCGGACGGATACTCTTGCCGGAACGCTCGATGTAGTCACGTTTGAGCAGGGTCGTGATGATGGCGGCACGGGTGGCAGGCGTACCGATACCCGTATCCTTCACCGCTTCGCGTGCCTGTCCGTCAGTGATTTCCTTGCCGCAGTTCTCCATAGCCGTGAGCAGGGTGGCTTCCGTATAAAGAGGTTTGGGCAATGTCTTTTTCTGTGACAGTCCATGTCCCATGACCGGTATTTCCTCACCCTCTGTAAAAGATGCTGTGCCTTCGTCTCTTTCCGGCTCGTCCTTTTCCCGGTCCTCCTTTCGGGAGAACACCGCCCGCCAGCCCGGATTGGCGATAACAGTGGAACGGGAGTGGAAGTCCAGTCCCCCGCATACGCACTCCATGAGCAGCAGTTCTTTCTCGCAAGGGGGAGAGAAGGCTTCCAGCATCCTGCCGGCTATCAGAGTATAAACCGTGGATTCCGCTTCGGACAATCCCTCAGGGACGATACCGGTGATAATCAGCGCATGGTGGTCGGTCACTTTTGCGGCATCCACGCTTCGTGTATTCAGGGCGGAAAGGTCTAAGCTCCTTCTGTACTCACGAAACTCCGGCATGGCTGTTATCTTTTCCAACAATACCGGAATGTGCGCCATGACATCCTGCGGAATATACCTGCTGCCTGTCCTCGGATATGAAACCAGTTTTTTCTCGTACAGGGACTGTGTGATGGCAAGGGTCTTGTCCACCGGAAGGTCGTAATGAATGTTACAGTCCTTCTGGAGGGCTGTCAAATCGTATAGGAGCGGAGCCTGCTGGAATATCTTCCCTCGCTTTACTTTAGTGATTGTTACCACCGATCTGGGGGTAATACTCTTGTATGCCGCTTCCGCCATATTCTTGTCCTTGAACTCCTTCGTGTGGATGAACTGCCGGTGCCCGTTGTCCCTTTTCAGCACTATATGCAACTGCCAGTATGGTGTGGAGACGAAGTTACGGTTCTCCTTGAAGCGTGCGCATATCATGGCAAGGGTCGGTGTCTGTACCCGTCCGATGGAGTTGTTCACCGAACCGGAGGCTGCCGCCAATGCGCGGCTGGCATTCATGCCCACCAGCCAATCCGCCTTCGCCCTGCTGTCCGCGGCTGCATACAGGCTGTCATATCCGGTTCCTTCCTTGAGGCTTGCCATTCCCTCACGGATGGCCTCGTCGGTAAGCGAGGAGATCCACAACCGTTTGAACGGCTTGGTACAGCCCAAATAAGAATATATCCACCGGAAGATGAGTTCCCCCTCACGTCCGGCATCGGTCGCCACGATGATGCTCTCGCATCCGGCGAGCACTTCGCCGATGACCTTGAGCTGCCTGCCGGCTGCGATGTCCGTCACCATCCCCCTGTCAGTGCGTACCTGCCGCACGACAAGACGGAACGGATCGGGAATCATCGGAAGGTCTTCGGCGGCGGTTCTCGTGTAGCCGTATGCATCCGGTAAGGCCAGTGACACCAGATGTCCCAGTGCCCATGTCACCATGTAACCGTTTCCCACTATGTAGCCGTCCTTTTTTTCTGTAGCCCCGACCACACGGGCTATGTCCTGACCGACACTCGGTTTTTCTGCTATGATTGCTATCATGATTCGGATAAAGTCAAGCCGTTTCCCGCTTGCCGGTGTGTGGTGGAACGGAAAACGGCGGTTATACATTCAGTTTACATATTATATATAAGGAGGGGCTACTGTTGTCCGAAGGGTTTGATGCCGAGGATTTCGAGCAGCGGTCCGCCGTCCTTGCGCACCAGCTGTAGCGTGGCGTCCATCACCACGTCCACACCAAGCAGCACCAGGCTGAGCCGTATCACATTCGTTTTCTCCCCCTTGAGCAACGTGTCGAGTTCTCCCGACATTTCCAGCTCGTCTTTCAATATGCCGATACCTGCCAGTTTACGTCCTCTACCTTGAAAGGCGTGTTGTTTTCCTTGTTCATTTCCATATTTCTTTTCTTTTAGGATTCCACATTCATTTGATTCATGCATCATGCTATACTTGCGCCTTTGGATTTCCGGCTGCCCTGTTCCTGCCTCTGTGTTTCAGCCACGACATTTCGTTGCGAGGCGTCACGCTTGCGGTCGGGGTTCTCGTTGTAGAAGTCCAGCCTGCCCTGGTTGAAGTTCGCCTTGACATACTGGGAGATGGTCTTGCCGTCATATCCCTTGATACCCTCCACCAAAACAGCCTTGCCACTCTGCAGGTCGGAACGCTGCTTGCGGGTAAGCTCCACATCCCACACCTTATCCGGAATCTTGAATTCCGCACGCTGCTCGAAACCGTCCGGAGTGCGTGAATAACTGAGCCGTCCGGTTTCCAGGTCCGCCTTGATGAACGAGGAGAACTCCTCGCCCTTGCGGTTCACCATGTCATTGAGGAAGATGGTCCTGCCCTCCCGTAGTTGTTGCTGCTCCTCGGCGGTGATTTTCACGCCATTGATCTCGTTCGGGATATAAATTTCCCGTGCGCCCTCCGGGGAGTCGGGATTGTAGCGGGTATAGGCGGGCCTGCCCGTCACCTCGTCCAGCTTGACATAGGAGGAGAATCTCTCCCCGTCCTTACGCTCCATTCCCTCCACGAAAATGGCCTTTCCGGCATTCAGGTCTTCAACCTGCTGTTTGGTCAGTTCCACGCCACCCAATGACTGGCGGTTGAAGAGCTTGTCGTTATCGAAGATATATTCGATGCCCCTGCGCTCGGCGTTGATCTGGATGTGGGCGTCGAACTCCTTTCCGTTGTTGGAAATCATACCCTCGATAAACACCTTCTTGCCTTCGCGCAGGTCGTTCTGCTCCTGCTCGGTAAGCTTTACGCCTTTAATCTCCTTCGGGATGAAGACATTTTCCGCACGCATGGCGACCACCTCATTGGTGAGCTTGTCAATGCTGACAAAAGAGGGGATGTATTCACCGCCACGTCCTTTCAGTTCCACGACACGTCCCATATTGCCTGTTTCAAGCAGATTCTTCTTGTCCTCCTCGGAGAAGATATGCCCGAAGTACGGGCGGTCAAGTTCGGGTTTCTGCCGGATACCGTGGATGCCCAGCACGATGGGACCTCCCACGGACTGCTGGAGTGACAGCCGTGCGTCGGTACGCAATACGGCAGAACCGAAATTCATGCTGATGGGCACGACCTGGTTGGTCTTGTAGCCCCTGAGCATCTGGTCAAGGAGTCCGCGTTCCTGAAGATACTCGCGGGACAGCCCGTATTTCTTCAGTTCCTCCCAGTTGATCATGGATTCATTGTAGCGGTATTTCGGCTGCTGCGCGGTTTCCGGAGCGGCCTGTTGCTGTGTCTCAGTTTTTTTTGCCATTTCTTCTTGATTTTGATGGTTTATACTTTGGTTTTCTTTGGAGCGGGGAACAATCTCGTATTTCTTTAGAAATTCCTCCACCGCGTCTGATTTTCTGCCTGCGGCAAGATCCTCGATTGCCTGTCTGACTTCCGGGTTGTCCAGCGCATTCTCCTTGACGGAAAGGATGCCGAAACGAGTCGGGTCTTTCAACTGGCTCCAAAAGTTCTTCAGGAAATTCTCGAACATGCTGGCATATCGGTCAATTTTCAGGAAAGAGTTCCGGTGTTTTTTGTCTGCCGAAACCGTCTTGTACCTGCCGTTCTTGTCGATGTCGGATATTGCCTGTAGAAGCAGTTCCATCTTGTCGAGGATAAACACGATGTCGCTCAGCTGGGCGTTCTCGGTGACTTGCGTTTTTGGGGGTTCGTCCCTTACATTTTTCTTTGCCATAACTGTAATTTTTAGGGTTTATAACTGTTGTTGTCACCGCAAATATATAGTCATAAATTTGATAAATCACTATGTCTCAATATGTTGTACTATCCGTTTCATCGGATGTCATCACGTTTCACCGCAGAGGGAGAAAACGCAAGGCGGAAAAACGGAAGAATCAAGGATAAAAGTGTGAGAAACGTACCGGGTCCGATAAAAGAAGAGAGAGAAATACGCGAAGGGAAAGCCAAAAACAAAAAAGGCGGAACGGGAAAATGGGAAAGGGTGGAAAAGCCGCAAACGACACGAAGCCGATAAAGAGAAACTGTATTATGCAGAGTGGAGAGCGAGCTGTCTTTAGTCCCCGCTTCCTTCTGTTACTCCATAGGACTGGATGAGAATTTACGTGCGGTTGATGTTGACAGCATAATCCATTAGGACATCAGGTGTCGGCAAAATACCGCCGCCGGATTGTATCTTGGTTTTGTCCTATGCGTCGTAGGTCGCTTCGCTTGCTAAGTCCCGGA
>OKUS01001011.1_pt1 | contig 10303 bp, 7 predicted proteins | sample 1606591 | NCBI WGS metagenome assembly OKUS01 (sample SAMEA3882509, study PRJEB24775) | human gut metagenome | biome: human-associated habitat; feature: intestine environment; material: feces | place: Netherlands | collected 2009/2010 | reverse complement strand
GGAACTGTTGAATGCTCTCGACTCCGGCGCATCTACAAAAATCTAAACGCGCTTTGGTAGAAAAGAAAATTAAAACTGCACAGCATGCTTTGGAACGCTTTGAAGGTGAGATTCTGAAATGCCTTGATGGAACAAGCAATTTTACCGAGAATATGATTGCCAAGCAAATCCGACGATACCAGCAGGAATTGGATGATGCCAAGGCTGAATATGCTGAACTTCAGAATGCGAGGTTAAACGAAGCAGCTGAGATTCGGAAACTGCGTACTTACTACGACGATTTCAGAGGTTGGGCAGAAGAATTTGACACTGCCCCACTGGAAATGAAACGGATGATACTGAGTCATCTGATTGATAGGGTAGAGGTCGGAAGAAAATACCAAGTCACTATAAAACTGAACATGGAATATCAGCAGCTTTTAGATGATACAGTAGAAGCAATTTGTGAGAAAGGACTTGAAAAACAAAGAAAATAGCAGTGGAGGCTGAGTGGCATCCACTGCTATTTTCTTTAATGTGAAAGTTAACAGTTGTTTGATTTTCGAATGGGCAACAGCCTGATTGGAGAAGGTTTAGAAGAGACTGCTCACTATGAATGGTACGGATAATGCCAGTTTTGATTGGAAATAATGGCTGGGTTTAATTAGGAGATACAGAGTAATATTGTTCTAAGAAGTTAGAATGCAGCTTGTGGTTAATTAACCATGAAGATACAGTTTCTGGAGTTAATCCAGCTATATCGTAATCTTTGAACTCTAGGGAGAATGCTTCAATATTGCTTTTTAGCAGGCTAAGTTGAGATGTAGAAATTATCTTTGTATTATGAGTTAAATAAGCGTCGTCATCAAGGTGGGTCGTTGGAATGATTAAATAGCTGGTATATTGATGACCGGGGTATTCGGTTTCAAACCACCCACAGTGTTGATCCATTTGTCCAGCCTCGCTTTTGTGAATGCCCGTTCGATCAGAAGAAACGTTACTTTTACATTCGATAAGCATATAATTCTGATGGTCATCACACCACAAATTATCAGGCCCCTGTCGAAAAGATTTGTCCGGGCGTTGAGATTGAAACCCTAATAGCTTGCCAATTTCTTCAACAGCATGTTCAAATTTGTTGGCGGGCTGACTGAAAGATAGCTGCGACAAAATGTCGCGCAAAGATAATTGGAAATCTATGAAGTTTGGAAATTTGGAAACATAGTTAATTATGGAATTGGCGCGTTTTTCACTAAAAGTAGTGGACAATTTTTTGTAAGGTAATACTTCAGTGGGTTTTAATAGTTCGTTGTTTTTAGAAAAGGCAGTGTGCTGTAGTTCGGCAGAAGTTGATTTGTGGAAGAAGTGCTGGTACTTGGCAAGTAATTGCATATACCAGTATTTGTCCTCCCCAATGGTTGGTATATCAACAATTTTTTGAATGTGTAGACATGCGTCCTCGTAGTTGCCGGACACTGCGCAGTCGTACGCAAGACGTTCTTCAAGAAGAACAGTATAAATGCTACTACGATTTTCACTGGATTCACAAATTTCATCCATTTTTTCATTATAGTAATCTTTCCAGTCAGAATCACGATCAATGCATTGATTGATAGTTTCCATTAGGCTTGAAAGCTCATCAGAAGAATTGTCGCTGTCCATATTGGCAATCTCAAAACCGATATCTAGTTGTTTTTGGGTTTGAGGGGAGAAAAAGTTCTTATTTGTGCTGGAACGAATAAATTTTATAAGATCATCGCCTAAAAGAATGATTACACTATAATCCTTTTCACCGCGAACACTTCGCCCAAGACCTTGTTCGATTTTCTGAGCAATTTTGATTTTTGCAATATCGCTATTGCTTCGGCATAATTCTTCGTAATTGTCGGCAAGGTTATCTGCGTAGGGAAGAGAATCGATAATTAGAATGCGGCATGATTCATCAGGAAGATCTATACCATCATACCGATTTGCAAAAACAATATTACGACGATGACTAGAAACAATATCAGGAGAAGCCCTAACAAAGTCTATAACAGTCGAGTACATGTTAGGTGTACCCTTATTTGCAAGTATGGCACCGTAAGATGTATATTTGCTAGCTTTCTCAAAACTTGGTACAAGGACAGCTAAGCCATATTTTTCGTGTGATGAGGTTAAAAGCAAATTTTCGATTTCTTTCTGCTTTGTATTCTTGCAAATCATAGAGGGAATTAAAATCATCTTTTCGCCAGACCAACGGTAATTTGAATCGATAAGGGGATTCTCTATAGCAGAAATAGATAGATCTAATCCTTTGACAAATAGCGTGTCCTCTTGCGTGGTTGCTGACATTAACACACGATGAGATGCAGTGTGGAAAATTCCAAATGACTTTATTGGAATGCACTCTGGAGAAATCTCTATCGCATTACTGGAAACATAGGCTCGACAAAGTGGAATTTGATCCCTAATAAGCGGCCAAGCAAATTTGATGGAAGAATCCTGAGTGCGCGTTGAAAGAAGCTGTATCACGGCCTCACCTTTATCATGCCAGGCCCAGTAGGGAATGGCGTGCGAATCGGAATCGTGCCCATTTAAAATATCTTGGTAAGTTCCTTCCCCTTGTTGTTTCAAATCATCTACAAACAGGGAGAGGAGAGCGTTGTATAGGGAGTCCTTTTTCTCTATACGGATTGTGCAAGAGGATAAAATTGAATCCATACAAGCATGAGAGTCATCAAGAATTATGCAACCAACATGGAATGAACGCCCACCAATTCCAAAAAGAGAGAGACCGTTGAATATTTTTTGCACATAGGTGATGAGAATTTTTTGACTGTTTAAAAATTCTTGGGGAATTTCGCGTTCATTGGTTCCGAGATGGCAAAAGGGAATGCCGAACTTTTCGGCGTCAGCGCATGCTTGTTGCATTAGATAAATATTGGGACATACATAAACGACAGGACCACTGTTACTATTAAGATAAGAAAGACCAATAAGAAGACCAATAAGAGTTTTGCCTGAGCCAGTGGGAAGTTTGATTATGATGTCTCTGTCTTGGCGTCGATTGCTATACCATTCGGTTAAAATGCGGTCTTGAGTGGGACGAAGAGGCCCAGCTTCACTTTTTCGATCCAAAGATTCATAGATTTTTGAAGGAACGGTTTGCTTTTGTGAAATGGTAGCTTTTTTGTATTTGGAAAAGTTTGCCATACGAGACCTCCTTAAAAGAAATACTGTTTGGTGAAAATTGAGATATGCGAAAGACGTTGACAAATTAATTATAGATGCATTAAAAGAAAAGGTCAATGATTTGTGTAAGAATGGTGGAGTGACAGCGCTATTGCAAAAAGTAAAGAAACAGCGTATAATAAAGGCAAGGAAAGGGGGCGCTTATCCCATGCAGCAGGAAGAAAATTATCTGGCGCAAAGCATATCCCAAGTGGACGCGGATGCCCGCTACGATGAAGGCGTTAAGCGTCTGCTTGCCAACAAAAGCATTCTGGCCGTTATTATGAAGGAATGCGTTCCGGAATATCGCGGCTGTACGGTGCGGGAGATTGCGGAAAAGTATATCGAGGGTGAACCGCAGATTGGTGCTGTCGGCGTGGATGCCGACGAAACCAACCGAAGTGTATCGGCCACGATCCATGGCACGAACACGGAAGATGTGACGCTGACCGAAGGTACAATTCGCTATGATGTCCGTTTTTATGCCACCGCACCGAGCGAGGATGGCCTGATTGGTCTGATTCTGAATGTGGAGGCACAGAACCGCTATAATGCGGGGTATCCGTTGCTGAAACGAGCAATTTACTATTGCAGCCGCATGATTTCGGCGCAGTATGGCACGGAGTTTACCAAAGGTGAGTACGGCAAAATCAAAAAAGTGTACTCGATTTGGGTATGTATGAACCCGCCGAAGAACCGCAGAAACACCATTACGCAGTATTCCATACAGGAAAAGCATATTATTGGTGAGGCGGTTGAGCAGATCAGGAACTACGACCTTATGAGCGCCGTGATGATTTGCTTGGGCGATGAGGATGACAAAAACTATGGCGGGCTGCTGAAATTCTTGGAAGTACTGCTTTCAGAAGAAAAGAGCCCTGAAACGAAGAAAGAAATATTAGAAACGGAATTTGATGTTCCGATGACACAAACGCTTGAAAGTGAGGTGCGCAGAATGTGCAATTTGAGCCAAGGCGTTAAGGAAAGAGCAATGGAGCAGGGCGTTGCGAAAGGAATAGGCATTGGTGAAGATAAGGCAACTCTCAATGCGATTCGTAACGTGATGAACAGCTTTAAGGTGTCTGCTGATGTGGCAATGGATGCGTTGCATATTCCGACAGAAAATCGAGCAAAATATAGAGCAATGCTTCAAAGCTGATAAGGAATATTAGCGGCATGATTGTAAGAATCTCCTTTTTGACTTTAAAAGGAGATTTCTTGCTTTAAGTAGAACTGACTCTCTTGCGAAAAGTACTATCAAAATAGGTTGTGGAGGGTTGCTATATGGCTACTTTGGAATGGAACAAATTATTATGCACGAAGAGAGAACGAGAATCTAAAAGTGGTTCCTCAATTAATCCAGTAAGAAATGAATTTGAAGCTGATTATGATAGAATAGTAGGAAGCTCATCGGTTCGTAGACTTCAAGATAAAGCACAAGTTTTCCCATTACAACAAAATGATGTTGCGAGAACGCGTCTTACGCATTCAATGGAGGTTTCCGCATTGGCAAGATCGCTTGGAAAAGCGGTTGGGCGTAGGCTAGAGGAAAAAGAAATTTTTCAAGATCGAGAGCAAACGGAAAAATTGTCTGCACTTCTTCAAGTGGCAGGACTGATTCATGACCTGGGAAATCCGCCTTTTGGTCATTATGGCGAAACGGTAATCCGCGACTGGTTTGGAAAATGGTTTAGTGGAGAAGCGATGCTTTCGGAAGAGAAAAATTCGTTATCAGAGCAACAAAAAAATGATTTCATATATTTCGATGGTAATGTACAAAACCTTAGAATCGTTACAAAGCTGCAAGTACAAAATGATAATAAGGGAGCTAATTTCACATACGGCACATTGGCAACCATTATGAAGTATCCTTGGTCGAGCGAAAGCAGACCTAAAGGAAAGATAAAATTTGGATATTTTGAATCTGAGCAGGAACTGGCAGAAGCGGTTAGAAGAAAAATTGGATTAGAAGCAGGTGTAAGACACCCTGCGACGTATCTGCTTGAAGCAGCTGATGATATCATTTACATTTGTGATGATATTGAGGATGGAACAAAAAAGGGATATATTGAATGGGAAAAGGAATTTGAGACTCTTTATCAAAAGGCCGAAAAAGGAAGCTATGGTGAAGAGATTGAAAAATTACTGATTAATGTAAAAAGAAAAAATGAAAACGTTGATAGCCGAATGCATGATAAGGAACAGGTTATTGCGTATGTTAGAAATTTTAGAAATATGGTTCAGTCTTTTCTCTTTAAAAAAGTTGTAGATCAATTTATGAATCAATACGAGAGAATTATGTCTAACGACCCGAAAGCTGATGTGGAAGAACTGCTATCTGTTGAAAGAGCGTTTGTCAAGGACCTGAAGAACATTACTGCAAGGCAGTGCTTTTCCTCAGATGAAGTACTTAACTTGGAACTGACGGGGGATAAAGTTGTTTCAACATTGCTAGATGTTTTTGTAAGAACATTGACGGAGCATGACGGTCATGAATTGTCTGACACGAGAACTTATGCGGGAAAAATTTTCAGAAAAATTTCACGTAACTTTATTTATATTGCGGAAAGTAAAATCAATGATAGTAACTATGTGGGAAATTTGTACTCTGAAGATTTGATAAACAAACTATCAGTATATGACAGATTACATTTGGTAGTAGACTATGTTTCGGGAATGACAGACTCGTATGCGGTTAAGGTTTATCAGGAACTTACGGCGATGAAACATCCTTGAAATGAAAGTGTTGGATCTATGATTATGGATGCTTTGCATGATTATTTTATAAGCAGGCCACAGTTAAGAGAACTTTATGATTTGTTAGAGCAAGTCGGATATATATATTTGATTGGAGGCGTTTTGAGGGAGTATAAAGATCATGAATGCATAATAAATTTGAGGGATATTGATATAACTATTGATGTCCAAAGCGAACAAAAATGGCAAAACTTTTTGCAAAACTATCATGTTGAAATTAACCGATTCGGTGGATTAAAAATATTAATCGATGATACAGAAGTTGACGTTTGGCGAATTGAAAACACATGGGCATATAGAAAAGGAAAAGTTGTAGCAATAGATAAAGTTGAAGCTTTACCGAAAACCGTATTTCTAAATATGGACGGTATTGTTTATGACTGTAAGCGTAATGTGTGGCTCGATAGAGAATATGAAAATGCGATGAAAACAAAAATGCTAGATGTAGTATTAGATGATAATCCTCAAATGGAACTAAATCTCTTGAGAGCGATGGTGCTGCGGAAAAAATACAATATGGTCTACTCGCAGCGCCTAAAAGATGTTTTTAGAAAAGCAATGTCCTATGAAATGGATTACGCTGAGTTGGAAAAGGTGCTGAGTAGAGAGCAAATACGAAGATACAAGAAAGAAATGCTATCGGAAGAAGAAATAAAAGACGAAATACTGACCATTTTCAAGTGATTGGATGAATCGTAGAATTCAAAAAACCAATAGACGAACAATTGTGTATGCTGCTTAATGCACCATGAGTACGCGCAACTAAGGAGAGCAACTGACTCTTAATCAGTGGGTCCTGGGTTCGAGTCCCCGATGGTGCACCAAGAAAAGCCGCAACGAATGTTGCGGCTTTTTTGTTGCACCATTCCCTTTGGGACGGACTCGCACTTCGCGCAAGCGCTCGTGTTCGTCTCGCGGGGACTGGTCGCTAAAAATGGTTGCGGGTTTGTGAGCAGGGGTCACGATTGAGCGTGAGCGAAAGCGGGGAGCGAACAATGTACGCCGCGCGCGGCGTACAACCGCACGAGCGGTTTTGCGAAGCAAAATGGAGGCCTTACAGGCCGACAAGCGAACCGGACTGAATTCTTAACGCGCCCACTGATGGTGCACCAAAGAATGCCTTACACGAAAGTGTAGGGCGTTTTTTTGTTGATCTATATACTAAAGGCAGAAATAGTCAACGACGGCAGAAAGGAGGCGGAGCGCACAAACAGCAAGGTACAGGAAGCTTTTCCGGCAGGGCAGTGGTTTCAAGATGCGCATCGATTTCCGTGATGCTTTTCCCGCTGATTTATTGCTCCGTCACTTGCAGCACACAGGCACAATAGCCGGGTTCGGGCTGATAGCAATGGATGATAAGATTTTTGTTTATCTCGGGACTGTAATCATGGAGGGTGTGCTTTGTTCCGTTTAACGCCACATCTGCATTCGCAACGAACCTGTATATTTGTGGCATGCCAGGGCTGGCCTGGTCTGGCAGCCCCGACCGACAAAACGCTTTGAGGGCAAACAAACTGCTTCACTCCGCATTTGCTGTGTATGGTTGTATGTGCTATACTAAAAACAATCGATGGTGCAGCTGAAAAGTCGAAAATATCGTCTATTTCTACAAACGCAGCGGGATTTTGCGTTAAAAGTCCTTGGAATCCACAAAGGATTCCCGCGGCTCTTTGCCTTAAATCCGTCTTGCGCTTGTGAAATATCCGTCATTTTCTTTGTTTTCAGATCCACCTTAAGAAGCCGCACCAGATGTGGACTGTGCGGGGCCGCAGTGTGATGTTGAGAAAGGGGAACAGCAGATGACCCGGATTGCGATTGTGGAGGACGAGGCGGCGGTGCGGGAACAGCTGGCGGGGTATGTGCAGCGGTACACCCGGCAGTACGGCACGCCGTTTGAGGTAACGGAGTTTGCGGACGGGATGGAAATTCTGGAAAATTACCGCCCGCAGTTCGACATCATTTTTCTGGATGTGGAGATGAAGCACCTGGACGGCATGGAGACCGCACGCCGCATCCGGGAGCGGGACGGCGGGGTGCTGATCGTGTTCATTACCAACATGGCGCAGTATGCCATCCGCGGATATGCCGTTGGGGCGCTGGATTATGTGCTGAAACCGGTGCCCTACTTTGCGTTTTCGCAGCAGCTGCAAAAGGCGCTGGGACAGCTGAAAAAGCGGGAGCAGCATTATCTGGCTGTGGCGGTGGACGGCGGCATGCGGCGGCTGGACGCGGCGGAAATCTATTACCTGGAAAGCGAAGGCCACAAGGTACATTTTTACACCGAAAAAGAAGATTTTGTGGTGCCGGGCACCCTGAAAAACTATGAGGAAAAGCTGGTGGGTCGGGCGTTTGCACGGTGCAACAGCGGGTATCTGGTCAATCTGGCGCAGGTTTCCGGCGTGCAGCAGGATATGGTGCAGGTTGGTCCGTATACGCTGCAAATCAGCCGCCCGCGGCGCAAGGCGTTTATGGCGGGGCTGGCGGATTACATTGGGGGTGCGGGACAGTGACGACATTGCCGGATATTCCCCGCCTGTACACCGCGTTGGCGGAAGTGCTGGCGGCGCTGCTGTATGCGCACAGGCTGCCGCCGCGGATGGACCAGCGCGTGATCTGGGGCGTGGAAGCCGGTTGGGCGGTGCTGCTGGGGGCGTTTTTGCAGGCCACGGGGAAAGTTCCGCTGGCGTGGTGGATCCCCTGCATGGCAATGGCGATTCTTTCCATGCTGCTGTTCTTGTGGGTCACACGCAGCATTACGCTGCTGGAAGCGGGCTATGTGTGCGCGCGAGCCTTTATTTTGGCGGAGCTGGCGGCCAGCATGGAATGGCAGCTGCACTGCGTGCTGTGGCCGCAGCGCGGCGGGACGGAGCCGCTTTCGCTGCTGCTGTTGGCGGCGGTGTACGGCGGCATTTTTGCCGCGATGCTTTTTGTGGAGAACCGCCGCCCTGGCCCGGCCGGGAAGCTGAAAATAACGCCCGCAGGAACTTTTGTGGCGGTGGTCATGGCGCTGACCGCATTTGCCGTGAGCAATTTGAGCTTTGCCAACGGCAGCGAAGCCAACATGAACATGTTTTACATCCGCACGCTGGTGGACATCTGCGGCGTGCTCATCCTGACGGTTCAGCACGAGCAGCTGCGGGAGGCGGCGCTCCACAGTGTTTTGCACCGCCAGTACGAGCAGTACAAGCAGAGCAAGGAGAACATCCGCCTGATCAACCGGCGCTACCACGAGCTGAAAATGCAGATTGCGGCCATCCGGGCGGAGCGGGACCACGCCAAGCAGGATGTGGCGCTGGCGGCCATGGAAAGCGGCATCCGCCAGTACGAGGCGGAGAACAAGACCGGCAACCCGGTATTGGATACCCTATTGACCGCCAAAAGCATGGACTGCCAGCAGCGCGGCATCAACATGACCAGCGTGGCCGACGGCAGCCAGCTGGGCTTTCTGAGCACGCGGGAGCTGTGTACCCTCGTGGGCGCGCCGCTGGACAACGCCATCGAGAGCGTGCTGGCCGAGCCCGACCCCCAAAAGCGTCTGCTGCGGGTGGCGGTGTACGCCCAGAACGGCTTTGTGATGCTGCGGTTTGAAAACTACTGCGCGCAGGAAGTGGAGCTGGGCGCGGACGGCCTGCCGCGCCGCAACACCCATGGCGGTAGCGACCTGCGCGGTGTGCGCGCCGCCGCCGAAAAGCGCGGCGGAACTATGACGCTGCACTGGGAGAATGAGTGGTTTACGCTAAGGGTGCTGCTGCCGCAGAAAAGCTGAATGGATGGCTGGGGGTCTAGGATAAGGCACCCGGCCATTTTTGGTGTTTGGGCGGGGTGCACAAAACGGGGTCGAGATGCTTTGTGAGAGATGCACAACAAAAAATGAAATGTTTTTGAAACTTTTGCAAAACATGCAACGGAAACAACAGTTTGTGCAAAAAATGAGCCGAAAGAAAATTGTTTTGGTACAATATCATCAATAAAAGCGGAAATCCCGTCAGCCGCCATCCGGAGGGCGGCACAATAAAAGGAGGAAAACAATGAAACACCCTGCTTCTAACCCTGGCAAATTGCTTCTAACCCTGGCAAATATGGGCGTCAACCTGGACGACGTTGCCGATGTGGTCAATAACTGCATCCCGCAGCTCATCTTCTTTGGCGTTGTGGTTGCCGCCGCCATTATCGTACTGATCGCTATGGCGGTCAACAAGAAACTGGCCAAGCCCACCAAATTCATGGTGCGCGCCCAGTCTGGCCTGGCCGTGCTGCTGGCTTTCGGCATCATGCTCAACCTGGTTGCCTTTGGCCCCATGAGCACCATGCTCGATCTGGTCACCGGCAACGGCACTATCACCGAGGAATCCAG
>OKUS01001008.1_pt1 | contig 10330 bp, 11 predicted proteins | sample 1606591 | NCBI WGS metagenome assembly OKUS01 (sample SAMEA3882509, study PRJEB24775) | human gut metagenome | biome: human-associated habitat; feature: intestine environment; material: feces | place: Netherlands | collected 2009/2010 | reverse complement strand
CACAACCGCTAGGGGTGGCCCCGCCAAATTCTGAGCCACATTTTCATCATTTTCTCTATACAAATGAAAGTACATCTGTTAACTGAACCCCGCTGTACAGCGTCAGTAACTTTTTCACTTCGTTCTCACTCACATTATCGTGCTGTTCAATTTTATGGTTTTATTATACACCTGTCAGATAATTTTTCTGTGACCCAGCAGGTCACTTGTTCCTTAAAATGTGACCTACTGGGTCACATTTTGGCCTCAGAAGCCATCTCCGCTAGAGGTGAAAAACGAAAATTCTGACTTCTATGTTGGCTGCTCTTTTCGTTCTTCTTGATTCGTTTTTCCATAGGCCAGATAATAAAAGTACTCTTATGCGGGCATTCGAAAGGAAGATTTACTTATGTCCGTCAATTATGTTGCTTTGGGAAAACGTATTGGTTATTTCAGAATGCAGTGTGGCAATATCACCCAGGAAGCCTTAGCCTCTAAAATCAATCGCAGTCGTGAATTTCTGGCCAAAATTGAAAAAGGCACAGAACACCCCAGCGTTGCCACTCTGGTCGATATTGCCGACGCCCTCTGCATTTCCGTTGATGATTTGTTGATAGACAGTCTTCACTATTCCGTTTCAACTTCCAACACCGAATTGCATCGTCTGTTATTGGACTGCAACGAAACTGAGCAGGAAATCATTATCCGCACGGCGAAGGAGTTAAAGGCCACTCTTGTCAGCCTTGGAATTTAACATCCATCCGTATTAAAATCACAAAATAAAAAGGCCCGCATAAGCCGCAGACGCACCCTCGAATCATCTTGGGTGCTGTCTGTGGTTTATGCGGGTTTGCCTAATTCATTTCGGAAATGTTACATAAACTCCTTTTACAATTTCTCTTGCCTCTATACCGTCTTGTTCATCCTCCATCAAAATATTGATTTTTTCTCTGCTCAACCTTGTAATTATATATCCATCATCGCATTTATACGTTTTATAGCCATATACCATAAATACAGGACTCGTTTGCATACCATTACTAAAAATGAAAGTAATTCCTACAAACACAAAAATAATCGCTGCCATCCAAATTCCATAATCGGAAAATGCTGTAGGCAAAATCACTGTTAGTATATTAGCAGTTAAAAAGCCAAAATTCTCTATAACAGCATTTTCTTCCACTTTTTTCTTAATTCTCGTATTATTCCTTTGCCGCATAAACTGTCGGACATAAAAAAGTGAAAAGCAATAAGTATAACTAAACCACACCACACAAATTTATTTTCGGAAAAAATCAAACTTGCTTTCTCCGCTATTGATTTACTTTCTATAGTTTTTACGCTTTTCCAGCCATTAAAAACACTCACACCAAGAAGAAAAACGTACACAATACAATACGAAGAAATATACAGCATCCATTTTGACAGGTTCGTCATCATTATCTATAAATATAGCCTCCTTGCATTATAAAGAATCTTCAGTTTTAGAAACGCCTATTCTCTCTGCCAAAAGTGATTTGAAGTAGGCATCTGACATCAGATTGACAATATGGTATAGCTGTGATTTTTCTCTGTAGATCAACTTTCCATTTTCGTCAAACTCAATATCCAGTCCAAGATCTTTCACAATTCCTTCCACTTTATCATAATTATCAAAGAATAGTGGCAGTCTTCCTTTACTCATGATATTAGTGAATCTCTTCATGATTCTAACATCTCTACTGCAATCATCCGCAAATTGTTCAATATTCACAAGTACACCTTGTGTCAAAATTGCTCCCATTGCTTCATCTGTTTTAGCTTTATACGCATCTCTATAGTTAAAAATTCTTTCCAAGGAGATATGGTTTAAAATCACTAATGAGTCTTCGCATAATACCATATCCACATCTTCATCAAGCCCAAGGAAGTCACTTTCCATTTCAACCAGTTCATCGTTAATAAAGTGTGTAAGTAATCCACTTCGAAGCTTTTTCATCTTAGAAAACTGGCGCAGAAGATATACGCATTTTCCTTCATATACAACTCTCAAACAGTAGAAACTCACTTTATCAATTTGAAGATTTTCTATTTCTTTACAGACTTTTCCATCATCAAGAGTTTTTACAAAAGTTCCTACATCTGTAACACTTTCCTTGTTGAGAATTTCAATTTCCTCATCTGCTACTCCAATAGGATTAAAATCCACCAAGCGATTTATTTTAAACTGGTTCTTCAACTTTGGAAGCACCATTTTCAAAATTTTCTTTTGAAGTTCAGCACTTATCATTGGCTGAAAAGATCGAAATCTCACGTCACTCATTAATTTTTGAACGAAGTAAAGACTCAATATATTTTCCGGTTCATTTGCAATAATCTTTTCGAAATAGTCTATATATTCTACGTTTGTCATATTTATCATCACCCGTTTCTCATAGATTTTTTATTTTACTAATGATAGTTGCTGTCACTTTTTCTTCACCATGCAGCGTTTCTTAAAGAACGAAATGCCATAGCAAAGAATCTGATCATAGTCGTCCTCATACTCCTTTGCGTACATCCTATCATCAATTTGCTGCAAGGCTATATCGCATTCACTTTCCAGATTTTCCAAAACCTTCGTGTACTTTGCTTCAAAGATTGCAACGCGAGCATTGATGGAATCGTAAACAACCACATCGCTTCGGCCTTCTCCATGCTCCTTGTTGGAGTCTACCATATATCCAGCACCTGTAAAAATGCCCGCAAGGAAAGCGTGATAGAAGTCTTCCCGATAGTCATGGTAGCTGATGGTACGCCGGAGCAATACATTCATCTCTTTCGTAATGCCATCGCTGTCACCGTTCCAGACCGCATCAAACAGCGCGTTTCGATTCCACTTCTTCGTACTGTCATCGAACCATTTGATGACTGTCGTTTCAAAAATCTCTTTGATTTCTGCATTCGGAATCATAAGGGCAACCATGCCATCCGGCAACTCACCCTTATAATCTTCTTCACGCGCCTTGGTTAAGTACCCTGTCAGGTACAGCGTACTCCAAAGATTGTCTTCTGAGGAATGCAGATAATCATAGGTCAGGTTTTCATCTACACGCTGAACGATGCAGCCACCAGCCATCAGCGTTTCAAGTTTATTTGTGATGGTACTGCCTGCATAGTCAATAAAGGAACGAATGATGGCATTATCGCTGGTGTTCTTCCAGTAGCTGATAGGCTTAGCTTTCGGATTGCGCTGCAGTTCCAGCATGTAATTCATTACGTCCCACGGGCAGTAAACATCAAAGGCTCCGAAATGGTATCCATCATACCATTTTTTGATGTTCTCAGCCTGCGTTGTCAAGTCAGCATCCTTTAGCAGCAGGTCGACCTCACTCTGTACAAATCCGAAATACTCGTTCAGCCGAGAATTTGTGATAGTATCCGATACAAAATTGTTGGTTCCTGTAAAGATACTCTCTTTCGCAATCTTCAAGCAACCTGTAACAACTGCAAAACGAAGGGCTTGATTGTCTTTCAGTGCTTGCATCAGGCCTTTCATGACATCGAGCATTTCATCATAATAACCGTTGTTGTTTGCTTTTGCTACGGGTACATCATACTCGTCTATAAGAAGAATTACAGGCTTTTCATAATAACTTTGCATCATCGTTGTCAAAAGCATAAGGCTGCTCTTAACTTCTTTTATGGAGCCACTGCCATGTGCAAGATGCTCAAACGCTGTTTTTTGGAACTCTGTAGCATTTTCACTATCAAGCAAATAAAGATGTTTATTGTACAAATCTGCTATCACCATTGTAAGCATATCGTATGCCCCGGTGAAATTCAGTCCATCTACTTGTCGAAATGAAACAAAAATTGTCGGATACTGGTTCATCCACTCAACGCACAATGCTTGGTTTTCTGTAATTTCCAGTCCCTCAAACAGTTTTCTGCTGTCTTTGCGGATGTCAAAGAAGTTTTCCAGCATACTCATGCCCAATGTCTTACCGAAGCGTCGGGGACGAGTGATAAGCGTTACTTTCGTTCCTGTTCTACTGAGCAGTTCTCCAATCAGTCCCGATTTATCAATATAGTAATACCCATTTTTTCGAATTTCTTCAAAGTCCGAAACTCCAACGGGAATATTCATTTCTTTCATCTCTGCTGCTCCTTTCGCGTAGCCATGCACAGACTTTTCCTTGCTCTTATGATACCATGAATCTCGTGTTCTTACAAGAAAAACTCTGCTTACAGCAGTGATTTCGACTACAACTCATTCTGCATAGCCTGCCAGCACATCTTCAAATGTAAAACGAATTTTCACACGCTCATCGTTGAAAACCTCAATGCGGTCAATAAAGGTTTCCACCACATTCTGTGATAAGCGCATCACATCGCCTGCTTCTTCTGCTGCACTTACGACAGTCTGCAAATTATCAGCATCTTTCCTTACTGGCAGGAAAATTTGATTTTTCTCGGCACGAAGTCGTTGAATCTGCTCCATCTTTTCATCTTCTTGCGCTCTGTAGGCGTCTCTCTGCCGGACGAAATCTTCCTTGCTTATATTTCCGTCGGCGTATTGCTCATACAGTGCAACGCGCTGTTTTACAATCTCTGCCTTTTCTGCACTCAGCTTTTCTTCCTGCCGTTCCAGTGCGGAAAAGCAAATCAACGCTTTGCGTTCCCGTTCGTGCAGGATTTCCAGTACATACTCTGCCTGCTTTATCTGCGCTGCCAGCGCATTTCGGACGATATGTTCCAGCAGTTCCTCGGAGATCGGGATTCGTTTGCAGGGGCTGTCCACCGCTGTCGCTGAAAATCTGCAGTTAAACGAGGGGCCAAGCTTCTTGAGAACACGATATTTCATCAGTTTCTGGCAGTAGCCGCAGTAGACCTTGCCTTTCAAGGGATACTGGTGTTTTGTGTAGTTCCCGGCCTGATGCTTCCCATGCTGCAGCATAATAACCTTTTGTGCCTGCTCAAATTCTTCCGTGGTCACAATGGCGGCATGGCTGTCCTCAATCCGCCAGCTTTCCCGTGGATTCCGCCCGATTTTCCGATACGTTTCATCATAAGCGATGCGGTTATGCTAACAGCAAATGAGTACTGTGCAAATGCAAGCGTAGTCATAAGAGCTTTTACAAACCATCGATCCATACTTGTAAGTACAACTGATGACAGATTTCCAACAGTTAATAATATACCCGCTTTTATATTTTTTATCAGCTCATCAAATGAAAATGTATTTCCATCATTTTTGCTACCAATAAGTTTTCTACAGTTGAGTTCCAATACAATCCATACAATAAAATAAACCGCAACATTACTCAGCAGAAAGCAAAGAGCATTATCTGTTTTTATTAAGAAAATCCAAATCATGTTTGCAAAGAAAATCAAAATCGTATTTGCATTCATGATTTTTCCGTAAAGTGAGAACTCACCCGTTGCTTGATATAATTGTTTGAAATAGTTTGCTAAATTCAACGGAAGAATTGAAAGCGAAAAAAACACCAAAACTTCTTGCTTTGAAATTATCGCAATAATAGCACAAACAATCGTAACAACAATTTCAAACAACCTTAAAGTCGAAAGGTTTGTCCCTAAATCTTCACGCCGGAGTTCTTTAATGTTTTTTCCTCCATATTTTAGGTACATTCCATCAACAAATCCAAAGTGAAATAAACCAGCATAACTTACATATAGCTGGAATGTTTTTATTGTAGCGTAGCTTTCCACACTCAGCTCTTTCGGGAGAACAAAATTAGTTATCAGATTAAATCCTAAATTTATGAAATTGGCTATAAAAACATATGCCAATCCCTTTTTCAGTGAAGTTGACATTATATATGTATTTCCTTTCGTTATTGTTTTTACAGCGATCCAAATAAAATCCTTAGTTTTGCCTTCTGCAATTCCCGCGTGGAAAAAACGTTTTCTGTTGATTGCTTAAAAAAATAATTTTTTGCCTTTATGGACTTTGGATAACTGGCAAAAGTCTTATATTTTGAAAGCATTTCTTTTTTCATATCTTGTCCATAGAGTCTTATGATTTCATCAATCATCTTCGCTCGTGGGGAACCGTTTTGCTGGCATATCATTTGGATTTTTTTTCTTATCGAAATTCGTTTTGCTCCAATAACATTATTTCCGTGTTGTCTATACTGGATATACGCATTTTTATCTGATATGATTTTTCCACCAATTCCGAGGCAGATATAATACAACCAACAATCATGCATCGTTATTAGATCAAACTCCGGCTTTCTTTCCTGAATTTTTCTCATCAAACAATTATTGAATACCATAGTGCAACCTGGAATATCACTAGAGCCGCCTGCGATAACCAGCTTTTTATCCGTCTTGACATTCTTGAAGGCCTCAACCAGATATCGAATGCCCTTTTCTGGCACCAGACGACCGAGGAACAATATGTATGAGTCTTTTTTCAGCCCGAACTTATCTGTAATCAGACTTGCTTCCCGAATCTGCGGCCTATTCACGCCATTAGGGATAAAGTGCGTTTCTCTTCCATAAGTTTCCTTAAAATAGCCCTGCACGCCTTTGCTCAGAACAATGACCTCGTCCGCATATTTCGCAGCATTTTTTTCGCCTTGGTGGATAAACTTAGAACCAAGTCCTGATTGCCATTTCTCGCGCTGCCAATCAATGCCGCCCGATGTCAAGTCTTGGACAACTTTTTTCACAAATAAATTTGAAAAAGCACAAAAAAATAAGTCCTACAAGGTTTTCAGTCGGTTCCAAACCGATTTGAGCCTTGTAGGGCTTAACTGTTTACTTTATATTATTTTATCTCAGACTGCCTGCAGTGGGGTGTTTTCCATCACTTTCTTAAATTGCTCCACTGTCATATTTGCCTTTTCAGCAGCGCGCTCTATTTTTAAATCACCATCTCGGACAAGCTGCACCAGCATCCGCATCTCACCAATGCTAATGCCTTCGGCTTTCACGCCTTGACTAAGGTTGCACATAACAAGCACCTCTCTTTCCAGATCTTCGTTCATTGCAACGCCAAATTCTTCTTCAAGAATTTTCTTTTTCTCCGTAGCCGCTCTGGATGAAGAGAGCAGCACATCCATAAATTTCACAATTCCTGTATAGTTTTCCGTACCCGGCTCTCCCAGACAAATCGTTACAACGCTCATCAAATCGTAGTTTTCCGATTTTTCAACAGCATTTCCAATCAACTGTTCCGGCCGAATGGAATAACGAATCAGAGTGTTTTGAAACTCTTTAGTTGGATGTGTACAAACCCAGATAGAGTACACTTTTCGGATTTTCCCATACTCTGAGTTCGTGAATACCGGGCCGTGCTGTGCAGAGATCATTCTGCTGCAATAATAGATTGCGCGCTTTGTCAAAGGATATCCCGGATTAAAAGCAGTCTGCGCTTCTACATTGATAATAAGACGTATCACATCTTTCTGTTCAGCAGAACCTTCTGATGCTGGTGCGATTGCATCGAACCGAACATCATAATTGATGGTTCCCTCAGTCAGCGTAGAATCCTCATTATTGCTACCAGCAATTACGTCAGAAGTTTTCTTGGGTCTGTTTGTATCATCAACATGAACGCCAACCGTGCCCACTTCCGGCGTTCCTTCGATATACTTCTCTGCAATTTCGTCTACGGAGCAGGCACTGTACTCATTCACACAGTTCTTCATAATCTGTGCCAGAATCTGTTTGTTGGCAAGCAGCTTCTTGGCAGCCTTATCATAACGCGAATCGTATTCCGTCTGCGTTATCGCATGAGCAAGCTGATTTTCCATCGGCATTCACTTCCTTACAGCAGGGTCAACAGGAGCATATACTATCCCTATTGTGCTTTCATCTTACCATAAAACGCCTTGCATATCAAGCAGGCAGATGTAAACTTTTCAGCATAGATTTGTCCATATTGCCCATTCTGATTTGAATTCAGGCCAGCAAAATATTTCAATAGTGCCACACCTGTATTCCAGATTTTTCCGTCTTTTCTAGCATTCCCGTTCATCTTTTTCAAGCGATATGATAACTGCGTTTTTCTCAGCTTCATACCTTCCCTTAAACTGATAGTCTTTCCCTGCAGCAAGACCATTTGCCTCTAATAATGCCTGGACGAACTGTATTCCATTGATCCTCATCCGGCACTGTCCGTCGGTCAGCAGCCTGTCCGGGACCTTAAAGGACATTGGATGTTCGGCAGCACATGGCGTAATTGCAATAGACTGCCGATCTTTCCTCTGCAAAATGCAGATATAGGCCGGACTTCCAAGAATACGGATAACATCTTTCCCCACATTCATTCTCCGACTTTCCGCCGGAATCGTCACCAGCAAATTCATAATTCGCTCAGAACTCATGTTGGCATTCCTCTCTCAGCAATCTCACCGCTCTGCTGTTCTATACTTTCAGACTGTTTTGCTAAATCCGGCAGTAATATATTTTCAGAGATTTCGCTTTCTTGGGACATCGACTCTTTTGAAAATGAATCTTCCTCCCGTACTGGCTCATCCAATACTGCTGACCCCTGATATCCAATAAAATCCTCAAACATGTTCATCTGATGATCTGCAATGTAGTCATTATAAGATTTTCCGATGCGATTTCTATAAGTATCCGGGAAGAATTTCATCTGTTTTTTCTTCATTTCACCAGTAAACGGGTCTGTATATTCCTGTGGCTTCGGGGTGAACATGATTGCTTCTTCCAAATCAAACAACATACAAAGACCCTGATCTGAATTAGCCACCCGTCCAAGCACTTTATAACGGCATTCCCGATTCCAGTTCATGAGCCTGAAGATATTTTCCACAAATTCCAAAGAGGTAATATCCTTATTCACCCAGTTTTCGTCTTTCTGTCGCGCCCATTCAACAGACGCGCTGTCCTCTTCCGGGCACATAATCAGCGCAAGCCGCTTCTTGTTTGGGTGCAGAATCGGAAGAACATACTTGATTCCTTCAAAAAGCCGGATGCAGGCCATATTAAATTTCATAACGCCATACTTTATGCTCACTGCTGGCTTATTCAGCATGGAAAATTGTGTACGCGGCGGCAGCTCATAACCATCAAATTTTTCGTACTCCAGTTCTCTTTTATGTTCTTTTCGTATCTGCGTCAACTCACGAATCAAGGAGATTTCCCGAACGCTCAGTTCCTGCGCCCTGCTTTTTTCTTCCATTCTATAAGTTCCTCCTACATCGACATCAAAAGATCATCCAGTTCACGCTGAACTTCATTTCTGCTCGGAATTGCACCAATCATGGGATTTTCTACGACTTGGCCGGATTCCATCACATCACGGGCCGTAATGCTCTGAATCCATTTACTCCGATACAATCGGCATTTCAGATTCATCGAACAATTTTCTTGTTCATACTGATTTTTCCCAGTCAAAATCCGCGACTCATCTAATTCAAAAATCAGAAATTTTGCATTTCCCTGACCCCGGCAGATACCACGGCACTGGTAGCGGTAATTCATTTTCCAGTTCAGCGTTTGAAAGACAAGCCCAGAAAATGCTTTGGCTGAAAAAACACTATGAACGTCATTGTCATCTCTCCAGTGCATCGCCGTTGAAGAGTCACAGTTGCTCTTTCGCAGGATCACGACCTGCAGAATCGGATGATAGAGTAGTTCCACATACTCACAATCGTCCAACCGAGTATGGCAAGCCTTGCTGAAACGGATTCCATTTTTAGAAATCGTCATAACCGGGCTGCTCTGGTTGATAAAGCAAGCACCTGAAACCGTCATATATTCAGATTGAAGTGCCGTTCCCAGTGTTGCCCCAGCCCTCATCTCTGCTATATCGTTCAGTTTCATCACCTCTTCCGGCAGATAGGTGCTCAGGCAAAGGCTGCGGATGCTTTCAACACTGATGCCGCTCCAATTCGGATGGATGCCAACAAAGCCTTTCAATGTTCCCTGCTGGATCACCACAATATCCTGCACACCGCACTTCTTCCTGCTGGATGCCACCAGATGTGCAGCCCGTGCAATTTCCGGCGAAACGATTGCTTCATGGTGTTCCGGAACATAGGCAGAGCAGCGATTCCCATTATTCTTTGTAACCTTGCCCAGCTTGTAGTCCACCACGATGCTCTTCCGGGCTTCCAGATCACCCCAGCGGCGTTCATTTTTCATGATGTTTGCCACCATCATGCCATTCCACTCCTGCTTGCCACGCAGGGTGCTACGCTTCTTCTGCGTCAGCACTGCCGCAATTTGATCGCAGTTATAACCATAGATAAACGCCAGAAAGATAAAACGCACCGTCTTTGCTTCTTCCGGCTCAATTACCAACTGTCCATCTTTGGTATGCCGATACCCCATCAGGTCAGCCACCGGGTACTGACCTGTCATAATGCGCTGATCATACGAAAGGATC
>OKUS01001003.1_pt1 | contig 10372 bp, 9 predicted proteins | sample 1606591 | NCBI WGS metagenome assembly OKUS01 (sample SAMEA3882509, study PRJEB24775) | human gut metagenome | biome: human-associated habitat; feature: intestine environment; material: feces | place: Netherlands | collected 2009/2010 | reverse complement strand
CGCGCAATCGTGACACAATGGGAGTACCCAGTACCACCTTCGGCCACAACCAGATAGTACCAGCTGCCAATGTGATAGATGCGGGGACCTTCGGTGCAGCCGATGCCGGAGCCGCTGTATACCTTGCGGCGTTCGCCCAGCAGGGCGCCGGTTTCGGGGTCCATCTGCTGCACCAGCACGCCTTTGAAGCCGTTGACCATATTGACCAGGTAGCACTTACCGTCGGTATCATGCAGCAGCGAAGGGTCGAATCCGATGCTGTTCAAGTACACCGGCTGGCTCCACGGCCCTGTGATGGAAGCAGCACGGCTCATATAGTTATGGGTGTTGTACCAACGGCCTTTTTTGGTGGTCACGTTGGTGACAAGCAGGTAGTAATACTGCCCATCCCAGCTCAGGTCCGGGGCCCAGATACCGCCGGAGTTGGGGTCCCCCCGCAGGTCCATCTGGCCGGGTTCGCGCAGCGGGCTTGGCAGCTGCTCCCAGTGGGCCAGGTCTTTGGAATGGTACAGGTTGACACAGGGCCACCATTCAAAGGTGGATGTGGCAATGTAATAATCGTCCCCGGTGCGGATCATGCAGGGGTCCGGGCAAAAGCCGCGCAGGATGGGGTTCTGGATGGTTTTCATACAAACATCAGCCTTTCAGGCCGCTGGTGCCAATGCCCTGAACCAGATAGCGGTTAAAGAACAGGAAGATCAGGAACACGGGGATCAGCGAAAGGGTGGACATAGCAAACATTGCGCCGTAGTCCGTGGTGGAAGCAGAGTCTGCAAACAGTTTGATGGCGATAGATACAGTATAGGACTGCGGGCGGCTCAAGTAAAGCAGGGGGCCCATGTAGTCGTCCCACTTCCAGTAGAACTGAATGATAACAGTGGTTACGATGGAGGGTTTCATCAGCGGCAGGATGATGCGGCTGTAAATCTGGTATTTGCTGCAGCCGTCAATGGTAGCGGCTTCGTCCAGATCCTTGGGGATGCCCTGCATAAACTGCATCATCTGGTAGATAAAGAACGCCTGGCCGCAGAAGTAAGGCAGGATCAGGGGTACATAGCCGGGAACCAGACCCAGGCGATAATAAATCAGATACTGGGGAATCATGATGACCTGGGTGGGCAGCATCATGGTGACCAGCATGCAGGTGAACCAGAACTTGCGGCCGCGGAACCGCACACGGGACAGAGCATAGGCCACCAGAGAGGAACTGATGACGGTGCCGAACGTTGCGATAACCGTGATAAAGATGGAGTTTGTAAAGAAGGTTGCAAAGGTGGTGCCGCCAAAGCCTTTCCAGCCGGTGGCATAGTTTGTCAGCTTCAGCTCTTTCGGGATCAGGGACAGGGTGCCGCGCAGAATTTCGGCGTTGCCCTTGAACGAGCCGCTGATCATCCACAATACGGGATAAACCATCATAAAGCCGAACAGGATGACAAAAACGTGATACAGTACTTTGGTGACTGCTTTTCTGTTATGCATAACCGTACTCTCCTTCCCTGCTTAGTTTGCTTCGCTGAACACCCAGAACTTGGATGTTTTGAAGATGATAAACGTGATAAGGCCCATAACCACCAGCATAAACCAGGACATGGCGCAGGCGTAACCCATATCATTGTACTTGAAGGCCTGGTTGTAAACGTACAGGGCGTACAGCATGGTGCTGTTGTTGGGGCCGCCGTTGGTGATGATCATAGCCTGGGTGAATGCCATGAAAGCAGAGATGGTCTGCATAATCAGGTTATACAGAATGATGGGAGACAGGCAGGGCAGCGTGATGCGGAAGAAGCTCTGGTATCCACGTGCGCCGTCGATCCTGGCAGCTTCATAATAGCTGACAGGGATTTCTTTTAAGCCAGCGGCAAAAATAATCATCGAAGAGCCAAACTGCCAGACGGACATCAAAATCAGCGGGTAAAGCGCCAGTTTCTGGTTGCCGAACCAGTTGATGGTGCTCATGTCCATGTTGGCCAGCACGCTGTTGAACAGACCTTTGCGGGCAAACAGCTGTTTCCACACCAGGGCAACGGCCACACTGCCGCCAACCAGGGATGGCAGGTAGTACAGTGAACGGTAGAACGTAACCATGCGGCTGGGCCGGGTGAGCAGATACGCCACCAGCAAAGCGAACGTCAGCTTGAGCGGCACAGAGATCAAAACGTATTTTAAGGTGATGGCCAGAGATTTCAGGAAAACCTCGTCCTGGAACAGGCGCAGGAAGTTCTTGAACCCGATAAATGCTGCGGTTTTGGAGCCGAGCGAGTAGTTGGTGAATGCATAATAAAAGGAAATGCACACCGGAATCAGGGAAAAGCAGACAAAACCAAAGATAAACGGGAACGCAAACACATGGCCGACGGTATTATCTTTGTTCATGAACCTTTTCAGTGCCGAGGTGGAAGTTTGACCTTTCACGAAAGAATACCTCCCTTTCAAAAAAGGGCGGGCACAGCCCTTTCTTCCTGACCGTGCCCGCCCGGAGCATTATGAATTTGTGTTAAAACTTACTTAGTGAACAGTGCAGCTGCATCGTCATAGGTCTTCTGGGCAGCTTCTTCTGCGGTGATCTGGCCGTCAACAACCTGCTGGATGTAGTTGCGGTAGTTATCAACAACCTCGTCCTGGCCGTCGGGGCTCAGCACGTTGACCTTGTCCGGCATCTTGAACTTAGAAACCTTGTCCATGAAGTCGTACATGATCTGCTGGCCTTCGGTAGCGTTGGCAGACAGGGTCTCACGAACGGTAGCGTTTACAGGAATGCCGCGCTCGCCCTGCAGGATGTTGTTGCAGTCGGGGTCATTTTCGAACCAGCTGATGAACTTAGCAGCTTCTTCTTTCTGCTGGCTGTCCTGAGAGACGCAGAGCATCTGAGAGGACTGGATGACAGCACCGGAAGGGCCATCGCTGGTGATGCGGGGCAGAGTTGCCAGCTTGAGGGTGCGGCCCTGCTCCTGGCAGACATTGTACATGGTCGGGAACTGGTTGGCAGCAACCCAAGCCATTGCAGCTTCGCCGGTTACCAGGAAGTCGTTTTCGATGTTGGTGATCTCAGCGGAAGCACCGGCATCGGGGTAAACCTCGTTCTTGATGGAGTCAGCACGCATCTGGATGTAGGGGGTCAGCATCTGGGGGTCATCGAAGCCCATGCCGGTCAGATCCAGGTTAAAGAAGCTGTACTGGCCAACATCGCCATACTGTGCAACGTAAACGGAGCAGCCAGCGATGAATTCAGAGGTCAGCATGGAGGAGCAGCCGTAAATGCCAAGCTTTTCATGGATGGTGTTGGCAGCGTTTGCGTAGTCATCCCAGGTCCAGGTATCGGTGGGCTCGGCAACGCCGGCTTCAGCGAACATGTCGGGATCGTAAGCAATGCCGTAAGAGTTCAGGCCGTTGGAGATACCCAGCTGATGGCCCTCAGTATCCTGGGTGGTCTTCAGGTTGGCATCGCCGATGCCGGAAACATCCACAACACCGGAAGCGATGTAGTCATCCAGCGGATAGATCTTGTCCATGTACATGGGGAAGTTGCCGCCCAGCTGGAAAATGTCCCACACCTGGTCAGAAGCAACCAGGGTCTTGAGCTTGGTGAAATAGTCATCAAAGGAGTAATACTCGTACTCGATCTTTACGTTCGGGTGCAGGGATTCATACAGCTCGATGGCCTTGATGGTGCGGTCATGGCGGTCCTGAGAACCCCACCATGCCATGCGCAGGTCAACTTCTTCATCGCCGGTGGAAGCAGCGTCTGCAGTAGAGGATGCAGTGCTTTCGGCAGTGGAGGAAGCGGTGCTTTCAGCGGCGGAGGAAGAGGCGGTGCTGCCGCCGCAGGCTGCCAGGCTTACGCACATAGCGGCGGCCATTGTGGCTGCAATAATTTTCTTTTTCATATGGTGTTCTCCTTAATGTCAAGCAGTGGAACGGCGGCTGGGCAAGCGCTGAACCAGCTTTGCCGTTAACATTTTTTATTCAGGCGGTGTGCACCCCGTCTTTCTTTCAACACTGTCATTATACCTGCTGGAAAGCACCGAAAATACTAAAAAAATATGCAGTTTTTGCTGCAAAACACAGTTTTCTTGACTTTCCCCAAAAACAGTGTATTATACATATCCATAATACATAAACACATTTTCGCCAATTTATGCACAATGCTAAAAGTTACAACTTTATGAAAGGACGTCTTTGCCAATGAGGCCCGAACGCGAACCGATGGAGAACGACTCCAACTCCCGCACGGCGGAAGAATTGGAGCAGCAAACTGTTGATGTTTATGTAGAGCGTGCTCTGCACGGCCCGGTGTTCCGCATGTCTTACGAGCACACCCACACTTATTGCGAAATTTTTTACCTGAAAAGCGGCACCTGCACCTACACCGTCAACCAGGGCCAGTGGCACCTGGAAGCGGGCGACCTGTTTATTGTGGCTGCGGGCGACCCCCACAGCACCCGCTACGAGGGCAAAACCAGCTGCGAGCGCATTATTGTGTTCTGTAAAGCAGATGTACTTGTCGGCATGATGCGTGGCGACCCGACCGAAGTACAGCAGGCGCTGGAGCGTTCCTGCAAGGTGATCCTGAACGCCGAGACCCGCACGATGGTAGAAGCTCTTTTGGACCAGATGCTGCTGGAAAACGACCTGCCGCGCAAATATTCGGAGCAGGTGCTGGAGCTGGAATCACTGCATCTGGTGCTGCTTTTGCTGCGGAATGGCATTTTCAGCCATGAAACCATGTCTCCCAAAGAGGGCTACAGCGCCGACATTGAGCGCGCGCTGAAATACATTGCGCTGAATTACCAGCAGCCCTTAACGCTGGAGGAAGTGGCCGGATACTGCAACCTGAGCCCCACCTATTTTTCCCGCAAGTTCAGGCTGATCACCGGGCAGACGTTCAAAGAGCATGTGAATTACATCCGGCTGCGCCAGGCCACCCAGATGCTGTTGATGACAGATAACTCCATCACCAAAATTGCCATGCTGTGCGGCTTTGGCAGCAGCAACTATTTCAAGGATCTGTTCCGCGCCAGCACCGGGCGTTCCCCCCCGTGAATACAGAAAGCACTCCGGGCTGCCCATCCACCCCCACCTGCGGGATAACGGGTAACGCACGGAGTGCCGTAACCAAACCGTATTTTATTGTGCAGTTATTCCAGCGTCATGCCATATTTATCAAAAATGCGGTTGAACAAAAAGGCGTTGCAGTAGCTCGCCAGCCCCGGCGCCACCAGCAGCACCGGCCAGAATACAAAAACGCCCACGGCAAAAAATGCTACGGTGACCATCAGCGCGGCCAGAACAGGCATTACATTGCGCAGCGCCATGGCAATGCCCATCTTGAACAGCGCGCCGATGGTGTTATCGCACCGGGCAACCAGCGGAAAGAGCATGGTGATAAACAGCGCCCAACAGGCCAGCAGCACTACGCTGGTAAAAAACATTGCCCCCGCAAACACCGAACTGGTCTGCAGGCAGATCACCAGATCCAGTGCCAGCAGGATGCCAACCGCCAAGTACCCCACCCACAGCGCGGTTGCCTGCTTGAGGTTCTGCTTAAAAGAATGGAAAAACGCGGGAATGAGCTGGCCTTCCTGCCCGCGGGCCATCTTTAAGGTAACGTAATACAGCGCCGTTGTGGCCGCGCCCGCCGTTACCACCGGCAGGCAGCAGAGATACCACAGGCAGGACAAAAGGAAAAAATCCGCCAAATTGCCGATAAACTTCCAGATTGGATTTTCGAGACTGAAAAATTTCATGATGTGCCCTTCCTGTTGTTGGCTGCATGGTCAGGGGGGCTCCCCTGCCGCTTGCGGCCATTTTTACTTTTGTAGGGCATGGTACCACAAAAAAAGAGAGCCTGCAAGGCCCGGCAGGAAGAAAGGCTGAAAAAATTTGGCGGCATGTTCAGCAGGAAGCGCTATCAAAAAAGTCTGCAATAAAGGCTGCCGCCTGCTTTCCCACGGTGTTATAGGCGCTCTGGTGGTATAAAAAACATTGTTGATTCTGCGTTTCAAACACCTATGTAAAGAGATTTTGACGGTGGTTGGAAAGTAAACTTGATCGTATTTTTGCGGAAATGTGTTATAAAGAATATACAGAAGAAAGGAACAAATGCGATGTACATAAGTAAACGACTAAAAGAACTGAGAACCGTAAGCGGTTTTAGCCAAGAAAAACTTGCGGAGCTCCTCGATGTTTCAAGGCAAACAATTTCAAGTTGGGAAAATGAAAGGAGCTATCCTGATGTTCACAATCTAATTATGCTCTGCGACATTTATTCCGTTTCTTTGGATGACCTTATGAAAGGAGATATAGAAACGATGAAAAAAGAAGTGGCCAACACAACTCTAAATAAATCCCCCCAAGATGCAATACAACTGATCCAAAGCGGCCTGGTTATGATTATAGGACTGCTTATTGCGGTAACTGGTCTTATCATTACGCTAAATGGTGGAAGTACCCTATGGGGATACGGATTGATGATGATTGGTGCTGCCCTTGCTTGCTTCTTTGCCTTTTATGCTGATTATCTAAAACGCAAAAATAAGATACAGACATATAAGGAATTGAGTGATTTTTACGATTATTCCATGAAGTTACTAAATCAAGACAATCATTAGGAAGCAAAAACTATGGAATTATTTGTTAGGGCAATACCGCATAATTCTAAGTACCGATACGGCGAGCGAGGTGCGGCAGATGCTAAGCCAAAAGCGCAGATAATACTGGATGTCTTATCGAGCATTTTGGCAACGCAGATGCCGTGCCGCAGCCGCCGGAGCGGTGCTTAAGCCGTCAGGCGGGAATTGTGCGGTGTTGCCTTAGGTATTGTACAGAAACCGGTCGCTTCAACACCCTAAAGTGTATCTGGAACCTTAGCAAAAACAGCACCGCCGCCCGGGTTTTTCCCTTTGGGCAGCGGTGCCGTTTTTGTTTATGCTATTGTTGAGTTACGGGGCAAAGCCTGCGATCAGATCAGGCCCATCAGGCTGGGCAGACCCAGAGACAGTGCCGGGATATAGGTAACAGCCAGCAGGGCCAGCACCAATGCGACAAAGTACGGGATCAGCTTGGAAGTGACCTGCTCGATGGAAACATGGCCAATGCCGCAGCCGACAAACAGAACGGAGCCAACCGGCGGGGTGATGTTGCCCAGGCACATGTTGAAGATGAGCATAACGCCGAACTGGATCTCGGTCATGCCAAAGCTGGTAGCAATGGGCAGGAAGATCGGGGTAAAGATCAGGATGGCCGGGGTGATATCCATGAACATGCCGATCACCAGCAGGATGATGTTCATCAGCAGGAAGATGATGTACTTGTTGCTGGTCAGACTCATCAGGCCGTTGGAGATGGCTGCCGGGATGCCGGAGTAAGCCATAACAAAGGACATGGCGGAGGAAGCGGAGATCAGGAACAAGATGATACCGGAAGTTTTGGCGGAATCCAGCAGGATCTTCAAGAAGCTCTTGAACGTGATGCTCTTGTAGACGATGGAGAGGATCAGACAGTACAGAACTGCGATGCCAGCGCCCTCGGTAGCGGTGAAGATACCGGAAACGATACCGCCGATAACGATGACGATGAGCAGCAGAGAGGGCACAGCGTCCCAAATGGTCTTGCCGATGCTCTTGCTCTTATCATAACCGGTAGCTTTCATGCCTGCCTTTTTGGCGCCGACAAAGGCAACCAGCATGCAGCACAGGCCCATCAGGATGCCGGGAACGTAACCAGCCATGAACAGGGTGGAGATGGAAACACCGCCAGCAACGGTGGAGTAAACAATGAATGCGGAGGTGGGCGGGATCAGCAGGCCGGTGGGGGCGGAAGCAATGTTGGCTGCTGCAGAGTAAGCGGGGTCATAGCCGTTTTCTTCCTCAATGGGGCTGATGCAACCGCCCATGGCGGAAGCAGCAGCAACGGAGGAACCGGACAGTGCGCCGAACAGCATGTTGCCCAGGATGTTGGCCTGTGCCATGGAGCCGGGGATCTTGCCAACGAACAGCTGGGCAAAGTTGACCAGGCGCTTGGCAATACCGCCGTTGTTCATGATGTTGCCAGCCAGGATGAAGAGGGGCACAGCCAGCAGAGAGAAAGACTCAACGCCGGAGTTCATCTTCTGCATGGTGATAAAGGTGATCTGGTCCCAAGACAGGGTGGACATGGCGGTTACAATGGAAGAAACCACGATGCTGATGGAGATGGGCACGCCCAAAAACAGCAGCACGCCGAACACAGCAAAAAGGATAACGGTTGTCAGTGTAATGCTCATTGTTCTGTGCCCTCCTTAGCAGTCAACTTTTTCGCCGGTGATATCTTCATAAATGTTGATGATCTGGGCGATGATGATGAAAATGCCGGAAATCGGAGCGATGGAGTACACCAGACTGCGGGGGATGCCCAGCAGAGCGGAGAATTCACGGCTGGCAGAAACAGCCAGCTTGAAGCCGCCGATGGTGATGACGAAGATCGCCAGCAGCAGGATCAGGCCGTCAATGGCAACCAGCAGAGCGGTGTGGGCTTTGCCGGTGAATTTATCGCGCACCAGCGTCAGGGACATATGCTCGCGGGTGGAGAATGCGTAAGCTGCACCGATAAAGCCGGTCCAGATCAGGCTGTAGCGCACCAGTTCCTCCGTAAAGGCAACGGGGCTGTTGAGGACATAACGGGAGAACACCTGGATGAGAACCAGGATGGTCATGAAAGACAGCAGAACGGCGCAGGCAATGCTGAGGAACTTATCCATCCAGAACTTTACTTTACCCAAAAACTGTTTCATGTTTTATTCCCCCTCTCGTGCAGCTTCAATCGTATCCATCAGGGTCTTAACGCCGGGATACTGTTCTTCGTATGCTTCGATCATGGGCTGGGTTGCTTCGCGGAAAGCTTCCTTGTCTACATCGTAAACAAACTCAACGCCCATGGTTTCCTGTGCTTCTTTTACAGCTTCTTCAATGGCCGTATCCCACATGACCTTATGGGCCTCGGTGGAGTTGTGGGCAGCTTCCAGAATGATCTCCTGATCTTCCGGGGAGATCTGCTTCCATACCTTTTCGCTCATGATCAGAACGTCGGGGATCATGGCGTGCTGGTCAACGGAGTAAACCTTGCACACTTCGCCGTGCTTGCCGGTGGTCAGTGCGGTTTCGTTGTTTTCGGTGCCGTCAATGATGCCGGTCTGCAGGGAGGTGTACACATCGCCGTAAGACATGGCAACGGGAATGCCGCCCAGATAGTTCATCATATCGGTCTGGGACTTCATGTCCTGCACGCGGATCTTCAGGCCCTTCAGGTCAGCCGGGGTGCGGATGGCAGTAGCCTTGGTGTAGAAGGAGCGTGCGCCGGAATCCAGCCAGGTCAGGCCGCGGAAGCCCTGATCGTCGGTGGACTCAAAGACTGCCTTTGCAGAGTCGCTGTCCATGTAGCTGTAGTAGTGTGCCTGATCGTTGAACACATAAGGCACGGAGAAGGCGTTGTACTTCTCGCTGAAGTTGCCCAGCGTGGAAGCGGAAACCTTTGCCATATCCAGTGCGCCTGCCTGGATCTGGGAGATCATGTCAGCCTCGCTGCCCAGGGTGCCGTTGGGGATGATCTGGATGTTGATGCTGCCGCCGGTCTTTTCCTTGACCTGCTCTGCAAAGCTGGTCAGCTGGATGTGCACAGCGTGATCCTCGGCCAGATTGTGGCCCAGCTTCAGGTTGAAGTTGCCGCCGGTGGCAGCAGCTGCGCCGGAACCGGCAGTGCTGCCGGAGGAACCGCCGCAAGCGGTGAGCAGGGCAGATGCACCAGCAACTGCCATGGCCTGTACGAACTGTCTGCGAGTGATTTTCATAGTGTCTTTCCTTCCTTATCTTGTTTTTATCGTGTCCCACGATCACAGCCAACCGGCTGTGAAACAGCATAATTGCGGGCAGCGCTCAGGACGCGCTGCGCTGAAAGCGGTCCTTTCCCATCTGGATCAGGTCTTTCAGGTTGAGCCCCCACAGGCTCTTGGAGCGCTGCCAGTCCTTGCCGGTCTCCTTGGCAAGCACCTTTGCAAACCGCTCCGGGTTTGCCGGCAGCAGGCTTCCCTTGGGGATCATCACTGCCATCTGACGGCTCTGGAAGATGTAGAAATACTGGTCATCCTCCACCAGCCGGTCGATCTTTGCAAAGGGGATGTGCGCACCGTTTTCCACGTCCACGCCGCCATCGTTGACCCGGCAGCTCACGGTGGTCTCGGCCCCGCCCCGCTGCATGATGACGCCCTCTGCCGCCACCCGGCTCAAAAAGTCCGGCATGGCGAACATGGCACAGCCCACCAGCAGGCAGAGCACTTTGACAACGGTAGGAATGGCGGTGAACAGCGCCGCCATCACCAACACAAAGGCTGCTGCAAGCCACA
>OKUS01001002.1_pt1 | contig 10378 bp, 9 predicted proteins | sample 1606591 | NCBI WGS metagenome assembly OKUS01 (sample SAMEA3882509, study PRJEB24775) | human gut metagenome | biome: human-associated habitat; feature: intestine environment; material: feces | place: Netherlands | collected 2009/2010 | reverse complement strand
CCGTCCATGTCAAAAATTACTGCCCGGATCATAACTGTCCCTCTGTATCATCCGCCTGCCCGGCGTGCTCCGCTTTTTCCTGTCTACGCTTTTTCCTGCGTTTTGCCACCTTTTTCACAAGTAATACGATCAACAGTATCCCTACTGCTACTCCGATGATGCACATTACGATCATCCGGGTATGGCTGCCTTCTGCCTCCGCGATACGGAAGCTGCCGGGTACCTCCATGGTGAACTGTCTGTAGCTGCCGATCACCGTGGATTCCACTTCTCTGTATTCGCCGTCCTGTTCTACCCAGACTACAGTATTGTCGGCATCCTCACAGTAGACACGTAAGGTTGCTTCTCCGGTATAGTCCGGTGCGTCCTCTTTCATGGAGTTGGTCATGGAGACCTTATATGTGTCCCCCTCTATCTGCAGATGCAATGCAGCATTCGGATAGAAGTTACCCTCTGCCATGACCAGAGGTTTGTTGGCATCATTTTTCTCTGCGGAAGCAATGGATGCGGTCCACTCCTCATACTCCGCTTCCAGTACACGATTACCGGTAATATAACTGAAATCATAATCCGGCCATACACCGTAATAGCCTTCCTTCTCCGGCACTTCCGGAATCTGATCTGCAGACAGATAGTCTCCGTAATTACATTTATAGGAAGCCACTTCCTCGCCATCTGCCAGGAAAGTGATCGTAAACTGCGAAAAAGCTTCCGGAACTCCATCCTTTGCGCAAAGTTCCTGATAGGACAACGGTGTTGCTCCGCCCTGGTAACCGATGCCGTCTACACCGCCGACACCGCCTTCTACATAATAATTGCCGTACAGGCTGCCGTCATCACTGACTTTACCTGCAATGCTGCCCTGATTTTCTCCGGACATATCCAGATCATTGTATGCATAACTGTAAAAAATATCGCAGCCTTCTCCGGCGATACCACCGATATTATTTTTACCGGTGATCCTGCCCATGCTATAGCAGCTGCGGATCGCATAGCTGGCAGATCCGGCAATACCACCCACATCACTGCCTCCGGTACTTTCAATGGGGGCATAGGATTCACAGGAGATAATTGCTCCGTATTCCGCCTTGCCGACGATACCTCCCACGTTATCTTTTTTACCAGTGATATCACCGAAATTGCGACTGTCTCTTACGACTGCCTTGATGGTCTGCTCCACATCGAAGCTCTCCGTTCCGGTCAAGGTGATGTCATCCTCCGGGTCAAAATCATATTCCGTTGCCACCTGTCCGACGATACCGCCGACATTGGTATCCGCCTCTACCGTACCACGATTTACACACAGTGTGACTTTACCTTTTTGGAAGCTGGAGGTGTCATATAATGCTTCTTCGGTTCCCTCCGGTTCTGCCTCACCAGCCTCAGCATCAGGATCTCCGGGGTTCACTTCCCCCTTGCTGGCGGATTCATCCGAAGTATCCTCCACAGAAATCCCCTCGTATCGGAAGAGATCATCGCGGATCTCGCTGACCAGTCTGCGCAATACCCTCGCCTGATCCATCAGCTCATCCATATGTGCGCTGGTATTGTCTGACCCTGCCTGTAATACATCTCCCAACTGACCCAGCTGGTCAAATGCTTTATCCAGGCTCTGCTTCAGTGTATCCAGATTATTCTTAATACCACCACTGCGGTCCGTGGATGCACTAACCATATTATCCAGATGCTTCGTGGCATTTTCACCAAACTTTTTCAGCGCCGCTTTATAACTCTCTGTATCATCCGGTACAGAGAGCGTAATATCACCTCCGCTCAGATCATTGCCGCTCAGCGTGATATCGTGTCTGTTGCCGTTATTTTTATCGTCCTCTGCCTGTTTGTTCAGGTCATTATTCAAAACCTTCAGGTCATTGCTGACACCGTTCAGTTCCTGATTATAAATATACCACAAGTCATTCGTGGTTCCGGTAAGGGAATTTCCCGCGCTATTGGCATCCTTCAGATTCGTACTGATACTTTTGGTCAGCGCAGATGCCTGTCTGCTGTAGCTGCTGACATCCTTCTGGGTTGCATCCAGCATATCCAGAAATTTATCGGTCTCGGTATCCAGCTCCTTTAATTTGTCACTGAGATACTGGATCTCCAGAAAAGGCTCCATCTGGCCTACGATACCGCCCACATCTTTTCTGCCCTGCACATAACCTGTATTGGTGCAATTCTGCAGATAACCCTGATGCAGTCTGCCTACAATACCTCCGGTATTGTAACCCACATGCTGATAGCCAATGGCTCCGGAATTGGAGCAGTAATAGATCTTACCATCAGAGATGCCTGCGATACCGCCGGTATCCGTATGCGCAGTCACATTGGAAGTACTGTTGATCTGCTCCAGATTGTCCATGGTAATATCATCCAGATCATAGGTCACTTCCGTGCTATAGGTATTGATGCTGCCACTGTTGCTGCAGTTATTTAAGATACCGTGATTGTTCCCGACAATACCACCTGCGGAATGATTGCCAATGACATTTGCATCCGATTCACATCTGCGGATCTCGCCGGTCTCTTCATTCACACCTGCAATGCCACCGACTTCATTATCGCCGATCACATTACCGGAAAACTTACAATTCTCAATGCTTCCGTAATTCACCCCGACGATACCGCCGACCTGATTCTGGCTTCCGGAGGGAGATATTTCTCCGCTCACCGTGAGATTACGTACTTTGGCACCTTCCTGCACATAACGGAAAAAACCTGCCGCAGAACCATTCCCCGTAAGCTTTACATTGGAGATCGTAAAATTATTACCATCGAAAATTCCCGCAAATGTTGGGATACTGAATTCACTTTCCATGCTCAGAACGATGTCGTTGCGCAGCACTACTTTGATACCTCTGGACCAGCTGTCCAGCACACAGTTCTCCGCAAGCCTGCGCAGATCCTCCTCCGTGCTGATCTCTACAATTGCATAATCCTGCTCCTGCGTGGTGCTGCTATAACCGCTGCCGCCCTTATATTGTTCATAGGTTAACGTCTCTTCCGCATAAGCGGTTGCCGGTGTCTGCAGCAGTAATGCTGCTCCCAGCAGGAAACATAATAATCTCTTACTGTTCATCTTCTGTTCCCTCGCTTTCTGCTGTATTATTCGAAAGCTCCTGTGCTTCCAACCTGGGGGACGCATTCTCCGCTGCATCCTCCCGCTCCATGGTCACGGTATCCTTGGGACGCACCACCGCTCCCATCTCACCGTCGATGACACCGATGAAATCACCTTCCAGCACACCGTTGACATAACCCTTGATATGACCGTTCATTCGGATCCTACCGGCAGAAGGCAGCGGCTTCGCCAGATCACGCTTTAAGGTAAATGCCGTCTTCTGAATAATGATATCTCCGATCAGCAGTGTCTGCGGCAATGCCAGCAGTACCAATAAAATAGAGGTCAGGGTACCACGTCCCAGCGCCAGTCCGATCGCTGCTACCGCTGCATTAGAAGATACATAACTGATAATGAATCCAGCAGCCACCAGCATGGAACCACTGGTAACAATCGTGGGGAACGCCTGGTTCAGCGCCTCGATGGCAGCTTCTTTGATCGGCATGTACGTCTTCAGATCCATATAACGGCTGGTGATAACGATAGCGTAGTCGATCGTCGCACCCATCTGGATGGCGGACACTACCAGATATCCCAGGAAGTATACATTTTCACTCAGCAGATACGGCAGTGAGAAGTTCATCCAGATACTACCCTGAATCGTTACTACCAATAGTACCGGCAAGCCGGCAGACTGGAAAGTGAACAACAGGATGATCATAACGAACAATGCCGTCAGTACAGTGATGATCGTGTTATCTGTTGCGAAAGAATCTCCCAGATCCTTATCACTGGTGGCATTTCCGACTAACAGGATATCATCTATATTATAGAACTTCGCCACGGTATTGCGTATCTGATCCAGCGCTGCGATGGTCTCTTCTCCTTCATAAGGTACATTCAGTTCCAGAACGAAACGGGAATTATCTTCTCCCAACAACTGATCCTTTGCAATCATGATCTTGGAATGTGCGTCCGATAAAGTCTCCTCCAGATCATCATCCAGCGTGATGTTGCCGCTTTCTTTCTGATCATAAATGAACAGGAACATATCGATAAAAGGTACTTCGTAATCATTGACACCGCTGACCAGAGCACCGTAATCACTCTGATCCAGGGCATATGCCGAATACAGCATATCCGCCACTTCCACATCCAGATCGATCAGCTCTGCAAATTGTCTGGGATTCAGTTTGTCGGTCAGCATGTAACCATCCATAGCTTCAATATTGCAAAGTCCCTGAACGGATTTTACCACATCCAACTTTTCCAGTGCCTTCAGGGTCTGTGCCTCTTTTTCATAATCACCGTTGGGCACAATGACCGCCAGCTGATTCACCATGCCAAATTCCTTATTGACCATGCTGACTGAGAATTTATTCTCACTCATACTGCTGGATTCCAGTGTATTTACATCATATACATAATTCGCCTTGTTGGACAGAAAAAATGCTGCAATAACACCCACGATCAGTACCGGAGGTACAATGTAACGGGTAGCCACACAGAATTTTCCCACTGCCGTGATCTTCGGTACAAAACTCTTATGATGCGTATTGTCGATTGCCTTGGAAAAGGTAAGCAGCAGTCCCGGCATCAGGAAAAATACTGCTACCATACTGAAAATAATGGATTTCGCCAGGATAATACCCATATCGTAACCAATTCTGAACTGCATGAACATCATGGCTACCATACCTGAGATCGTGGTCAGGGAGCTGGAAGAAATCTCCGGGATTGCCTTACTCAAAGCCACGATTACAGCCTCTCTGGCATCCTTGTCCTCATGCTCCTCCATAAAACGGTGTGCCAAAATGATGGCATAGTCTACTGCCAGACCTAACTGCAGCACCACTGCGATAGAGTTCGTCACAAAGCTGATAGTACCGAACCAGTAGTTCGTTCCTTTATTCAAAATAGCTGCCACGATAAATGTGGTCAGATATACCGGGATCTCCGCATAAGTTGTGGAAGTAAATAGCAGCACGGCTACGATAACCACAGCTGCCAACAGCAGAATGACGATCATATCATTATTCAGGTCATCCGCATCACGCTCTTCCTGACCGATATCCGAAGAATAATAAACATCATAATCAGACAGGGCATCCAGTACCTCAGTCAGATGCTGCTGTGTGGCTTCCGTATCCGCTTCCTCATCAAAAGTGACAGACAATAAAGCCTCCATGTCATGATAATGGTCCTCAGTGTCATCGAAATCCAGCATACTGACACCATCCATTTTTTCCACCTGATCCGCCAGCTTCTGTGCCTCATCAAAAGTCACATTACAGATCAGGATCCGGGCGGAACCGTAGGTCGTAAACTCCGAATCCATCAGATCCAGTCCCCTTCTGGTCTCTGTCGTATCCGGCAGATATGTGGTCAGGTCATTATTTACTTTGACCTTATTCATGGATAATACGCAAAATATGCATAAAACAATAAAGATCAGATAGAATCCTTTTCGTTTATCTACGATAAGTGTGGCAAGTTTCATCATAAAGGAGTTATCTTTTTTGTCTTTTTCTGTGTTGTCTGCTGCCATAGTTTCCTCCTGCTGTGTCTCTTTTTGTACCCTTACGTATCTGATTTTTCTATTCTTAGTTTAAGAGTTTTTCCCGCTTCTGTAAAGCCTTACTACAAAAATAAAAAATTGTATTACTGTCATCTAATAAACTTGTGTTGATTTTCTAACACAAGCAAAATATAATAATAGGGAAGAAAAAGCAAGCCACAAATTGTGTTGATATGTCTGTTTTTGAACATTGTATTGACGTGTGTTCATTGTTTTAGAAAAAATTCAGATTTGCATTAGATACGTATTAGATCTTATCTATAAAAAGTGATTTCTGTTTATTTTTCGGAAAAGATGGAGGATTGACGTATGGAAAAAATGGATCGCCGCGTGCGCAAGACCCGTGCCCTGTTGCTGCAGGGATTAGTCAAAATGATGGAAAACCACGATATTCAGGATATTTCCGTCAAAGAACTCACAGAGCTGGTAGATATCAATCGCGGAACCTTCTATCTGCATTATGATGATATCTACGATATGCTCCATAAAGTGGAAGATGAAATGTTCCGAGAGTTCAACGAGATCATGGAGCAGGAACCGCTAGGTACTCCCACATTGTCCTCTGACGGTCTTCTGTTAGAGTTCTTCCGCTTCTTAGACCGCCACAGAGATCTCGCCAGAGTCATGATCGGTCCTCATGGAGATCTCACCTTCGTTAACCGCCTGAAGGACCAGATCAAAAAGCGCACTCTCCGCTTTCTGGAAAGTGCGCAATCCGATGCTAACTATGAATATCTCTGTTCCTTCATCATTACCGGTTGTGTCGGTGTCGTAGAGACCTGGCTGAAAGAAGCCACTCCCCAGTCTCCGGAAGAAATGGCAGAGATTCTTGGAAACATGCTTGTGCGTCAGCTTACTTTTGCTCCGGAGCCTGCATAGACCGTCCCGGCTGTGCCGGCTCCGGCATGCCTACACTTAAAGAAGTCACGACCTCGCCATCCAGGAAGAAAGATACGGTATCACCTACCTGGAGGTCATCCTCATCCAGCGTGGCATCCGTTCCGTCAATCGTGATGATCGTATCATCATTGACCGTGATAGTCATAGTGTCACCGCTGAGGGTTAAGGTCATCTCATCTAACATATCTTTCTCGGGTTTCTGACCGTCCGGAGCTTCTCCAGTAGGTTTTTCGCCGTCCGGTGCCTGAGCATCAGACTTTTCCCCACTGGGTACCTCACCAGCGGGTGCATCTCCATTAGGAGTGCCTCCGTTGCCGTCTGGTGCCTGTCCGTCAGGCTTATCGCCTCTAGGTGCTTCGCCGCTGGGGCCTTCTCCAATAGATGCTTCCCCATCCGGGGTTTCCGGCTTCTCTGCCAGTGCAATGGAGATCACATTGCCGTCAATGGCTGTGATCTGACCAAGATAAGATTCCACCTTCTCTTCACCTGATTCTGTTTCCGTACTTTGCTCCACCGTGCTCTGTTCCGTCGTGCCCTCCGGTGCGATCGTCTCCTTCTGTTCTGCTGATTCACTTGCTGCGCTCTCCGTGCCCGTAGATGTTGTTCCTCCGCATGCTGTAAATCCGGTCGTCACCATGGCAGCAGTCAACACTGCGCACATTACTTTTGTGTTCACCTGGGGTAAATTCCATCTTCTCATCTTCTCATTCCTCCTGTTCCATTCATTCCTTAAAAAACTTGTGAATATTTACTTCCCCTTATCTGCCTCTTATGATAAAGGTCATCTGCGAAGGAATTGTGAGAAAAATGTGGTGATTCTGTGAATTTTTCAGGCATGACATTTCTGTCATGTGTACTATGTTGGAAGTGTCAGCTTACGTGTCGATTCTTCCGTTTTGTTGTAAATATCGAAGAAATGCGGTACAGCCTTCCAGGACATCATTGTAGGTCGTCCCAAACTCTCCCGTGTACCATGGATCCGATATATCCCGTTCCGAGCCGGCATAAGATAAAAGCCTGACTACTTTCCCATCCGGATCTCCGCCGAATATCCGCAGCATGTTGCGGATATTCGCACTGTCCATACCGATCAGATAATCATATTCCGCATAATCCGCCTTCGTCACCTGCCTGGCCCGCTTCCCCTCACAGGAGATCCCGTGCCTGGCAAGCTCCGCCTTCGCCGGCGGATAGACCGGGTTCCCGATGCCGTTCCAGATCTCCTCCGTGCTGGTGGCAGCGGAAGCAATCTGGAAGTGATCGGCGAGATTCGCGTCGGATACCAATTTTTTCATAACAAATTCTGCCATGGGGGAACGACAGATGTTGCCGTGGCAGATGAATAATACTTTAATCAATGCTCTAAAACTCCTTAAAACGCTGTATTTACGCCACTTCTATGATATTCTCCGGCAGAACGTATTCCGCTTTTTCTTCGCATATAGTGGCATAAATTGGTATATTTTCTCATCCAAATTTAGTAAAAATCTTAGTAAAACATCTCGATTTTCTCATTTTACTAAAGACTTTTCCACTTAGGATTTTGCTTAATTGTAACACATTTCCTATGCTTCCACACACGATAATGCAGTAACTCGGTCAATTTCGTTTTTTACATCATCAAGACCTACATGAGTGTATGTATTCAATGTTACGCCTATATCTGCATGTCCCATCAGGTATTGAAGTGTCTTAGGGTTCATTCCAGACTTAGCCATATTGCTGCAGTAAGTATGCCTACATACATGAGGTGTTACTTTTGGCAATTCCTCTTTATAGATGCTGTTGTATTTAGTTATAATATGTTCAAAATATTTTTCCCAATGCAGAGCTACCATTGGCATATCATTTTTATCCAGATAAAGGAATCCATGATACAGCTTTCCGTTCTTATCCCTGACCGTAGGCTCTATCTTTGGTCTTTTTCTCTTGGCAATAATACATTCGAAGCACTCTCTTACTTCCTTTGATGTTGTATAAATAAAGTTGACACCTTATTCTCAAGGAATTCATGTATAATAAAAGAGAATAAGGAGGAACTCTCAATGTCACGAACCCAACGTAAATACGACCAGGAATATAAGATCCAGGCTGTCAAACTTGCCAAAGAAATCGGCGGTGCTAAGGCAGCCAAAGAATTAGGTATCCCAGAAGGAACCATCCACACATGGCTGAAAGCAGTTAGAGCAGGCACATTGGATATTGGCGACGGTGCACATACTCCGGAAAGCGCGATGAGTCTTGCTGAGGAGCTTGCCATGCTCCGCAAACGCGTTAAAGATCAGGACAAAGAAATCCGGCGTCTGAAAGAGGAAAATGAATTTCTCGAGGAAGCAAGCGCTTTTTTCGCAGCCAGCCGTCGGAAGTCAGCAAGAACCAAAGAATGATGTTCATTGCCATAAAAACGAAAGACGGCGTGATTAAGGGAAAACTCTCATTCTATTGCCGGATGCTTGGCGTCAGCCGCCAGGGTTTCTACAAATATCTTGCTATTAAAGATCGCCCTTGGAAATATCAGGATCTTGCTGATGCCATGAGAGTGATCCATGCTGAGGATGAATGCAATGATACCTATGGACGTATTCGCATGTACCAAGCACTGCTCCTTAAGAATCCGACGGGAATCAAGATCCCCAGTGAACGAACCGTTTACAGGGTTATGGATGAAATAGGACTTGTCCATCGGCCAAAGCGCAAGCCAAATGGCATTACCAAGGCTGATCGGGAAGCACGTAAGTCAGATGATCTTCTGAAGAGAGAGTTCAAGGCTGATAAGCCACTTGAAAAATGCGTAACTGATATCACAGAAATCAAGGCAAAAGATGGAAAACTGTATGTTTCAGCCATCTTCGACTGCTTTGATTCCAGCGTTCTGGGACTGGCAATGGAAACAAACATGAAGGCAACTCTGTGTGAGCATACACTGGATAATGCCTATCTGGCGCATCCTGATCTGCGAGGTGCCATTGTGCACTCCGACAGAGGAAGACAATATACCAGTGAAACCTACCGTCAGGCGCTTTCTAAATATGGCATTATACAAAGCATGAACAGTGATGGTGGCAGGTGCCACGATAATGCTCGATGTGAAAGCATGTGGGCCAGAATGAAAAGCGAGCTTCTCTATGACCGCTACAATACGGAAAGCCTGACCACGGATGAGCTGAGAGTTCTTATTTGGAGATATTTCATCAGTTACTGGAACAACAGGAGGATCTGCTCTGCCAACGGTGGGCTTCCTCCTATGATTAAGCGTCAGAGATACTACCAATCTCTGGGCCTGGCTGCATAGGAAATGATATCTTTGAGATAAATGTGTCAACCAATATTGACAATATCAGGGCTATTTGCTCCGTTGTTTCGCTTCTCTTCATGTTCTGTATGCTCATGTTTCATATTCCGCCTTTTCTTTCCGGTATTTGCAGTAATGCCACACGCAATTTACCTTGTATTGATTTTCGTTGTATTTCTCGCTTGCACACGTTCCGTTGTTCCTGGAATAAATACACCTTTTGCAATAATCCGGGTGCGTGGGGAATAATATAATTTTCCCCATACCCGTTTAATCTTCCTCTAAGGCGTATTCACGCTTGCGGCGTTTGCAATCTTCCAACATCCGTTCCAAAATGCCCGTTTCCTCTTCGGAAAGATAGATATAATATTTTTCAAGCATTTTTACGGCGTGTAATTTCTTGGCATTTGCCTTTTCTTCCTCGGATGTGTCGGTATCTGACACATTTTGTTCTTTGGCTATGTCCTCGGCGGTCTTACGCTTCTTTTTCTTCTCTTCTGACATCTGTTTTATCTCTTCGCTCTTTATATCCGCCCCGGCTTCAACT
>OKUS01000993.1_pt1 | contig 10511 bp, 8 predicted proteins | sample 1606591 | NCBI WGS metagenome assembly OKUS01 (sample SAMEA3882509, study PRJEB24775) | human gut metagenome | biome: human-associated habitat; feature: intestine environment; material: feces | place: Netherlands | collected 2009/2010 | reverse complement strand
TAAGTTGTACAAAAAACTGCACGGCATGGGCAAGTCGTTCAGTCCGGACGAACATAATGAAATTTATTAATTTAACATCAAACGAATCATCATGAATTTGACACAAGAAGGAGACAGACTGTACTTGTACTCCATTACCACCGTAGCCATCTTGGGCGGACTGTTGTTCGGCTACGACACGGCAGTGATTTCCGGTGCCGAGAAAGGCCTTGAAGCCTTTTTCCTCACCGCGACTGATTTTCAGTATGACAAGGTGATGCACGGCATCACCTCGTCCAGTGCATTGATAGGTTGCGTCATCGGCGGCGCCATATCCGGCTATCTGGCCTCCCGACTGGGGCGGCGCGATTCCCTCCGTCTGGCTTCCGTCATGTTTTTCCTCTCCGCATTGGGTTCCTACTATCCGGAGTTTCTTTTCTTCGAATACGGAAAGGCCAATTGGGACTTGCTGATTGCCTTCAACCTCTATCGTGTGTTGGGCGGAATCGGCGTCGGACTGGCTTCTGCCGTCTGTCCGATGTATATCGCCGAGATTGCCCCTTCCCACATCCGCGGCACACTGGTGTCGTGCAACCAGTTTGCCATTATCTTCGGCATGCTCGTAGTCTATTTCGTCAACTATATGATTATGGGCGACCATCAGAATCCGGTCATCCTGAAAGACGCCGTAAGCGGTGTGATGTCTGTCAGCCCCGAGTCCGACATGTGGAGCGTATACGAGGGTTGGCGTTATATGTTCGGGTCCGAAGCCTTTCCGGCCGCCTTGTTCGGCCTGTTGCTGTTCTGCGTACCCAAGACTCCGCGCTATCTGGTGATGTGCGGTGAAGACGAAAGGGCATTTGCCATTTTGGAGAAAATCAATGGCCGCAATGTAGCCGGAAGGGTACTGGAGGAAATCAAACAGACGTCCAAGGAAAAGACTGAGAAGCTATTCACATACGGTGTGGCTGTCATCGTCATCGGCATTCTTCTCTCCGTCTTCCAACAAGCCATCGGCATCAATGCCGTGCTTTACTATGCCCCACGCATATTTGAAAGTGCCGGTGCCGAAGGAGGCGGTATGATGCAGACCGTCATCATGGGTGTGGTCAACATCCTCTTCACTTTGGTAGCCATTTTCACCGTCGACCGTTTCGGACGCAAACCGTTGCTCATCGTCGGTTCCATCGGTATGGCTGTCGGTGCCTTTGCCGTAGCCCTTTGCGACCAGATGGGTATCAAAGGTATCGTTCCGGTTCTGTCCGTCATCGTGTACGCTGCATTCTTCATGATGTCATGGGGACCGATTTGCTGGGTTCTCATTGCCGAGATCTTCCCCAACACCATCCGAGGAAAAGCCGTGGCCATCGCCGTAGCGTTCCAATGGGTGTTCAACTACTTGGTGTCGTCCACCTTCCCGGCTTTGTACGATTTCAGTCCTATGTTCGCTTACAGCCTGTATGGCATCATCTGTCTGCTTGCAGCCCTGTTCGTCTGGAAGAGCGTGCCCGAAACCAAAGGTAAGACATTGGAGGACATGACGGCACTCTGGAAGAACCGCCTGAAAAAGAAAGCATAAACCTAACGGCGGCTTCTGCCGCCAAGGTTCATCCCGTAACAGAAACTCCTCCGGCCGACCACCGCAAAACGATGTCGGCCGGAGGAGTTTCCTGTTTCAGTTTCTGCCTGGGCTGTCCTCGTTCAGGAGTTCCTGAATTTCGCTACCACCCGTTCGTATGTCGGAGCCTCTATCCCCTGCTTCCGGCAGGCATCCAGCATATCGAATAATTGTCCTTGTATTTCAGACTCCCGCCCTTTCTTCAAGTCTTTCTGCAAAGAAGAAGTCGTCTGTGGGTCTAAGGCATCTATGACACGCAGGTTGGCCGCCACAGGGTCTTCCCGGAAACGGATGCCCAAGCGCTCTCCCAACGCCGTGCTCTCTTTCGTCAGGCCGATGAACACTTCCCGTTCCTTGCCTTCTCTCTGTACGGCTCCCATCGGTGCGTCAAAGAAAGCCCCCGTTCCGGCCATCGCGCTGATAAATCCCCATTTGGCAAAAGTATCCCGGTCTATGTCGTCCGAAAGAATCGCTTTCACTCCCGCGTCCGCCAACGTGCGGCGAACGGTTTCGAGTTCTTCCGAAGAAACGCCATCCCCGGGACGTGCCCCAAACACAAGTTTGCACACCTGGCCGCTCTGTGTCACCTCGCCCGGAGCCTGGATATACCCTACGATGTAAATGCAACCGTCGATGACCCGTGAGCCCGGACAGGCACGGGCGATTCTGGGCCCCGAACCATACACATTCAGGATGGGCAGCACCACGGTACGCTCACCCGAGGCACGAACGATGCAATCCGCCACGGAATCGACGGAATACCCTTTCACGCAGACCAATATCAGCTCGGCCTTCCCCCGATAAGTTTCGGTCGTAGCCACACCTATCTCTCCCGGACGTTCCTCCGTCCCGTCGTAAACATAACACGGGACGACCTGCTCTCCTTTGATTCCCGAATGGAAACGCAACCCATGCGCCAACATTTTTTCCTTATGCTCCCCGCGAGCCACACACGTTACTTCATTCCCGGCCAAGGCCAGCAGAGCAGCCAAAGAGCCGCCCACGCCTCCGGCGCCTATCACTAAACATTTCATAATCTCAAACTTACTTTTCCGTATCTTTGATTTCCTTTAATACACGTTCTATCTCGTACGTCAAGTCTTCCGACGTGGCCAAAGGAGAGTCCGTAAAAACCGCCCGAACGACCCGCGATGCATCCACGACATAAATGCGAGGTATGGACGAATAAGCAAACAAATGGTAAACCGTACGGTCGGTCTGTGCGGAAAAAGGTATCGTAAGTCCGTTGTCCGCCCAATACTCTCCGACAGCTACCGCGTCCTGCTCCCGACTGATGGCCATAAAAACCATACGACCGTCCGCTCCGTACCTTTCGTACATCTGTTGTACGAGCGGCAATTCACAGCGACAATCCCCGCACGCCGTATTGAAGAACAATATGAACGAAGGTTGCCCTTGCAAACTTCCGCTCTCCACCGTCCGTCCGTCATTCATCACTACGGTAAATTCCGGCAACATGTCTCCCACTTCCACCGCATCCGGCTGCATGCCGACATCTTCTTTTTCATTGACGCAAGAAGAAACCAGAGACAGAAATCCTATTATAAAATAACGTACGTATATTTTCATGTCACACTTCCTCACAAAACCTATCGGCAAATATACTATTTTCCGAAAGAAGAAAAAAGCTTTGCATGCAGATATTGAAGAAGCCCGCCCGACAATACCGGGCGGGCTTCACCTGCTCTTGATGTGTCCATTCCGTCCTATCGGACGAATTTCACACTCCTTACCGTCTTTCCGTCCGTCACGCGGACGATGTAAATGCCCGGAGCCAACGGAGCGGTGTGTATCGTATGCGTACCGGTTCCTAATCGGGTACGCATTACCGGACTACCGGCCATCGTGTAAACCGTCATACCGACCGCACTTCCGGACGTAACCGTAATCCCTGAATGTGTCACGTCCACCGTGAATGCCGCATTGCGCACCACAGTCTCGGAAATACCTGTTTCGCCTCCGTTGCCAGTCACCTTTTCCAATACGAACGGGAAGTCGGAAGGCATCTTGTCAGCCTGGTCGCAAACCAACGTCTCGCCGTCGGTTTCCCAATAATAAGAACCGTAGCGCTCCGGTGTCCGCACGAAGCATTCCAATTCCTCTCCCCCTACCAACGTATATAAATAGAAACTACTACGCGCTTTGCTGTAAGTGCGGTCGGTCAGCGTCCCTTCGTTGTTCAGATAAGCCGAATCATTGTGATTCTGTATTTTATATCGTTCCATGTCGTCCAGCCAAGTGTAATGCCAAATGAAAGCAGTAGAATCCCCTTCTCCTTCCAATGTCTCGAACTTCATCGTACGGCTGTTCAGGTATTTCCCCGTGGCACGGTCTTTCATACGATAATAACCGTCGTCCAGCGTCTGTCCTTCCTGATACACCTTGACTTCAAAATCAAAATTAGCCTCGTATGTCTTTATGGAAGATGAAGTGTCTATCCAGTCCAAATGGCGGTAGATGGAAGATTGTACGTTCTCAAAAGAAATGGACTCCGTATGCTCGCCGGAACTCCAAGTGTAGACTCCGTTCCGATAACGGACGGAAGTTATCTTACCTTTCATTACCACATCATGCCCTTGTGTGACGATAGCCCGCAAACTCTCCTGCTCTTTCCCGTCCACCGCTAACGTGGGAATTACCACCGAATTCTTAATCATGAATTCCCGGCTTATCTCCACGCCGGACTCATTGGTCAGCACCACCTTGAAAGTCTGGTCGGAATTCCCTTGCCGGAATGTATAAGAACCACCGGAGCCCAACAGCTTACCCTGACTGTCATACCATCTGGTGGAAGCCACATAGTTCCAATTGGCATAATCAGCCCCGAGGGTCACGTCCCTTCCGTTGACGGCACTGAACTCGCTCGTCTGGTTCATGCGCACCCCGTCGTACTCTATCCATGGGGTCAACGTGGCGCGAATGCCCTCTCCATATACGGAAATGCAAAACATCTGTACACTCTTCACCCCCTGCGTATTGGTGTAGAACAAACGATAAACACCCGAAGCATCGGCCGTAATGTCGCGGCTCGCCCCTTTCATGCCGTCTTCCCATTCCCAGTTTCCCGTATCGGTTTCGCCGTCAGGTAATACAGCCCGCAAGGTTAACGGCGTACCCTTCTTCACTTCTTTCATCTCGGCGTATGGGCGTACAGCACCGTCTTGTACGATTTCCGGAGAAAGCACGGTGGGCTTCGTCTTCTCCGTCACCGCCTCATCCGCATGCATCAGCGTCCCGAATCCCGTATGGTCGAAACCGCCGCTATTCGTACCGTAGGAACCTCCCCCGGCCTCTACCCCCACAATCTTGGACATCCGCGTGCAGTACTCCATCGGCATTCCCATACGGTTCTGATAGTGATTGATGAACAACTGCCATATCGGCCGCCATTGTCCGCGCCCCGTACCGCTCAATCCACCCATCCACCAATTCTGAGTGTAAGGAATATCGGCGGGGTCTACTTGATTACAGTTGTACATAGCCACATATTCCGCCGCACCGGCCACCATGGTCTGCCCCGCCTCACCCGGAATCAAAGGGTTATATAAGTTACAAAAGGCATTGTCTCCCTGATTGTAGGCCGACTGAAGGGCGTATGACAACAAGCCCAACGCCGCCATGGCATGCCCCTGGTCGCGGCCGCTTTCCTGCATCTGGTTTAAGTATCCGAACGGACCGCGGGTATCCTCATGAAACCAAGGAATGAGTCCCCATCCGTAACCACACATACCCTGGTCTGGCTTCACAGGATGACTGTCGCCCACATAAAGCGATTCATTGCCCGGCCCTTCTTTTATCCAGTACATACCGTAATTATAAATGTCCGGCAAATCGGCGAAGATGCCCAGCGACACACAGAAAAGGGCATTTCCCAATCCCCAATTACTGTGATAGTGATACCAGTTACCTTCGCGCACTACAGTATCGTGCCGACGTTCCAGAAAGTCTTGTGCCGTAGTGAACCACACGTCGATCATCCACTGCTTGAAGCGTTCGAAATCCTCTTTCTCCCACTTTTCGTAATCACGCATCAACTCGGCCGCATTCAGAAATTGGTAACCGATAAAGCCGGGCACCAAGGACTGGTTCGTATTCCCACCGATTCCTTTGGTAATCGCTACGTACTGGTTCAACACATAGACAGCCCGTTCCGCCCATTGCGCCTCGCCTGTAATTTTCCAAAGCAAGGCACACTGGTAAGCCTTGGCCGCATTGCGATAGGCGTTCATGTAGTTTTCGTCACCGGCAATTCCACGTTTGATATATTCCGTCACTCCCCAAATGTCGTTCACTGCCTTGTTGGCCACCCAACTGTTCTTCAACACCTCAAAAGCCTGTAGCGTCTGGGTGTCGTGCTCTGCCAGGCGTTTCTTGATTTGGTCAAAATCATTTTGGCTGTGCAAAAGCCCCGGATGGACGAATGCCCCCTGGGCATATACCCCGCCCCCTCCGATGCTGAAAAACAAAGCCACCGTAAAAAGAGATAGTTTCTTCATAAATGATAAATATTAGTTTCCGTTCTTATTTTCAATGCTTTCTACACGGTTTACGAACGTCTGCCGGAAAATCCGCAAAAACACACATTATTTAACTATTCAGAACACCTATCACCCCACCGGAAACAGGAGGTACAAAAAAAGCCACCCGACGGAATAAACTCTCCGACAGGCGGCTGCATACGATTCAATCCGGTATCTGCTTAATAGCGGATATCCAACTCTTTCAAAATAGACGAGATTTTCTCCATTGTGGTCAACCGTGTAGGCACCAAAGGCAGACGAAGTTGGTTCTCAATCATTCCCATGGCATGGAGCATGGCTTTTACGCCGGCCGGATTGCCATCCACAAACAACAATTTGAACAAATCCGAGAACTTGTGGTGAATAATACGGGCATGCTCGTAATCTCCGTTCAGTGCCATGCGGACCATACGGCTGAATTCGGCGGGCAAGGCATTGCCTATCACTGAAATCACACCTACCGCCCCCATCGTAATCAGCGGATAAGTGATGCCGTCATCTCCTGAAAGGACATCGAAGTCGCGAGGCTTGTTTTTTATCACATCCTCCAACTGGGTCATATTCCCGCTGGCCTCCTTGACGGCCACTATATTCTCGAAATCACGGGCCAAGCGCAATGTCGTCTCCGCACTCATGTTGACTCCCGTACGCCCCGGTACGTTATACAACACGACCGGCACGGGCGAAGCCTCCGCTATGGCTTTGAAATGCTGGTACAGCCCCTCCTGCGAAGGCTTGTTATAATAAGGACAAACCGACAAGATACCGTCGATGCCGCTCCAATCCCCTTCCTTCAGGTCTTTAACTACTGCTGCCGTGTTATTCCCGCCACATCCCATCAACAAAGGAACACGGCCGGCTACACGCTCCACAAGCATCTTTTTCAATATCTTCTTCTCGTCAGCTGAGAGGCAAGGTGTTTCGGCCGTCGTTCCCATAATACACAGGAAATCCACGCCATTCCGTATCTGATATTCTACCAGACGGGTCAACGCCTCATAGTCCACTTCACCATCCGATTTAAAAGGAGTTATCAAAGCAATTCCCAACCCCTTGAACTTATTTTGTGCCATAGTTTAAGTAGTTCTATCTATTTCGCGACAAAAATACAAATAAAATCCCATAATGCAAACAATCTTTCACGATTCTATCTTTTTCAAGAACTCTTCTTCCGAGAGGATAGGGATACCCAATTTACCGGCTTTCTCCAGTTTGGCCGGTCCCATGTTGGCTCCGGCCAGCACGAAAGAAGTTTTCGAAGAGATGCTGCCCACATTTTTTCCGCCGTGCTGTTCTATCATGGCTTTATATTCGTCGCGCGAATGAAGCGAGAACACCCCGCTCACCACAATACTCTGCCCGGACAACTTGTCGGAATGGCTGCTCAATTCTTCATCGGAAAGCTCCATCCGGACTCCTTTTTCCCGCAAACGGCGCACCAAATCGCGGTTGGCTTCGTTTGCAAAATAGCGGATCACGCTCTCGGCTATCACCACACCGATTCCGTTGATCTGCAACATGTCCTCCAACGATGCCGAGGCCAGCGCGTCCATCGACTTGAAATGGCGTGCCAAAGCTTTAGCCGCAATTTCACCGACAAAACGTATGCCCAAGGCAAACACCACGCGTTCGAAAGGAACTTCTACGGAGTCGGCAATCGAGCGGACTATCTTTTGCGCAGATTTTTCGCGCGTGCCGTCCTCGCCGTTAATCTGCTGCACCTGTATGTCGTACAGGTCGGCCACATCGCGTATCAAGCCGCGGCGGTAGTAATCGTCCACGGTTTCGGGTCCCAGACTGTCTATGTTCATGGCCCTGCGGCTGATGTAATGCTCTATGCGCCCCTTGATTTGCGGCGGACAAGCCGTGTCGTTGGGACAATACCATGCGGCTTCTCCCTCGTAACGCACCAGTTCGGCCCCGCATTCCGGACAACGGGTGATGAACTCGGCCCTTGGTCCCGTTTCCGGTCCCCGCGCATCGGCGTCCACACCTACGATTTTGGGAATGATTTCCCCTCCTTTTTCCACATATACCATGTCCCCGATATGCAAATCCAACTGCTCCATCACGTCGGCATTGTGCAGCGTGGCACGCCGCACGACCGTACCGGCCAACTGCACCGGATCCATATTGGCCACCGGCGTCACCGTTCCGGTACGTCCGACTTGGAAGGTCACGGCATTCAGGCGCGTACGGGCACGCTCCGCCTGAAACTTGTAAGCGATGGCCCAACGGGGGCTTTTAGCGGTATAGCCCAACGCACGTTGCTGCCTCTGGGAGTTGACCTTCAGCACGATGCCGTCCGTAGCCACAGGCAGGTTCTTGCGCTCCACGTCCCAATAATCTATGAAATCATAAATGTCCTGGAGTGTAGTTACTTTCTTCATCCCCCCGGAAATCTTGAATCCCCATGAACGGGCCGCCTGCAAATTTTCATAATGCCCGTCAAAAGGAATGTGTTCTCCCAAAAGGTAATATAAGTAAGCATCGAGCTTGCGTTGCGCCACCACCGCTGAGTTTTTGCTTTTCAGCGTCCCCGAAGCCGCATTACGCGGATTGGCGAAAAGCGGTTCTTCGCGTTCTTCGCGTTCGCGGTTCAATGTCTCGAAGCTCGTCCACGGCATCAGGATTTCCCCACGGATTTCAAACTCTTCGGGGTAACCGTTCCCGTTCAGACGAAGCGGAATGCAACGGATGGTCTTGACGTTTTCCGTCACGTCGTCGCCCTGTACCCCGTCGCCCCTCGTCACGGCACGCACCAACCGCCCCTGCTCGTAGGTCAGCGAGATGGAAAGCCCGTCGTATTTCATTTCACAGCAAATCTCGAACGGCTCGCCTTCCAAACCGGAACGGACGCGTTCATAAAAGTCGGCCACCTCTTGCTTGTTGTACGTATTGGACAACGACAACATGGGATAGCGGTGGGGCACCTGCACGAACTCCTGATTCAGGTCGCTCCCCACGCGCCGCGTCGGCGAGTCCGGGATGGGCCGCCTCGAGGTCTTGCAACTCCCGCATCATGCGGTCAAACTCTTGGTCGGAAATCTCCGGGGCGTTCAACACATAATAATTATAGTTGTGGCGGTGCAATTCATTGCGAAGCCGCTCTATCTGTTCCTTTACTTCCATTTGCATTCAATGATAAACCCTGACGGGGAGACATCGCGGCTCTGTTCCCACGAACGGCTCCCCCGTCATTCGCATAAGCAAAGATAGTCAATTCGCAGAAAACGCCCAAGGGCGCAAAGAAAAAAGAAAAGCATCCTTTTCCGGCACAATCTGTCAAAACGTCAATCCCATGCCTTCGAGAATCGTCCATTCGCCCCTCGATGCGACCTCGATGCCCAATAAGCGACGCACGCGCCTCCCGGAAAAATCAAAAAGACAGCCTGAAAGCTTTTTCATAAGACGAAAGCAGACGGGAACCGCCTGTCCTCCGCTTCTTTCTTCTTCCGGTGAAACCTGCGAGGCGGAACCGCCAACATTCTGTCCGTAAATTCTTGTCGGCGAAAAACAAGGAAATAGAACGATAAAGTCGCAAAAAAGCAGTTTTGCCCCTCTTCGTGCAGCGAAAAATTCCCATTTCGGGCGGATTTTTTCCACGACATGCGGAGTACCCGGAATTTATATGAGGAAAGAATTTTTTCGTTTGGCTGCAAACGATTTTTTTCTTTCCTCAAAGTAAATGAATATATACTGCATAAAACAGCAAAAACGACACGAAAATTGCATACTTATACATTCCTGTCTTTTTAGATTCTCCTAACCGCTGTCTTTTGAAACTACTGATTTGGAGCAGAAAGTAGCAAAATGTCAGAATCATCATTTCAAATCCGCCCGATTATACTTACCTTTGTTCCTTAGAAAAGAATCGAGGGAACAATGGAGATAGCAATCATTGGCGGAGGAGCGGCCGGCTTCTTTCTGGCCGTCAACCTGAAAACATTCGCGCCGCAGGTGGAGGTCACGGTATTCGAAAGGCAGGCGGATGTATTGAAAAAAGTACTGGTCTCGGGCGGCGGGCGCTGCAACCTGACCAATACTTTTGAGGGTGTGACAGACCTGAAACAGGTCTACCCCCGTGGGCACAAGCTCTTGAAGGGGCTTTTCAAACAGTTCGGTCACCGGGATGCCTACCGATGGTTCGAAGCGCACGGCGTGCCGCTCGTCGCGCAAGACGACCATTGTGTGTTTCCGGCCGCACAGGATGCCCGTGCCGTAGCCGGTTGCCTGAAAAGCCTTGCTGCGGAATTGGGGGTCACGGTGAAAACCTCCCACCGCGTGGAAACCCTCACGCCCTGCGGCGGGAAGTATGAAATCACTTTTCAGGATGTGCGCCAAGGCCGTCTGCTATTCGACCGCGTGGCCGT
>OKUS01000991.1_pt1 | contig 10522 bp, 9 predicted proteins | sample 1606591 | NCBI WGS metagenome assembly OKUS01 (sample SAMEA3882509, study PRJEB24775) | human gut metagenome | biome: human-associated habitat; feature: intestine environment; material: feces | place: Netherlands | collected 2009/2010 | reverse complement strand
CCGTCCGGACAGATGATCTCGTATTTTTGGTTTGCATTTGTCGATTTATTTTTAAACACAAAATCTTTATCTCTGTATAATCCCCGCTCGTCTTTTTCCCGATACATCTTGATCGCTTCCCCTGACAACGGCGCAAAAAACATATCCAGACAAGTTTTATTTTTTGCATAACACAATATATATTCATGTGTCTTACTCGCAAATTTCGGCCGGATACCGCCTGCCGTAGAGCAATTCCATATAAAGCAGTTGACAAAATTTCGTTCGCCGAAAACCTCGTCACATATTTTTTTTAAATTTGCCTGCTCGTTATCGTCTATACTGATAAAAATTACTCCGTCATCACAGAGAAGGTTTCTGGCGGCAAGAAGCCGTGCATAAATCATGCTGCACCAATCCGAATGATACCTTCCGCTGTAATCCAAATTCTGATACATCCGGTTTTTATCATCTTGAGAAGCTCCGCCTGCATTCACATATTCTCTCGCTCTGATCCGAAAATCATCCGCATAAATAAAATCATTTCCCGTATTATAAGGCGGATCGATATAGATTACTTTTACCGAATCCAAATAACTTTCCTGAAGAAGTTTCAGCACATCCAGATTATCGCCTTCTATATAGAGATTGCCTGTCGAATCCCACTCAACAGAGTCTTGCACTACGGGACGCAGCGTTTTTCTGATCGGTTTATAAACTTCTTTTACGGCTTCCCGCTTTCCGACCCATGAAAATTCGCATGTTTCGCTTTCCTTTTGATTGATTCCCAAAAGAAGCTGCAACGTATTGATATCGACTTTTCGGATTGTCTTCCCATCGTTATCTTTTTGTTCTTTTACGCATGACGGGAAAATATCCGCAAGCCTGCGGATATTTTCCTGAAAACCGTCAACAGATTCAAATCTCATCTTTTCCATCTATGTCTTTCCTCAACTATTTCCTGCTCTGCCATACTTCATCCGTCTTTTGAAAAACATTCTCTGCATCGGTTTATAAATCTTCCGTTTTGAATCGCCGCTTCTTCACTGTCAAAAATGAGCAGCTCCTCTTTCAGCACTCTTCTTATAAACTTGCAGTCATCTGTTTTATGATAAAAATTTGTCGGCGTATATGGGTTTGCATACACTCTTTGCTTCGGCTTTCCAAACGCCTGCGCCAAACAGTCAATACCTTTTGTCTCTCCTAAGTTCTTTGCAAAATACAAGGCAAGTTCTGATTTATTTTTCTGTCTCATACGCTTAAATTGAACCGTATCATCGAGCAATTCCTCTTTCTGCATCCATCCGATCACAAATCCTTTTTTTGCCGGACGATCCAGGTAAACTCTCACAAAGATATCACAGCACTGATTTTCGCACTCCCATGCGATCACTCTGCGCCGCAGGTTTTCGCCCTTACATCCGTCAAATTCCGAAAACCTTTCCTGAACTTCCCTGCAGTAATCATCCAGACAATATCCAGGATCACTTTCCCGCCGTTTCAACTTCGGATAACAGAATACATCATCTTTACGCCGGATCGTCTCCAACAGTTTTTGCACTGACTTCACATTATCATAATCCCCTGTGAAATCACTTTCTACTTTCAAATCGTTTCTTATATTCGTAGATTTTACTTCTACGATCTTCACGCCTAATGTCCTGCATAACCGCCTTGTAACATTGCTCAGTTTCACAAATTTATTAGGTGTTCTTGCAATATCCTGCCTGATTGCTTCTTCTATAAAAGCAATGTTGACCGTTCCGGTTTTCCAGAGCAGAAAATCAAACGGGGCATGTTTTTTAAAATCATCGTTTCTGATCTCATCGTAAGTTTTCAAAGACAACTCCTGAGAATAATACTGACGAATAAATTGTTCGGTGATCTCCTCCGCGATCTTCCCCTGTTCTATATTACATTCCCGCTCTTTCTTCGGTCTGTCCGGCTGCCAAGTTTCCGCCGTATAGTTTATGATCTGTCCTACCACCCGGGCATCTAAATGCACCTGTCCATAATCCGCACATACAATATGATTTTGTAAAGTCAATCTCATCTTCTGCTTTGCACCTCCATGTGCACGACTTCAACTTTTGTATCGAGATTTCTTTTCCTTAAATACACAAATCGCTTACGTACAAGATCTTTCTATATAGTGTACCTCATTATATCACAAACGGCAATGTGCATTTCAACCGAACTGTTACTTATAAGAAAAGACTTCCGAAAAAGTCACCGATGCCGTCTACAATACCTGACACAATATCGCCGACTCCGTCGCACACATCGCTGATAACATCCGATGCCACACTTCCCGCAAACATTCCCGCGCCGATCCCGATAACAACTTTTGCGGCTAACGGAATCGGTGCGGCCGCAAGAGCCGCCATCGTCGCCTCTGATGCGGCTGTTCCCGCCGCCCCGGAAACAGATCCTTTCAAAGCGCCGGACGCAACATTTCCTGTCGTCGTTGACAGATCGTCTCCGTTCACGATTGATTCCACCGCAGCCATTCCTCCTCCGAAAGCTCCTCCGAGTTTTGCCGACGATTTTGCCGCATTGGCAATCCCGGTTGATGACTGGACTCCGTTAAACTTATTGCTTACACGGGTTGTATCTTTCGTTGAGATTCCGCTGTCTTTCATTACTTTAGTCACACCTTGAGAAGGCGCCTTTGCATTAAATGCCGCCGCACTTTCAGACGTTCCTACTAACTGCGTTGTTCGATATTGACCGTTTTGCACCCGTTTGATCGTATCCATCGTTCCTTTTGCACTCGGAGTATCCTTGCACTGAATCCTCTCTATAATGCGATTTCCCTTCTTCGTAACCAAATCTACCTGACGGGCAGTTGACGAATTCGTAAGCGTTGTTGTCGTGTCCGGCTTCAGCAGATTAGAGAGATTCTTCTTATCAGAATACATCACCTCAAAAGCATTTCCTTTTCCGCCGGTCGGCGAATATGCCCCTGCCCTTCCTGACATTCTCACTGCTACAGAATAGTCATACCCTTCTACCACACTGTTTGCTAAATTTCCTGCTGTTTTTTCTTTGTTTTCATTCATTTTTCTTCCTCCTCTGTTGTTTCTTTCCACATGCTTCATCTGATTCTTGTTTCATTTTGTCCCTTTACCAAAGCCGCCTCCTGCCTTGACATACTCCTTTTCACTGATCCAAACGTCATTCTAAAATTCATACACTTTCGGCATCCCTCCTTTTCACCAGAGTTTGCTGTATAAAGATAAAGCAGTAATGCGGTCTTTCAATTCATCGTCATAAGACAAAATTGTTTTTATCTCATAGAAGTCTCCCGATCTTCTTACTACCATGACAAGTTCCGGATCTTCACTTAACGGAGCATCTATATGCAGAGGCATGAACCATGAAATAGTTCCGCTTTTCCCTGAATAAGAAGCTTTTGCAAACGATCTGTCGCGGCGCTGCATTTTAATCCCCCGCTCAAGAGCATTCATGATCTGACCTGCGATCTTGCTGTCGCTCTGACTGCGTATGCTTTCCGGAAAACGTTCCCGCCTTTCCTGTATGATGTGGATCAGACAGTTTTGATTAATGTCGAAATCTTCCTTCTTCGGATTAAACACTTCTTCTTTTTCATCGAAAAAACTGATTGGCTCAATCTGCATCATTGACTGTTCTTTTGTAAATCCATAATTCAAATAATCCTGTTTACTCTCGATTACACGCTCCGCGATATACGTCTTGTACTTTTCATAATATCGATATAGAACTAAAAAATCATTTCCGAATAAATCCATCATTCCGGTATTTACGATTGCCGATTTCGTTTTATTCGCGACAAAATATTCTGTCCTTCCGGCATCGACAAGCTGCGTTATCCTTGCTCCTATGATTTTGATATATCTGTCAAGCCCTTTCATTGACTTCCAGTTCGGAAACAATAATCTGCCATAGATCGCTTCTGTAACATTAGAAAGTACTTCTTCATTTTTTATAAAAATCGTTTTTTCGCAATATCCCTCACTTCTGTCTTTTACTTCCGTCTCAACCTTACAAATACGCTCCGCATGTTCTTCCCTGTATCGATGACAAAATTTCAATAAATTTGATCGAAGTTTTTTTTCAGAATACAGAGTTTTCCTGCACATCCCATTTACTAAATAAGACGGCGTTCCGACATAATATCCTGAGAAATAATCAGATCGTTTTAAGAGCGAGATCATCAGCGGCTCATTTCCGTTCACCTTGATTCCTGTATCAATCCATGCCAGAATAACGTCTTTTTCATTTTCCGGTTTTTCCGATAAATCTTTATCAAAAAAATATATATTTGACTCTTCTGACGAAATATTCTCTATAATCTGATCTATTTCAATATCCAGTCCCGTCACTCTGTATATTTCGTCCGTCACTTTTTCTCCATCTGTTACAATAAACTTTTCCTTAATCATGTGATCCATAAGTTATCCTCCTCATTTTATGATATAATGTAACTATTCAGCCATAAGAAGCACGAGTGCGGTTTTACGGATGGTTCAAGCTGAACTGTTACACCTCTCTTGTTTGTAAGCTTATCGTATCACCCTTTCCCGTTATCATGAATAACTGCAAGTTGACATCTTTTTGACAAGATTATTCTTTGTCAAATGACAAAAAATTGACAACACAATGACAATTATCATTATTGATCGGAGGTAAATATGTTAAATTACGCTGTCATCATTCAATATTTAACTCAACAACTGAATATTCCCAACGTAAGGATCGCAGAATGGCTTAACCTTGATCCTTCTATTATCAGCAATATCAAAAACAATAAACGAAAAATGCAAAAAGACATTTCCTATGATGTTTTTTACAGAGACGTCTTTTGCCAAGCCGAAATCGGAACTGATTTTCAAAGTGTTCACAGCCTTTACACATACCTTCAGGACAAGGACTGCTCGAATGAAGTAATAGACATGGCATACTCACACTATAAAGAACACAGATCAGTTGAAAACGCTGAAACTTTTCTGCTCACTTTACTAAAAGAAGTCAAATATGAAAAAGATGCTGTGTCATCGAAATCTGCGTCAAAATCCACTCACCGTTCCCCTTCCGATGCCATTGCTTTTGAGCCGTTTCATAACCCGATACAAAACAATACTTTCTTCGGACGACAGGATATGTTTGAGAAAATACGCTCTGTTTTATGCAGTTTGGGAACTTGTATCATCTACGGTATCGGCGGTTTAGGGAAGTCCTACTGTTCGCTTAAATATGCCGCTGAATATGAAGATTCCTATACACAAATCCAGCAGATCATTTTTACAGGCGATATAAAAAACACAATTTTAAAAATAAAATTTACAGGATTGGATGAATCTCACTTTTCAGAAGACGAAAAATTTGAGAAACGACTTTCCATTCTCGCTTCTTACGGTGAAGATACTCTGCTTATCATCGATAATATGGATACTCACCCGGCTGATCGGGAAAATTATGTGCGGTTAAAAGAATTACCGATACATATTCTCTTCACTTCAAGAGAGACCGATCTCGATTCAGAAAAGTTTCTCTTGCCGATCCATCCGCTTTCCAAGCAAGAACAGCTTCAATTATTTATGCACTACGGACGGTTTACGATCCCCGAAGATGAATACGGCAACTATTTTAAAATATTCAATATGGTAGAAGGTCATACTCTTCTTTTAGAACTGATCGCAAAAACAATGACTGCCGAAACATTAACGCCTGAAGAAATGACAGATATTTTGTACAGTCCTGAATATGACGATATAAGCAAAGTGGTCATTGAAAAAGACAATACTTATCAGCAGGAAAAAATGAACAACTTTATATCTAAACTTTTTGACACAAGCAATCTTACCGATGTCCAAAAAGAAATATTGATGAACCTCTCTCTTACGTCGATAAGCGGCATAAGACAGCGCTTATTCAAACAATTTTTAGATTATAATAATTCAGATATCAACGCTTTGATCCGTCAAAGCTGGATCATACAAAACAGACCCAACGGTCCGGCCTCATCACAGATTCATCTGCATCCGGTCATTAAAGCTGCTGTAATAAATAATACGGAACCTTCCTTAGAAAAATGTTCAGTTTTTATCAACAAAATAATTGAATTTCTGAAAGCGGCTTCCGCAGATGTGATCGAAGACAGTATGTCGAATGATTTATGCGACGTTCTTGCAAACGCAGGTCTCATGTTCAAATATACTTCCGAACATCTCGGCTTAATGTACGACATCGCCTTAATCTTATGGCGCAGCCTTATGTATCATGAATCTTATTCATACTTAACAAAAGGGTTGGAACTATTAAACAAAGAATCATCTGACGATATCGAATTACAACTGTCTTACTACGAAACCGCAGGAAAAGTTGCCGTCAGACTTGCCGATTACGAAAAAGCAATTACTCACTATCAGTCGGCAATCACGACAATCGAAAATTCAGGACAAGATTTTTCCGAAAGGCTTGCCACGATATATGACAAACTAGGGGGAGTTATGCGAAAAGCGTCAAAATATGAACAGGCTTTGGATTATTTTACGAAAGCTCAAAATATTATTGATATCAACCATATAAAAAATCCGGAATTAACATCCGACATTTATAATGATATGGGCGTGATCTATATTAACCTTGATATCTTCGATAAAGCTTTGGCGAATTATCAAAAAGCCCGCGAGATCCGGGAGTCGGTTGAAAATCCCGATCTCGAACAGATCGCCTATTCTTATCACAATATCGGAACAGTATATCAGCGGCAGAAAAAGTACGCAGATGCAATCACATGGCATAAAAAAGCGTTAGAGATCCGTCAGGAAATATACCCTGATAACGAACCGATCATTGCCGCGTCATTAACGATGATCGGCAATGACTATACACAGGCGGCAAAAAACGATTCTTCTTATCACTTTAACGATGCCTTTGAATATTTCGCAAAAGGCTTGGAAATCCGAAAGCTCACGTTGGGAGAAACACATCCTGACACGGCATGGTCTTACCAAAGCATCGGATTATGGCATTTTTATCAAGGAGAATACGAAGAAGCGATTGAAAACTATTTGAAATGTCTCAGCATTCGGAAAACGATCCTTCAGCCTTCGCACGCCTACACTGCCGAAATCTCATACTTGTTAGGAGAAGCATATTTAAAGATCAACCAAATCCACTCTGCAAAAGAACACCTTCTGCTCTTCTTATATGTAATTGTCAACGTTTTATACGTCCTTTACTTCGATTTTAAAATACCGTCAAATCCACTTCCAGTCACTTTTACCTCTCCGTTTTCAAAAGTAGCAATTCCGTATATTTCTTTGGAAACGCTGTCTATGATCGAAAGCCCGCCGTCTCCCTGCGTATATAATCTTCCGTCTATAACCAGCCCGTTATTATACTCTACCCGGACTGCCGCGATATCAGATCCTGTCGGAACATACTTTGTACTTGCCTCTGCCATTTGATCGTACACGATCATCGTAGTAGTATCATTTTCATAAGTACCTTCAATCTCCAGATCCGGCGTATATGTACCGCTGATCCTGCGATAGTTTCCCCAGCCTTTGCCTGCACCTGAAGTTACGCTTAACAATCCGTTCTCATTTTTATAGAACGTATAATATTGCCCTTCTAAATAATCTCCGAATGCACCACATTCTGATTCTTTCTCAAAAATCTGCCCGCTCGACGTATAGATAACATAAGACCATTCATATCCGATTGATGCAATCACAAGCCTGTCTCCCGAATCATCGTCTTTATATGTACCTGCCCATCCCATTGTGACCGGGTCTGTCAATACAGCTTCCCTTTTACTGTTATCTTTTTCTTCTTGCCCGGAATCTTTTTTCATTTCCCCATCAGTTTCTTTTTTAGGTTTTACATTTTCCTTTTTCGCCGGCTTCGATTCTTTTTCAGCTGCATTCTCTTTAACCTCTTTATATGTCGAATCTTTTGCAGTTTCTTTCGCATCGGAACTTCCAAACATTTTCACTGCTGCAATAATTCCGATTATTATGACTGCTGCCATCGCGATAATTCCAATTACTACCGCTGTTTTTTTCTTTTTCGGCGCAGGATGAGACACACCCTTGTTTTTAACATCTGCACTTGAATTACCTGTTGTCTCTTTTTATGTCAACCGCTGGTCTGACTGTGCCGATTGCTTTGGTTGTTCACTCTTCTGTTCCGGCTGTGCCGACTGCTCTGGCTGTTCGCCATTCTGTTCAGGCTGTACAGACGCTCCGCAATACGGACAGAACTTATTCTCATCTTTTATTTCTTTTCCACAATTTTCACAAAACATTTTTTTACATCCTTTATCTTATTTTACCTTTAATATAACGATGCAGTTCCCTTATAACCGTCATATTCCAAAATCAACGTCGCTCCTTCTACATCACACTCTGCAAAACTCAAACCATAAAATTCAAGAACATTTCCTTCAAAATCTTCTATCGCAAAATCCCAGTCAAGATCCTCCTCTGTGATCACAAACTCTATATCTACCCTTTCACCATCATACACTATACCATCCTCAAGCAAATCTTCTTCCCAGTTATCCACATCAGGTTCTGAAGCATAAAGAGCATAAATATCAAAACCGGTATTATTAATTACATGCACATTATATCTTAATATTTCATCCTTTGAACTGCATTTAAAAATACCGATCGCCACAATAATAACTAAAACAGCGATCGCGATAACCGCTCCTTTTTTCTTTTTTCCTGCGCCTTTGACGCTAAAATCCGGCGGTATATCATGACTCGGTTCTTCCTTATTTATTTTATTTTCCGCTCCGCAATACGGACAAAACTTATCCCCATCTTTTATTTCTTTTCCACACTTTTCGCAAAACATGGCAAATTCCTCCTACATTCTCTTTTAATGTTTTCAATCACATAAAATATCTTAAATATTTCATAATGATATTTCCGAACGCATATCCGCACAGAAGACCGGTTATTAATCTCCGTATATTATTTGATTCGTAATGAAATTTATATTGTACGAACCAATCTGCAAACATGATCAGAGAAAACACGACCGCAATTATATTGGAAATCTCGCCGACCTCGAATAAGAAGATTCCCAAAACTTCTCCTATAAACACCCCCGTACATCTTGCGCATACCGGAAATTGTTTTCCGCGAAAGGAAAAGCTTCGTTCCGGTAATTGATGACATCCCGTCGCTCTTCCTATCACCATAAGTTTCTTATATATTTTTCTTTTATCCATCATCATCTTACTCTGCAAAATGTACTAAGATCGGACAGACAAAAATCAGTGTACCGGCTAAAGAAAGCATTGAAAATTTTATACAACTCCAAATTTCCTGTTTCTTTTCTACTTCTAAAATATCCCAAATACTATACCCTAACTGTTTGTCTATATCCTCGCATAACTGATAGCAAAAATATAACGGCAAGGAAACTCCCACTATGACAGCGATCAAAACAACGATGACCGTTCTTAAAAATCCATGCACTAATTCATCCAGTATCGGGTAAAGCAAAAGAGAACCTAGCGCGCCATAGCAAAGACAATTTACTGTCATTTTATCCATCAACGAACTTAACATTTCAACAGCGTCATGCTGCGCTAAATGTTGTCTTCCGCAATTTTTACATCCCCACCAGGTGATAGATCTGCTCTTTACTTTAGAGCCCGTGAAAAGCGCTCCGCACAATAATCCAAACGGACCGAGCAAACACATTCCACAGCACCCGCGCCCCATACTGTATCCTTTTGTTTTAATCTCTGTCTCGTTCTTAACAATCGGAAACGTATCCTCGCTGTTACAATACGGGCATATAGAATCTTTCGGTATATTCGGCGGCATCTGAATGATTTTGTCAATCGCATCGATAATATGAAGCCCCGCTTCTTTCATATATTCAATCAGCGCTTTAAAAAATTCGACAAGAGATTCCCAAAGCGATCCATCCGCGTTACTTTCCTGATATGAATTCTCATTTTCCCCTGATTGTTCCTCACTTACAGAAGCGCCGCAATTCGGACAATATTGAACATCTGAATTTAATTCTTTTCCACAATTTCTGCAATATTTCATCTCGCACACTCCTTATTCTTTTCCGATCAATAACCGAAACTGTTCCACATCTTCAGTCATTCCATTTACAGGAATTTCAAAATTCAGTCCATTTTTCATTTTTAAATTTAAAACCTTTCCATAACCTGTATAAAGAAAGACTGCTATCAATAAAAGCCATGCTACATCTGTTATATTCATCAGAAACATTACCCCAAATAGCGCTGCATACAATGTATCCCAAAAATCCATTTTTGTTTTTAATTCCATTGAACCGATTTCTGATAATTTTATCTCCAAATGGTTTTCTTTTTCTTTCCTTAAAAATCTATGTATCTTTTGACTTATCTCCAAACGCTCTTCATTATTACTTACTTCTGTTCGGATAATTTTGTATCGTAATCTTCCGATCATTTTTACTTTTTCAAAATAAAATGTTCCTTTACTTTGTTCCGCTTTATCCTTTTCTTCATCTTTTACTAGCTAGATCGGAA
>OKUS01000987.1_pt1 | contig 10578 bp, 8 predicted proteins | sample 1606591 | NCBI WGS metagenome assembly OKUS01 (sample SAMEA3882509, study PRJEB24775) | human gut metagenome | biome: human-associated habitat; feature: intestine environment; material: feces | place: Netherlands | collected 2009/2010 | reverse complement strand
TTCATCACCTGCTGAAAACTAAACATATTATTCACTGTATATGCCAGCACGCATATCCCGCAGGCTCCCACCAGCATCTTGTTCTCCCCGGCACGAAGAAAGTCTCTGATCGCCGTGATCATCATCCCTGCATAACTGATCAGTCCCAATACTCCTATATCTACCAGAACCGTCAGCCATTCATTGTGTGCATTCGTAAGCCGGTTACCGCCAAAACGGTCATTCACCATCGTCTGCAGTCCCACACTTCCCTCGTTGGATAAAAATGCATACAGGCAATCCGGTCCCACGCCGAATATTTTATGCAGAAAATCCGCCTCCCAGAAGCATCTGGCACCTGCAGCCCAGGTACCGCCCCGGGCACTCCCCCAACTGACATTAAACGTCAGCCATTTTGTCACATTCGGGTCTGTGATGTTGGGAGTCAACGCACCACCGGCTAAGGTATTGATCAGCGTCAGTAACAAAACAAGCAATATCATAACCGGTACCGCAATAGCGATCCCACAATAGATTCTATGTAACATTTTCTCCGGATAACTTCGTCTTACCCGGGTTCTGTGTATCCAATACAAAATAATTCCCGACAGAATCGTCATAAATATGCCTGCAATCGAAAACGTCAGCAGATCTGTAATTCCTTCCAGGATCAGTTCCCGGGAAAATATATTCAACCGGCGGAGAACACAGGTAATCAGACACGCTGCGGAAAACATCGTCATCTCCTGCCAGAACACTTCCATCCTCCTGCTGTCTCTCACGGACATCCCGAATAATACGAACATGACCACCGCGAAGGTTACAATGCCGCTGCTACTTCCCTGAGTCGCCAACGAGGCAAATCCGATCGTCACATATGCCATCAGCAACAGCTTTTTCCATGTCATCTCCTCCATCCGCCACAGCAGATAGACTCCCCCGAATAATATCGTCACCAGATACCCGCAATACCAGTTGATATTTCCGATCGTCGAGATAAAGGAAGGGGTCACGTACTCCGGATCCACCGGTAGCAGACCAAACTTATTCACATATCCCAGAGAAAAAACAACCGCAGACACCGGCAGTACCAGCGCCGGGATCCAGCTCTTCCACTGCCACATACGGGAGATCATAAAATACACGATCACCGCTCCCAGCTGCGTCCACATTCCCATCCGCCAGGACGCTGTCCCCCACAGTGCTTCTTCCCGGTAATTCGTAAACAGATAGGATAATAAAACCGCCATTCCATAAAAAACTGCAAATCTGTCCGTCACACTCAGACTCTTCCATAATCCCGCCGGCCATTCCGTGAACTTCGGCAACTCCTTTTTCTGAACTGCTGTAACCAGCCGGAAAAGCAGCCACAGTAAAAATACCGGCAGCAAAGTTTTCGCACCATAGGTCATAGTCTTGAGAAAAAAGGTCTCCTTCTCTGTTCCTATCCTGGCATATCCTTTATTGTAAAGAGGGAGTACCATCAGAATCACGATCATATACACGCTGATCACGATATCACATAAAAATCCGCTAAAGCTGCAAAGTGTCTCTGCTACGGATTCTGCTTTCTTGTGTTTTGTATTTTTTGCCATAGGCTTCATCTCTCCGAACCTTCTCCGACCACCGGAAATTTATTCCCTTTCATGATAGCTTTCCGGACTTCTTTCGTCAATCTTTTCTCAGAAGCGCTCCTCTCCGTTTTTCTGCCTGTCAGACATCTTAGACAGGCTATGATACGTCTCGTAGATCAGCACAAATCCCAACGGTCCCTTGATGATCCCCCAGACGCCGAACAGCCGGATCCCGGCATACAACGACACCAATACAGCAATAGGAGACACTCCTATTTTCCTGCCGATGAGACGGGGCTCCAGTATCTCCCGCAGGAAAATACATACCACATACAGCGCACCACAGATAAACGCTCTACCGAAGCTTCCCTCCAATAGCTGCCAGATTCCCAGTGGCACCAGCACCACCCCCGTGCCGATAAAAGGCAGCGCATCCAGAATCCCCGCCAGGATCCCCCACAGCACTCCATGCTGTATCCCCGCGATCCCTAACGTAATCGCTGCCGTCAGTGCGATCGCCGACATGATGATCCCCTGTGCTTTTACAAAGGTAGCGATATAGCGGACAATTCCGCAGATCACCTCCAGCAGCACATGGCAGGACTCCTGATCCAACAGATGGTTCATGATCCCGTCATAGTCTTTCGCCAACAGTACCGACGCAATGAGAAATGTCACCAGGAATCCTCCCAGCTCCGCAAACCACCGCACATACTGCATGGATTGCGACAGCATCCCCGGCAGAATATTTTCCTCCAGCGAATCCAGTCCCTCCTGCAGTCTGCCGCTGACCGTATTTTCCAGATAGGAAGCGTCCACACCTATGATCTCTCCCACGCTGCGGCATAGGTTCCGGACCGCCTCCAGCCACTCCTGCTCTCTCGCATCCATACTCCGGATCCACACCGGCAGACTTCCCAGCACCCAGGAACTCAGTACCCATAACAGTACAGCCAACAGCAGTGTCGCCAGAATCAGAAGCACTATGGCGCTTAAGGGTCTTGGAAAATGCAGTTTGCGGTTCATCCGTTTCATCATCGGTCCGAATATCGTCACGAACAGCATCGCCAGCAGCACCGGTGCCAGCAGGGGGGTCAGATATTGCAGAAAAAAATAGACTGCTCCCGTCACCGAAAGCAGTACTATCATCTTTTTTCCTATAATGTTTTTACCGAATTCTCCCCAGTCCATTCCGCACACTCCCTTTTTGGGATTAGTGTGCTCTGAGAGACTTTTTTTATCCCCTTTTGGAGATTCCGGTTTCATTTTCTGTGAGTTTTTTCAATTCCTCCATCGCAAAACCCGCAAATGCCGGATTCTTCGGCACTACCCGGAATCCCATCTTTTTCCCGGAAACGGGATGAACAAGCTCCAGAGAATACGCGCATAGTGCCACGCCGCGATATTTCTGCGCAGGCATCACCTCTTTTAACGCTGCCGTTCCATACTTCGTATCTCCAAACAGTGGAAATCCCGCATGTGCGAACTGCACCCGGATCTGATGAAACCGTCCGGTTTCGATCGTTACGTCTGCAAGCGCAAGCGGAGAAGGATCGTTGATCTCTTCCAAAATGCGATAGTGCAGCGCGGCAATCTTCGCATCTGCAAATTCCTGCTCCCTGCCGGTCACTGCCACCGCCACATTACCTTCCTTGCGAAGGTAATCCACAAGATCCCCCTCCGGGCAGTCAGGATATCCACAGAGTACTGCATAATAATGTTTATTCAGCGCACCTTCTGTTAATTGCTTCGACAATGCCGCTGCTGCCTTTTTGTCTTTGGCAAATACCAGCAGTCCTTCCACCGGCTGGTCCAGTCTGTGGACTATGCCCAGATACGGCTCTCCTTTTCCCGGTCCCGGCCTCCCCGCGCCGGGAAGCTTTGCAAGATAGGATTTCAACTCGCTGACTACATCCGGCTGTCCGATTCCGGCGGACTGCACCGCCAGTCCCGCCGGTTTGCGGATGACCATGATACTCTTGTCTTCGTATAATATTTCTGTTCTCATATAAAATGTCCTTATTATCGTGATCCGTTATCCCTTCCGAAGCCCCTTGGGATAATGGTTTTTCATGATGCCGCCTGCCAGCTTCCCCCAACCAAGGCTACAGTCATCCACGCAGATCAGATACCAGCCCTTCTCGCCTTCCGCGGAAAAAGTCTGTCCCTTCAGATAAGCCGCGGCTTCCTCCACAGACAGCTTCCACACATGCTTCACATCCTCTGGGCGCAGTGCCAGTGCTAACGCGTGCGCCGGTTCAAAACGGTTCTTTTTCAATGTGCCCAGATGAAGTCCCGGGCGCAATACCTTCAGTCCTTTCACCCCGGGCATTCTCTCCGGCATGCGGTACAGGTTATCGCCAAATGCCAGAAAGCCTTCTCCGGCAGTGCATAGTCCTGCTTTGATCGTCTGCTCTTCCGAAAAGGTCTCTTTTGCGAAGTTAAAATACTCTGCCCAGTCTTTTGTCAGATTCTTCGCCGGAATTCCCTTCTCTGATCCGGTGGCACTCACCGGTTGATATCCTTCCGGAAGCTTTCCCTTTTTCTGCAATACTGCGGCATAATGCCCCTCGCCGCGTAACTTATGGGGCCACAGACGTAAAGTCCCCGTAATGCCGGGTGCCGGATTCTCTACACAACCGGGAATACCGTCGCAGCCTTCCGGGATCCCCAGTTCCTTTTTATCGATGGGGACAATCTCGAATTCCTCATGCTTTGCCAGGAAACGGCTGATGCTTCCCTCATTTTCCGCAGGCGCAAAGGTGCAGGTAGAATATACCAGTCTGCCTCCCGGGACTAACATCCGTGCCGCGCACTCCAGGATCCCGTCCTGTCTGTCTGCACATAACTGCACATTTTCCGGGCTCCATTCCTCACAGGCCACTTCATTTTTCCGGAACATTCCCTCTCCGGAGCAGGGTGCATCCACCAGGATCCGGTCAAAATATTCCTCGAAAATATCCGCCAGGTGCTCCGGTGTCTCATTCAATACACAGGCATTGCGGATGCCCATGCGCTCCACATTCTCTGACAGTATTTTCGCCCTCGCCGGGTGGATCTCATTCGTGACAAGCAGTCCCTCTCCCTCCATCGCGGATGCGATCTGAGTACTTTTCCCTCCGGGAGCAGCACATAGATCGAGGATCCGCTCCCCGGGCTGTGGTGACAGTAGTGTCACAGGTGCCATGGCACTGGGTTCCTGGATATAATAAAGTCCCGCTTCATGCCAGGGATGCTTTCCCGGCTGATCCTCTTTGGTATAGTAATATCCGTTCTCCGCCCAGGGAACCTGCTGCAGCTGAAAAGTCTGCTTTACTTTTTCTGTTATGACAGACATGTCATCCCTTTTTAACGGATTCAGACGCAATGCCTGATATTTCTCATGCTCAAAGCTTGCCAGGAACTCTTCATATTCCAATCCCAAAAGTCCCTGCATTCTCTCTGTAAATGACTGCGGAAGCATAGGTTTCCTCCATCTCTGTCCTCTATTCCGGACTCTGTTCCCATTAACTGTATCACAGCTCCTATCCGCGGGCAATCATTTCTTGCCAAGCTTCACAGACACAATTATAATATTGGTTGTAAGTGCTTGTTTTTTAGTTTTAAAAGGTAACCCATTGTTTGTATTTTCATTCGTTGATTCTCGAACTCGAATAAGAAAAGAGGTTATTATGTCTATTTTCAGAAAAATACTCAGCTGTGCGGTACTGGCAACCTTAGGCACCTGTGCTCTCGCTGGCTGTGGCAGGCAGGATACGCCGAATGAAGCCGCAACATCTGCTTCCCCTGAAGCGTCTGCTGCCATCACGGAAACCATCTCCGAAAGTACCGCTTCCTCTGAACAAACATCGTCCTCCGAAGCATCCGGGGCACAGCCCGCTGAAACCGAACCAGCAGTTTCCGAGGCGCCCTCTGTCGATGACTCCACTCCTTACGGACAGCATGGCACTCTCCATGTGGAGAACGGGAAGCTGACCGATGCAGACGGGAACATTGTCCAGCTCTATGGTATGTCCACCCACGGAATTGCCTGGTTCCCCCAGTATATCAATTATGATTCCTTCCGTACCCTGCGGGACGACTGGAATACCAACTGTATCCGCCTCGCCATGTATACAGCGGAGTACGGCGGTTATTGCGCCGGCGGTGATAAGGAGCAGCTGAAGCAGCTGGTAAGAGACGGTGTATCCTACGCCACAGAGCTTGGAATGTACGTGATCGTAGACTGGCATATTTTAAGTGATTGCGACCCGAATCAGAACAAAGATGAGGCGATCGCCTTTTTCCGGGAAATGTCGGAAGCTTTTGCTGACAACGACAATGTGCTCTATGAGATCTGTAATGAGCCCAACAGCGGTACCTCCTGGGACAGCATCAAGTCCTATGCCGAGGAAGTCATCCCGGTGATCCGGGAACAGAAGCCGGATGCCGTCATCCTCGTAGGAACCCCTACCTGGAGCCAGGAGATCGACAAAGCAGCAGCTTCCCCGCTTACCTTTGATAATGTAATGTATACTCTGCATTTTTACGCAGGCACCCACAAAGATGACCTGCGTAACCGCTTAGAGACCTGCGCACAGAACAATCTTCCGGTCTTCGTCAGCGAATTCGGTATGTGCGACGCTTCCGGCAATGGTGCCAATGACTTCGATTCCACGACCAAGTGGCTGGATCTGCTGAACAAATATCAGATCAGCTTCTGCTGCTGGAATCTGGCGAACAAGGACGAAAGCAGCAGTGTCTTCAAGGCTGCCAGCACGACTCTCTCCGACTGGACCGATGAGGACTTCAATGAATCCGGACGGTGGATCCGTGAGTATTTCCGCAGTATGCTGTAGAGATTGCACTACATTAATTCTTCGTCATAGACTGCCCTGCCACCACCGATGAATTTCGGTCTGGTACGGGCGCATACCACATGGGCGTCTCCGATCTGTCCGGTCCGGAGACGCACCGGTACTGCCACATCTCTCAGATGCATTCCGATCAACGTATCTCCGATATCCATTCCCGCTGCCGCCTGAATATGTTCTACTGCCACCGGATGTTCAAATGCTTTATACGCTGCCGTAGCGAAGGATCCTCCTGCCTTGGGCTGGGGAACCACATTGACCATGGGATAACCGTATTTTACAGCTGCCTCTTTTTCCAGGATCAGTGCGCGGTTCAGGTGTTCACAGCACTGGGCTGCCAGATAGACGCCTGCTTCCTGCGTTGCCTGATAAATTCCACCGAAGACCACCTCTGCCAGCTCCGGGCTGGAATAAGTACCGATGGATGCACCGCCCACCTCGCTGGTGGAGCACCCTACTACAAACAGTTCTCCCGCCTCCGGCTTAGCTTTCTCCAGGATCTCCCTGGCTGCGGAATATGCCTCTTCTGCAATAATTGTCATATCTTCTGTCATGATGCTGCCTCCTTACATAATAAAATAAATAACTCTATAACAATAAACACACTATAACAGACCGTTTATAAATAATAATGGAAGCAAAAAGCCCACATTGGCCACTGTAAACCATCCAAAATACCGTTTCTTTTCCCCGGGGATCTGACTTGCCACCTGCTTATAAGAGATCAGGCTTGCCATAGAAGCGATCAATGTGCCCAGACCGCCCAGATTCGTTCCAACGATCAATGCTTTCACATTTTCTGTAAAACCGGACAGCAACAGCGCTGCCGGTACATTGCTGATCACCTGGCTGGCAGCCACTGCCGTCATGACTTCCCTTCCTTCAATAATTTTTTGTAAAAAGCTGCAAAAAGCAGGCATTCTTCCTATATTTCCTATGAAAATAAAAAATCCCACGAAGGTCAGCAGCAGCGAATAATCCACTTTTCCTATGGTCGCGCGGTCCATGATTCCAACACCAAGCACCACAATTCCAAGCGTTACCGGATAGGGAATCATATGCGCCACCGTTAACAGACACAACAAAAATAATATCAGATAAAACACAGGCAGATATCTCCGCCATCCTGCCGTTTCCTGTCCGGCATCTTCTGCCTGCAACGCCCCTGCCACATCTCTGACCGCAATGCCACTGTGTTTCGCCGCAACCGCCGTACAGATAAGCAAAAAGAGCAGTGACACCGCAGAATACGGCAGCATCAGCTTTATAAATGCAATCGGGGACATCTGTATTTTCCCATATAAATACAGATTCTGTGGATTACCAATGGGTGTCAGCATACTTCCTAAATTCGCTGCGATCGTCTGTAATACCACCACCGGAACTGCCAGTTTCCGGACAGCCTCCTCTCCGGACAGACAGAGTACCGTAAACGTAAAAGGCACAAAAGTGATCAATGCCACATCATTCGTGATCAACATGCTGAAAAAGAAGCACAGCAATACCAGAATTTCTGCCAGCGCAATCACATTGTGGGTATGCTGCAATAATATCCTGGCAACCCTGCGAAATATGCCCAGCTTCTGCAATCCCGCCATCACAGTCATCAGACAGAATAAAATCGCCAGCGTCCGAAAGTCAATATATCCGATATATTCTTTGTCCGGCGGGATCATTACCGCCGACAATACTGCCAACACCATCGCCGCAGTCAGCACCGTCTCTTTTTTTACAAATTCTATGATTTTGTTCTTTATTTTCATCGTTTTGTCCCTCAGGCATCCCCCGCGCCGTATCTCACAAAAAATTTTTACAGGAATATAGTAAAATTAAGAATATTTTCTACGGAGCATGCTATGTCTGTTCTTCCCTCATTGCTCTTCGGTATCTCCGCCAGTCTGGATGCACTTCTGGTAGGCTGCGCACTCGGACTGCAGAAGGTCCCTCTTCCTGTAAAACACAATCTGCTGATCAGCGCAGTCACTCTCATCGGTACTGTGATCTCTATAAGCCTCGGTAACCTTTTACTGCCTCTGATCCCCGGTGAGATTGCAACCCGGACCGGAAGCAGTATCCTGATCCTGTTCGGGCTCTACTATACCGGAAAATGGCTGGTCTCCAGATGGCGCTGCAGTTCTTCAGATAACAGCAGTCTATGCCGGGAGAAGAAAAAATTTGCCGAACATCGGAATCTGACTCTCCCGCAGACGCTGGCTCTGGGCTGTGCCCTCTCCATGAATAATATCGGTATCGGATTCTCCGCCAGCATTACCGGACTTCCTTTTCTGCCTGCCTCGATATCCACCTTTTTCTGTTCCTTCGGATTCCTGACACTGGGGAGCCGCCTGGGACGTTCCGTCCTCCTGCAGCAGGTCGGAGAATATGCCGATCCCATCTCCGGGCTCTTATTGATCCTGTTAGGTCTGTGGCAATTATATCACTGATGAACTGAATAGTTACCAAAATAATGGGGAATCTATCTGAATAATACAATATACCCACCGGGCAGTCTATGCAATCATTATATCATTATTCAGAAAGGATTCCCTTTTTATGGCACAAAACATTTCGTTATCCACAGAACTTTCCCAAAATATTGATCTTCTCCACCGATTGCTTCCTCTGGGTAAAAGCTTTGACCTGATCACACGCGATCTCCGGTTGGGGGAAACTCCGGCATTCTGGCTGGGGATCAATGGTTTCTGCAATACCGAGATCCTCCAGCAGATCTTCTCCGACCTGCAGGATCCTCACTATACACTGGATTCCGAGATCCGCGATCTCCCCGGCTATGTGCAAAGCCGGCTCGGCTATGCCCAGGTATCGTTGACCTCCTCTGTGGATGATATCCTGCAAAATCTCTTAAGCGGGCCTTCCATCCTCCTGGTGGATGGCTTCGATCAGGCGGTGATCATTGACGTCCGTACCTATCCCGTCCGCAGTATCTCCGAGCCCGATACCGAACGGAGCACCCGGGGTGCCCGGGACGGCTTCGTGGAGACACTTTTATTCAATACAAATCTTATCCGCCGCCGGGTGCGTTCTGCGAAACTGACCTTCTCCATCTGCACCCTGGGAACAGAGAGCCGCACCGATGTAGCGATCGCCTATCTGGCAGACCAGGTTAACGAGGAGTTATTAGAGGCTCTGAAGCAAAAGCTCTCCCGGTTACAGATCACTTCGCTGACTATGGGCAGCAAAAGCTTAGAAGAACTTCTGATTCATAAAAGATGGTGGAATCCCCTGCCCAGCATCCAGCTGACAGAGCGTCCCGATGTGGCATGCAGCTACCTGTGCGAAGGGCACATTCTGCTCATCGTGGACAATTCTCCCGCCGTTTTGCTGCTTCCCGGTACGATCTTCCAGTTTACCCAGAGTCCGGAGGACTATTACAACAATCCTCTGACCGGAACCTACTTCCGCATGATACGCTTCCTGTGCATTCCGGTGAGTCTTCTGCTTCTGCCGGTATTTTTACTTCTCTCCGCCTATTATCCCGAGATCACCGCCTCGCTGCAGCTCACACCCGTCAGCGATCTGTCACCCTTCCGCCTTTTTTTCTATGTACTGGCGGTGGAGTTCCTCTTAGACCTCTTCAAATACTCCGCCGCACTTAGTTCCAGCCGTGTCTCCGGTGCACTGTCTATCGTAGGTGGATTGTTGATTGGTGACATTGCTGTCAGCCTTAACTGGGCCTCTACCGAAGTTCTCTTCTATGCCGCCGTCACTATGTTGGCGAATCTGTCCCTCTCCAGTATCGAATTTGCTGATGCTCTGCGGATCTACCGCATTCTTTTGGTCGTCACAACAGGGCTCTGGGGATTGCCAGGATTCCTTATCGGTCTGACACTGGTGACAGTCTCTATTTTGACTACCCCGACCTTCGCGGGCTTCAGCTACTTCTGGCCCCTCTTTCCTTTTAACGGCCCGGCTCTCCGAAGCCTCCTGTTCCGACGCCCCACCTACAAAGCCCAGCCCAGTAAAGTCTGGTCCCGCGGACATGTGCATACAAAATAAAGCTCCTATACGGAGCGCGAGACATCGAGAACATACGGTACCTTGTTACTTACTAATCATTTCAGACGGATTTGTACTATCTTAGCCTTGAGGATCAAGCGCGAGACGGCGCACGAGGTCCGGGGGACCTCGGTCTGCGCGGACCGGAGCGGAGC
>OKUS01000986.1_pt1 | contig 10594 bp, 10 predicted proteins | sample 1606591 | NCBI WGS metagenome assembly OKUS01 (sample SAMEA3882509, study PRJEB24775) | human gut metagenome | biome: human-associated habitat; feature: intestine environment; material: feces | place: Netherlands | collected 2009/2010 | reverse complement strand
CGGAGCCGGAAAACAACCCGACACTGCGTTCGGTTATCGCTACTTGTAAGCGTGAGAATATGCCGAAGGATAACATTGACCGTGCTATTAAAAATGCGTTAGGCAAAGATCAGAGCGATTACAAAGGAATGACTTATGAAGGATACGGCCCTCACGGTATTGCTGTATTCGTAGATACATTGACTGACAACACGACCCGTACAGTTGCTGATGTACGTTCAGTGTTCAACAAGTTTGGTGGAAACTTGGGTACTATGGGGTCATTGGCTTTCCTGTTCGACCACAAATGTATGTTTACTTTCAAGAAGAAAGACGGCATAGATATGGAAGAACTCATCCTTGACTTGATTGACTACGATGTAGATGATGAGTTTGAAGAGGATGAAGAAGAAGGTACAATCACTATCTATGGTGATCCGAAGAGCTATGCTGCCATCCAGAAACATTTGGAGGAATGTGGCTTTGAGGATGTCGGTGGTGAATTTACTTATATCCCGAACGATACGAAGGAGGTAACTCCCGAGCAACGTGAGACTCTTGACAAGATGATAGAGCGTCTTGAAGAATTTGATGATGTGCAAACGGTTTATACCAACATGAAGCCGGAAGGAAGTGAAGAGTAATGAAGTATACTTATAAGACTCAAGGTACATGTAGTTCTCACATTGAATTGGAAATAGAAGATAATATAATAACGGATATTGCATTTTGGGGAGGTTGTAACGGTAATTTGCAAGGTATTTCCCGTTTGGTAAAAGGAATGCCGGTAAATGATGTGATTTCCCGTCTGGAAGGAATTCGTTGCGGAGGACGTCCGACTTCTTGTCCGGATCAGTTATGTAGGGCGCTGCATGAAATGGGATTCTAACTAAATCCCTGTACTTTTAAATATATAGGTTGGCCCTCGGTATTGTACAATGCCGGGGGCTTCTTTTTTGAACAGAATGTGTGGCTTGCTTGTTATTATTTCGTAATTTTACGCCATAAAAAGAACGAACAATGAAAAATATTCTGAAAGACTTGAAACGTAGGGATCATAAGCGCTATTTAGGTGGTCTGGACGTTTTTAAATATATTGGTCCCGGACTCCTTGTTACAGTAGGTTTTATTGATCCCGGAAACTGGGCTTCTAATTTTGCGGCGGGTTCCGAATTTGGATATTCTCTGCTTTGGGTGGTAACTTTATCAACGATCATGTTGATTGTATTGCAACATAATGTGGCTCACTTGGGGATTGTTACAGGTTTATGCTTGTCGGAAGCTGCTACGAAGTATACTCCTAAATGGGTTTCCCGTCCTATTCTGGGTACTGCGGTGTTGGCATCCATATCGACTTCCCTTGCCGAGATACTGGGAGGAGCAATTGCCTTGGAAATGCTTTTTGATATTCCCATTATATGGGGAGCCATATTGACAACCGTCTTTGTCGTCATCATGCTTTTTACGAACTCATATAAGAAGATAGAGCGTTCCATCATCGCGTTTGTTTCAGTTATTGGATTATCCTTTATTTATGAGTTGTTCCTGGTGAAGATTGACTGGCCGTTGGCTGTAGAAGGATGGGTGACACCTGCTTTTCCGGAAGGAAGTATGCTGATTATTATGAGTGTGCTGGGAGCAGTGGTAATGCCACATAATTTATTCCTGCATTCGGAAGTAATACAGAGCCATGAGTATAATAAGCAAGATGACAGTTCTATTCGTAAGGTCTTGAAGTATGAGCTGTTTGATACGCTTTTCTCCATGATTGTGGGATGGGCTATCAATAGTGCCATGATATTGCTGGCTGCTGCTACTTTCTTTAAAAGTGGTATTCAGGTTGAAGAACTGCAACAGGCAAAGTCTTTGTTGGAACCTTTACTTGGAAGCAGCGCTGCAGTCGTGTTTGCTTTGGCCTTGTTGATGGCAGGTATTTCATCTACCATTACAAGTGGTATGGCGGCAGGCTCTATTTTTGCCGGTATCTTTGGAGAATCCTATCATATCAAGGATAGCCACTCTCAGGTGGGCGTAATCCTTTCATTGGGTATTGCGTTGTTGCTGATATTCTTCATCGGTGATCCTTTCAAAGGATTGTTGATTTCGCAAATGGTGCTTAGTATTCAGTTGCCATTTACTGTTTTCCTGCAAGTGGGACTAACGTCTTCGCGTAAAGTGATGGGGCAGTACGTTAATAGTAAGTGGAGTAGTTTTGTACTCTATGCTATTGCGGGAATCGTTACCGTATTGAATATTATGTTGCTGATATCTGAACTAGTATAAACCAAATAAACAATCATATGAAGATTATTACATATAATGTGAATGGGCTGCGTGCAGCTGTTGGCAAGGGGTTGCCGGAATGGCTGGAACAGGAACAAGCTGATGTAGTATGCATTCAGGAAACCAAATTGCAACCGGATCAATATCCGGAAGAAGCACTGAGTGCATTGGGATACAAACATTATCTTTATTCTGCACAGAAGAAAGGCTATAGTGGAGTTGCCATTTTGACCAAGCGGGAACCGGACCATGTAGAATATGGTATGGGCATGGAAGAATATGACAATGAAGGCCGTTTTATTCGTGCCGATTTTGGCGATATATCTGTTGTGAGTGTTTATCATCCTTCGGGAACAAGCGGTGATGAACGTCAGGCATTCAAAATGGTATGGCTGGAGAAGTTCCAGGAATATGTGACGGGGTTACGAAAATCGCGTCCGAAACTGATTCTTTGTGGTGACTATAACATTTGTCATGAACCGATAGATATCCATGATCCTATTCGAAATGCTACGAATAGTGGTTTCTTGCCTGAGGAGCGAGAATGGATGACGCGTTTTCTAAATGCCGGTTTTATTGATACTTTCCGCCAATTGCATCCCGAACAACAGGAATATACGTGGTGGAGTTACCGCTTTAATTCCCGTGCAAAGAATAAAGGATGGCGTATTGACTATTGTATGGTGACTGAGCCGGTTCGTCCGTTGCTGAGAGAGGCGCGCATATTGAATGATGCTGTACATTCTGATCATTGCCCCATGTTGTTGGATATAGAAGGATAAGAGGAAGGGGGAGGAACGATGTTTGAAGAAAGAATAGAAAAAGCAGTAGATTTTTTTAAAAGTGGTTATAATTGTTCCCAGTCTGTAGTACTTGCTTTTGCTGATATGTATGGGTTTACACAAGAACAGGCAGCGCGTATGGCAGCTTCTTTTGGTGGAGGTATTGGCCGTATGCGTCAGACTTGTGGAGCCGCATGCGGTATGTTTTTACTTGCAGGGCTGGAGACTGGGGCAACTGATCCCAAGGATCGTGAAGGAAAAGGTGCCAATTATGCCGTAGTTCAGGAGTTGGCTGCTGAGTTTAAGAAACGGAACGGTTCTACAATTTGTGCTGAACTATTAGGGCTGAAGAAGCCGGAAGGAGTGTCTACCCCCGAAGAACGTACCGAACAATATTATGCTAAACGTCCGTGTGCCAGGATGGTAGAAGAAGCTGCCCGTATCTGGGCGGAATATCTTGAAAACAGACCGTCTGTTTGATATAAACAGGTCATATTTTTGGTCTGACCTGCTGAAAAAATGCTCTTTTTATGACATATAACATAAAAAAACAGAGAATAATGTGTTATATAACATAAATATAACTATCTTTGCCGCTGAAATAAAATCTGAACCTCATCAATGAGAGAAGTTGGATTAAAGCATGTATAACTAAAAAAAAGAAGAAAATGTTAAAAGAAAAAGCTGGTGAAACTGCAGGAAAAATTTGGAGTGCTCTGAATGAGACTGAAGGTTTGACTGCTAAACAAATCAAGAAAGCAACTAAGTTGGTAGACAAAGATTTGTTCTTGGGTCTTGGCTGGTTGTTGAGAGAAGACAAAATCTCTACTCAGGAAGTAGAAGGTGAACTGTTTGTCAAGTTGGTTTAAGAGAGAGATTGACATTTATCTTATAAAAAGAAGCGTTGATACATTTATATGTTATCAACGCTTCTTTTTATATACTATATTTCATCAGTGAAGGATGTTTAAGGAGCTAGTCTTTCCTGTATCCAGTTGCCATCTTTCTGAAGTATATATTGGATGCGGTCGTGCAGACGGCTTTCCCGCCCTTGCCAAAACTCGAAGCGGGTAGGGGTTACAGCAAAACCACCCCAATTATCGGGACGTTTAATATCGCGGCCTGCCAGCTTGAAGACTTCTTTCACGAAGGCTCGCATAATCTCCATACGGCTGCTTATCACCTGGCTTTGCGGAGATATTCTTGCACCTATCTTGCTTTTATATGGCCTGGTGGCAAAGTAAGTATCCGAAACTTTATCGGGGCATTTTTCGGCTTTGCCTTCAATGTGTACCTGTCTTTCCAATTTGTGCCATACGAAAGAAAGGGAAATATATGGATTGCCTGCTAATTGTTTTCCCTTTCGGCTTTCGTAATTAGTGAAGAATATAAATTGGTTGTTTTCTACCCCTTTCAACAAAACGGTGCGCGTGGAGGGGAACCCTTCTGCTGAAACTGTTGCTACTATCATAGCGGTAGGTTCATCTTCTTTGTGAATAATAGCATCATCTAGCCATTCCACGAATTGCTCAAAAGGATTGTCGTGGATAGTGCATTGTGTCAGCTTGCTTTTGCTGTATTCTCTTCTGATTTCAGATATTGGGGTTTCCATATTTTCTATTTTGTTATTGTATTTTGATAATAAAGAGTGATCTCCTCTTATTTTTGTATCGGATAAATCGGATTGCCTGATTCGTCTACTTCGGTCCAGTCTTTAATGCTGACATTGGGGAACGATACGGAATTTCCGTCTATAATGGCGCTGAAGACATAAGAAAATCCACCGGCCAGTTTACCCGGGATAGGGATACTTCCGGTATAGGTACGTGGTGTGGTTTCTCCATCTGCGAGAATTTTTAGTGTCATTGACATTGGGGTGGTTGCACGGGTTGGTAAGACAATGGCCTGTGCGAGAAATCCATTCTTGCCCATATTAAGCGGAGTTGTGTCATAAGTGTCGGTTGCTTCGATAATACCGGTTTCTATATCAAGGCTGGCGCCAGGAGTAGGCGGAAGAATAGTTGCCGATACTAAACTGTCAAGCTGTAAGCCTTCACCTGCTGACAGGTCAACTACGACCTGAGTAGCTATATGCTGAAAAACAATGGGCATGTGAATTTGTGAAGCTGTGATATCTTGGTCCAGATTTTCCCACCATAAATAATCTACGCCATTCTTTAGCGGAGCCGATATTCCATCGGTTAGACTCGGAGGATAAGTAGAAGAATTTTCTGAAAATGCATACATGTTATAAGAGCCGTTACTCAAATACATTTTGTATCCTTTCATCCCCGTTAATGTACCAGCTGAAACTGTTGAATATAGCCCTTCGGCAAACGGATCATTAAAATTCTTGTCTGTCGTTTCAAAAGCATATATTTGGCTTACTAATCCTTTGGGCATAGGAGACATGGATCTGGTTACCTTACGACTTTCAAGTGAAGCGGAAAATGTGATGAGTATATCTTCTTTTTGTGAGGTTTGTCCGTTACCGGGATCATTGGTTCCGGGGGATGATTCATAAATGATTATTTCATTTTTGGAACATCCTGCAAGTAATAATAAAGAGAATGCTAGAATAACAAATTTTTTCATTTCAGTTATATGGTTTAGGTTATTGTCCATACATAACAGTAGAATGATGGAATAGTTCTGGGATATATAGACATTTACAACTTCGGATATTGAATAAATCACTTTCAAAACCTCATCTTTTTCATTATCTTTGCGCCCGCATTTAATAGATAATTATAGAAGATGAAGAATAATATACGTAACTTTTGCATTATTGCCCACATTGATCATGGTAAGTCTACTTTAGCTGACCGTCTGCTTGAATATACCAACACCATACAGGTGACCGGAGGACAGATGCTGGATGATATGGATCTGGAAAAAGAGAGAGGTATCACCATTAAGAGCCATGCCATTCAGATGGAGTATACGTACAAGGGTGAAAAGTATATTCTGAATCTGATTGATACTCCGGGGCACGTAGACTTTTCGTATGAAGTTTCCCGTTCTATTGCCGCTTGTGAAGGTGCATTGCTGATTGTAGACGCTTCGCAGGGTGTACAGGCACAAACAATCTCCAATCTTTATATGGCAATTGAGCATGATCTGGAAATTATTCCGGTCATCAATAAGTGCGATATGGCGAGTGCCATGCCTGAAGAGGTAGAGGATGAAATCGTAGAGTTGCTTGGCTGCAAGCGCAGTGAGATAATCCGTGCTTCCGGTAAGACGGGTATGGGGGTAGAAGAAATTCTGGCTGCGGTTATCGAGCGTATTCCTCATCCCGAAGGTGATGAGGAAGCACCGTTGCAGGCTTTGATTTTTGACTCTGTATTCAATTCTTTCCGTGGTATCATTGCTTACTTCAAGATAGTAAACGGTGTGATCCGTAAGGGAGATAAGGTGAAATTCTTCAATACCGGTAAAGAATATGATGCTGATGAAATCGGTGTGCTCAAGATGGAAATGGTGGCACGTCAGGAACTGCGTACTGGTGACGTGGGATACATTATTTCCGGTATTAAAACCTCTAAAGAGGTAAAGGTGGGAGATACGATTACTCACATTGCCCGCCCATGTAAAGAAGCTATTGCAGGTTTCGAGGAAGTGAAGCCGATGGTTTTTGCCGGTGTATATCCTATTGAAGCGGAAGACTTTGAAGACTTGCGTTCCTCTTTGGAAAAACTGCAATTGAACGATGCATCACTGACTTTCCAGCCTGAATCCTCGTTGGCGTTGGGCTTCGGATTCCGTTGCGGATTCCTGGGACTGTTGCACATGGAGATTGTGCAGGAGCGACTTGACCGTGAATTTGACATGAATGTGATAACCACTGTGCCGAACGTTTCTTATAATATTTACGATAAACAAGGTCATATGACAGAGGTGCATAACCCTGGAAGTATGCCCGATCCTACTTTGATCGACCATATTGAGGAGCCTTATATCCGTGCTTCCGTTATCACAACCACAGATTATATCGGTCCTATCATGACCTTGTGTCTGGGTAAACGTGGTGAACTGGTGAAGCAGGAATATATTTCCGGTAATCGTGTGGAGATCTATTACGACATGCCTTTGGGAGAAATTGTGATTGACTTTTATGATAAACTGAAAAGTATTTCGAAAGGATATGCCTCTTTTGATTACCATGCCAGTGGTTTCCGTCCGTCCAAGTTGGTAAAACTGGACATCTTGCTGAATGGCGAGCCGGTGGATGCCCTTTCAACACTAACACATTTCGACAATGCGTATGATTTGGGACGCCGCATGTGCGAGAAGCTGAAAGACCTGATCCCGAGACAGCAGTTTGATATTGCTATCCAAGCGGCTATCGGAGCTAAAATCATTTCTCGTGAGACGATTAAGGCAGTACGCAAAGATGTTACGGCGAAGTGTTATGGTGGTGACGTCAGTCGTAAGAGAAAGCTGTTGGAAAAGCAGAAGAGAGGAAAGAAACGTATGAAGCAGATTGGTAATGTGGAAGTGCCGCAGAAAGCGTTCCTTGCGGTGTTGAAATTAGATTAATATAAAAAATCATAAAAGCAGATTCATATTAGTCTGGGGATTGTTCTCTTTCTGTAGGACTGTCTTGGCAATCCCCTTTGTTTTGAAAATTCTAACTAATAATAAATGAGAAAAGTTCTATCGTTTTCGGCCTTCCTGGTGGTAGGTCTCTTTATAGCGCAGTATCTGCCTGCATGGTCAGGAAGTGATTATAGTACGGTGAAAACCGTATCTAATGTGTTGTTGTATATTTGTCTGGGATTCATTATGATTAATGTGGGACGTGAGTTCGAAGTGGACAAGTCCCGATGGCAAACATACGCAAAAGATTATTTTGTCGCAATGGCTACAGCAGCCATGCCTTGGTTTCTGATTGCTATTTATTATATTTTCGTTTTACTTCCACCGGAATACTGGGATAGTTGGGAGGCATGGAAAGAAAACTTATTGCTGAGTCGTTTTGCAGCTCCTACTTCCGCAGGTATATTATTCACTATGTTGGCGGCTATTGGACTGAAGTCCAGCTGGATCTACAAGAAGATTCAGGTGTTGGCTATCTTTGATGATCTGGATACCATCCTTTTAATGATTCCTTTGCAAATAATGATGATCGGACCGCGCTGGCAGTTGTTGGTTATTATCCTTATCGTCTTTCTGTTGCTTTCTTTCGGTTGGAAGAAACTGAGTAAATACAATATGCGGCAGGATTGGAAAGCCATTCTGTTTTATTCCGTTCTGGTGTTTGCTGCCACTCAATCGCTTTATCATATTACGAAGAACTTATATGGCGAAGATGCCAGCATTCATATCGAGGTGTTGCTTCCGGCATTCGTCCTGGGTATGGTCATGAAGCATAAGGATATTGATACGGCTTGGGAACGTAAAGCTTCGACAGGAATTTCATTTATCTTTATGTTCCTGGTAGGTATGAGTATGCCTCCGCTTCAGGGAATCAGCCTTCCCGGCGATATAGGGCTAGCCTCTATAACAGGTTCACAGGAAATGATGCCTTGGGCACTGATTATTGTACATGTGGTTATTGTATCGTTACTTTCCAATGTCGGTAAATTATTCCCGGTATTCTTCTATCGTGATCGTAAGTTGAGTGAACGTCTGGCACTTTCCATTGGTATGTTTACTCGCGGTGAAGTAGGGGCAGGAGTTATTTTTATTGCGTTGGGTTACAATCTGGGTGGTCCGGCATTAGTAATTTCTGTACTTACTATTGTGTTAAATTTAATATTAACAGGTATATTTGTGCTCTGGGTTAAAAAACTGGCATTAATGAGCTATCAGGAATAGCTCATTAATAGCGCATTCCTTTGAAAATGTAATACTTAAATCGAACATATGATTATTCTACGTACTGTGAAAAACTTTTCGGCGCTGAATGTAGTGGCGAGTATTTTATTATTCCTGACGGCTATTTTGGCAGCTGTTGTTGCCAATTCTTCATTAGCTCCTGTGTATCAGAGCTTCCTGTCGCAAGAGTTGCATTTGCGTATAGGCGATTTTAATCTGCTTTCGCATGGCGGTCATAATCTTACGATGATCGAGTTTATCAATGATTGCTTGATGACGATTTTCTTTCTGGCTGTAGGATTAGAGATAAAACGTGAATTACTGGTTGGCGAATTGTCTTCTTTTCGAAAGGCCATTCTACCATTTATTGCAGCATGCGGGGGAATGATACTTCCGGTTGTAGTTTATTTTCTTCTAGTAACTCCTGATACTCCTGAAAAACAAGGTATGGCTATTCCTATGGCTACGGATATTGCTTTTTCCTTAGGAGTACTTAGTTTGTTGGGTAAGCGCGTACCATTGAGCTTGAAGATTTTCCTGACTGCCTTTGCTGTAGTAGATGATATTGGTGGTATTCTGGTGATTGCCATTTTTTATAGTTCTGAAGTTGCTTACGGTTATTTGATTGTGGCTGCCATCCTTTATATCTTTTTGTATTATATGGGCAAGTTTGGTATGACGCAGAAGATATTCTTTCTTTTCTTTGGCATTATTATCTGGTATTTATTCCTGCAATCCGGTATTCACAGTACAATATCCGGTGTGATACTTGCATTTGTTATACCTGCCCGTCCGCGATTGGATGCAGGTAAATATATCCGGCGTATCCGGGCTATTGTCAGTTCTTTCCCGATCGTGCAGTCTGATAATATAGTATTGACAAATGAGCAGATTGCTACATTGAAGCAAGTGGAGCGAGCTTCGGATCGCGTGATAAGCCCTTTACAATCTTTGGAGGATAATCTGCATGGGGTTGTGAATTTTGTTATTCTTCCTTTATTTGCCTTTGCTAATGCGGGAGTGGTTCTTGGCGGTAGTGGAGAAGTTATAGGGAATGTGAGTCTTGCTGTCGGCATGGGGCTTCTTATTGGTAAGTTTCTGGGGATTTACCTTTTCACTTGGCTGACTATCAAAAGTGGACTTACCCGAATGCCTGAAGGTATGAACTGGAAGAATATTGCAGGAGTTTCGCTGTTGGGGGGCATTGGGTTTACAGTGTCATTGTTTATAGCTAATCTTTCTTTTTCTGGTGCTTATCCGGAATTGCTGAATCAGGCTAAATTCGGTGTATTGTGTGGTACTATTATTGCCGGAATACTCGGATATGTGGTGCTGAATCAAGTATTGCCGAAGAAAAAGAAAGTATAAATAAGAGTATGACATATTCTCTTTTTCTATATATCATGTGAATCAGGAGTTGAATTTGATCGGTGCAGAAGGAATAAGAGAGTGTTAAGGTGATAGGGTGATAAAGTAGCTGCGTTCTGTTCAGAAAGGTACTTGTAGCCCGTAGCTCGTAACTGATTCATAATTAACATCGATTGAAAGTGAAATTCACTCCATCCGCTGTTGAGCTAAATTACTTATCTCATTAGAGATAAGTAATGAACTAAATGCAATAGCTAATTCTTTTCTTAGGCATTCCTATGCTTTTTTCCTTCCAACGGTTAGGCTTTTCCATCCGAACGTTTATTCTTTCCACCGTGGAGTTTCTTTCTTTCCACCAT
>OKUS01000976.1_pt1 | contig 10715 bp, 10 predicted proteins | sample 1606591 | NCBI WGS metagenome assembly OKUS01 (sample SAMEA3882509, study PRJEB24775) | human gut metagenome | biome: human-associated habitat; feature: intestine environment; material: feces | place: Netherlands | collected 2009/2010 | reverse complement strand
CCGGCTCAAAGGCAGAGATCGACCGTTTCATTCAGGAAGCCTTGGCAAAATAACGGAGGGTTCAGATATGAACAACAATCATGTTTATGATATGATTGTGGTGGGCGGTGGACCGGGCGGCTACACCGCCGCCCTGTACGCGGCACGGGCGGGGCTGGATACCGTCGTGCTGGAAAAGCTGTCTGCTGGCGGGCAGATGGCCCTGACCGAGCAGATCGACAACTACCCCGGCTTTGAGAACGGGATCGACGGCTTCTCTCTGGCGGAGAAGATGCAAAAGCAGGCGGAGCGTTTTGGGGCAAGCAGCGAATACGCAGAAGTCCTCCGCATGGATCTGACGGCGGTTCCCAAGCTCGTGGAGACCAGCGAGGGGATCTTCCGGGGGAAAACCGTGGTGCTGGCCACCGGTGCGGACCCCAGAACGCTGGGCGTGGCCGGAGAGTCGGAACTGGTGGGCCGGGGCGTGGCCTACTGCGCCGCCTGCGACGGGATGTTTTACAAGGGCAAAACGGTGGTCGTGGTGGGCGGCGGCAATTCCGCCGCGGCAGATGCCCTCCTTCTCAGCCGCGTGGCGAAAAAAGTGATCCTCGTCCACCGCAGAGACACCCTGCGGGCCACCAAGATCTATCACGAGCCGCTGGTACAGGCCGAAAACGTGGAGTTCCGTTGGAACAGCGTCGTTTCCGCGCTGCTTTCCGGGGACAGGCTGACCGGCGTCCGCCTGCGGGACACCGTCACCGGTGAGGAAAGCGTGGTGGACTGCGACGGCGTATTTGTCAGCGTGGGCCGACAGCCCGCCACGGCGCTGGCGGTGGGTCAACTGGCGCTGGACGGCGGCGGCTATATCGTGGCCGGAGAGACCACGGAAACCAGTATTCCCGGCGTTTACGCCGTGGGCGACGTGCGGACGAAGCCCCTCCGTCAGGTGGTCACCGCCGTGGCGGACGGCGCGGTGGCAGTCCACATGGCGGAGAAATATATCGCGGAAAACCGATAAGGGATGTAAATTGAAAAAGCCATGTTTAAGGTCAGGCCGGATACGACCGCAGTGGGGATGCCGACATATCTGCAAGGCAAACTGCCAGAGTGATGGCAGATAAGATAACCCATGTAAGATCGGGAGATATGTTGTCTCTCCATATCCAGTCCACGCAACAGTGAGCAACTGAACACAAAACACAGCCACAGATGTACTCTGCGGCTGTGTTTTTATGCGTGGTATACCGCGTGACAAGCGGTTTTACTGTGACGGCGTCACATAATTTGAGAAAATCGGCTTCGAGGCAGCTTTTGGAGCACAAGCCCTTTGTGGTTGTTGACAGAGAAAAAAATATAGGTATAATAAAAGCAAAATAATAAGATTCATTCTTGCATTTGGAGAGTTGGCGGTATGCCAAAATACGCAGAGGAGATATTGGCCGCCGTAACGGAGTTGCAGTAGCATCCCAAGGCGGAGCAGGTGTTCCTGGAGATGAAAAGGGAGCATCCCAGCATCGCTCTGGGTACGGCATATCTGCCCCGCCTGCCGGGAGCAGGAAAAAGACAATCTTATGGAGGAGAAGTATCATGAACGCTAACGTATCTCTTCTGCTCAACGAGCAGATCAATAAGGAGTTCTACTCCGCCTATCTGTATCTGGACTTTGCCAACTACTACGCCGCCGTCGGACTGGACGGCTTTGAGAACTGGTACCGGGTACAGGCGCAGGAGGAACGGGATCACGCCATGCTGTTTTATCAGTATTTGCAGAATAACGGCGAGGGCGTCACCTTTGAGGCTATCGCAAAGCCGGAGTGGGAACGAGGCGACCACATGGCCCCGCTGAAAAGAGCACTGGAACACGAGATGCTGGTCACCGCCAGCATCAATGCCATCTACGCCGCCGCATACGAGGTCAGGGACTTCCGCACCATGCAGATGCTGGACTGGTTCATCAAGGAACAGGGTGAGGAGGAGAAGAACGCCGCTGACCTCATTACCAAGATGGATCTGTTCGGCGGTGACAGCAAGGGGCTGTATATGCTAAACAGCGAGCTGAAGGCACGGGTCTACACCGCGCCCTCGCTGGTGCTGTAAGCCCCGCGTGTCTGCGGGCTTTCGCATCAGGCAAAAGGCAGACTGCATACAGGTGGCCTGCCTTTTCTTCCACCAGACGGTTAGAGGAGACTAACTGTGTATAAAACAGAAAGGACTTCAGAACTTGAACAAGGAAAAGGAGACCGAAACCGTTACCCTCATGGTGCGCCGGTATTGTTGTGGCGTGCATTGGACAAGGGGCGAGGCGCTTTGTCCGGCGTGCAATGCACTGCTGGAATACGCCAGAGAGCGGCGGGACAGATGCCTGCACGGGAAAATTTAGCGGCACTTTGATCCTTTCCGAGAGGCACAATGGCGTTTCTTACTACAACTGCATCGGCACTGTCTCTTTTCTCACAGCTGTTCATGCTTCTGTCCCGGATGGCGAAGCTGTTCGGCGTGTTTGCGTAAGGAAGGAGGCGGCTCATGCAGAGTATCCTTGAACAGATCACAGATTGGCTCAAGAGCATGATCATCAGCGGTATCATGGGAAATCTTTCAGGGATGTTCGATTCGGTCAACCAGCAGGTTGGACAGATCGCAGGCGATGTGGGAACCACACCGGCGAACTTTTCACCTGCGGTCTTTTCTATGATCCGCAACATCTCGGAATCCGTGATCCTGCCCATTGCCGGAATGGTGCTGACTTTCATCGCCTGTTATGAGCTGATCCAGATGCTCATCGAGCATAACAATCTGGCAAATTTCGAGACGTGGACATTTTTCAAATGGGTCTTTAAGACCTTTCTGGCAGTGACTCTGATCTCGAACACATTCAATATCACGATGGCTGTCTTTGATGTGGCGCAGCAAGTGATCTCCCGAAGCGGCGGTCTGATTTCCGGCAGTACGTCCGTCAGTGATGCGACCCTGACAGCAATGCAGGCTACACTGGAAGGAATGGACTTGGGACCGCTGCTGGGACTGTATTTGCAGACCTTTGTGGTTCAGGTCACGATGCTGGCGTTGTCGGCTATCATCTTTGTCATCGTGTATGGCCGAATGGTGGAAATATATCTCATGGTGAGCCTTGCGCCGATTCCGTTCGCAACCTTTGGAAACCATGAGCAGAGCCATACCGGTCAAAACTACCTGCGTTCCCTGTTTGCACTGGGATTCCAAGGCTTTCTTATCATGATCTGTGTAGGCATCTATACAGTTTTGATTCAGAACCTGTCCTTTTCGGATAACATCATCAGCAGCATTTGGGGCGTTATGGGCTATACGGTTTTGCTGGCATTTACACTGTTTAAGACGGGAAGCCTTGCGAAATCCGTGTTTGTAGCGCACTAAGGAAGGAGGAATGATTCATGGCATCTTATATTTCTGTGCCGCGAGACCTTTCAAAGGTCAAAACCAAGGTCTTTATGAACCTGACCAAACGGCAGATTCTCTGCTTCGGAGCCGGTGCGCTGATTGGCGTTCCGGTTTTCTTTTTGCTCAAATCCAGCGGAAATCTGAGCCTTGCCGCACTTGGCATGATGGCAGTGATGCTGCCGCTCTTCTTTCTTGCCATGTACGAGAAAGACGGTCAGCCGCTGGAAGTGGTGGCAAAGCATTTCTATGAGGCAAAGTTCAAGAGGCCGAAAACGCGGCCTTACAAAACAAAAAATTACTATGCACTGCTGGTTCAGCAGGCAGACGTGGAAATGGAGGTAAATCGCATTGTTCAAAATTCTCGAAAAGCTGACAGCGAAGAATAAAAAGCAGGATGACATCCGAATGCCGTCTCATCTGTCAGCCGCAGAGCAAAAACAGGTGCAGACGGTGATTGACCGCGCAAGGGGGGACCGCACGATTCCGCATTCGGCACAGGAGAGCATTCCTTTTCAGCGGATGTTCCCGGACGGTATTTGCCGTGTGACGGACAATTACTACACCAAAACCATTCAGTTTCAGGACATCAATTACCAGCTGGCGCAGCAGGAAGATCAGACGGCTATCTTTGAGGAATGGTGCAGCTTCCTGAACTTCTTTGATTCCAGCATCCGCTTTGAGCTTTCTTTTATGAATATGGCTACGGATGCCTCGAATTTTGAGAAGATGGTGCGCATCCCGTACCAGAAGGATCATTTCAATCCGGTGCGCACGGAGTACAGCACCATGCTGCGCCGCCAGCTTGCCCAGGGCAACAACGGCCTGACCAAGACGAAGTACCTGACGTTTGGCATTGAGGCGGAATCCATGAAACAGGCAAAGCCGAGGCTCATTCACATCGAGATCGACCTGATGAACAACTTCAAACGCTTGGGTGTCCGGGCAAAATTGCTGAACGGCAAGGAACGGCTTCATCTGATGCACGATATGTTCCACATGGGTGACCATGACCGATTCAATTTCGATTGGAAGTGGTTGCCGGAGAGCGGGCTGTCGGTAAAGGACTTTATTGCACCGACCGGTTTTGCCTTTCCGAAGAACCGTATTTTTCAGATGGGCGGGATGTATGGCTCCATGTCCTATCTCCAGATCACGGCTTCCGACCTGTCGGATCAGCTGCTGAAGGACTTTCTGGATATGGAATCCAGCCAGATTGTGACCATGCACATTCAGTCGGTAGACCAGAACAAAGCAATCAAGTCCATTAAGCATACCATCACGGAGCTGGATCGTTCCAAGATTGAGGAACAGAAGAAAGCTGTCCGTTCCGGATACGATATGGACATCATTCCGTCAGATTTGGCAACTTACGGCAAGGACGCAAAGGCACTGCTGAAGGAATTGCAGAGCCAGAATGAGCGTATGTTCCTGCTGACCTTTCTGGTGATGAACACCGGCGAGACGGAGCAGGAGCTGGAAACCAATGTGTTTCAGGCTTCCAGCATCGCACAGAAGTACAACTGCAACCTGCGCCGTCTGGACTTTCAGCAGGAGCAGGGGCTGATGAGCTGTCTGCCGCTGGCACAGAACCTGATTGAGATTCAGCGCAGCATGACTACCAGCAGCACGGCAATTTTCGTGCCGTTTACCACCCAGGAACTGTTTCAGACCGGGAAAGAGGCTCTGTACTATGGGCTGAATGCTCTGTCCAACAACCTGATTATGGTTGACCGGAAAAAGCTCAAAAACCCCAACGGGCTGATTCTGGGTACTCCCGGTTCCGGTAAATCCTTTTCTGCCAAGAGAGAAATCGCCAATGCGTTCCTGGTGACGGATGACGATGTAATTGTGTGCGATCCTGAAGCCGAGTACACGGCACTGGTGAAGAAATTTGAGGGGCAGGTCATTAAAATCAGCCCTTCCAGCACGCAGTATATCAACCCGATGGACATCAATGCGAACTATTCGGAAGAGGATAATCCGATTGCCTTGAAAGCAGATTTCATCCTGTCCCTGTGTGAGCTGATCGTGGGCGGAAAAGAAGGCTTGCAGCCGGTAGAAAAGACGGTCATCGACCGATGTGTTCATCAGATTTACCAGAACTATTTTGAGAATCCGGTGCCGGAGAACATGCCGGTGTTGCAGGACTTGTACGAGGCACTGCTCCGGCAGGATGAAAAGGAAGCACACCATGTGGCAACGGCACTGGAAATCTATGTGACCGGTTCGCTGAACCTGTTTAACCACCGCACCAACGTAGATATCAATAACCGGCTGGTCTGCTATGACATCAAGGAGCTGGGCAAGCAGCTGAAAAAGATCGGTATGCTGGTGGTGCAGGATCAGGTCTGGGGGCGTGTAACCGCCAACCGCAATGCCGGTAAAGCCACCCGCTACTATATGGACGAGTTCCATCTGCTTTTGAAAGAAGAGCAGACAGCGGCTTACAGCGTGGAAATCTGGAAGCGATTCCGTAAATGGGGTGGTATTCCCACCGGCATCACCCAGAACGTAAAAGATCTGCTTTCTTCCCGCGAAGTGACGAACATTTTTGAGAACAGCGACTTCATTTATATGCTGAATCAGGCAGCCGGTGACCGTCAGATTCTGGCGGATCAGCTGAATATCAGCCCGCACCAGCTGTCCTATGTGACTCACTCCGGCGAAGGCGAAGGACTGCTGTTCTACGGAAATGTGATTTTGCCGTTCGTTGATCGTTTCCCGACCGATCTGGAACTGTACCGGATTATGACGACAAAATTAACCGAAGTGCAGGAAGCGAAGGAGGCGTAAGCGATGGCTGGCAAGAAAAATCCGAATCTCGGAGACAAGCTGCGGCAGGAGCGCGAGGGTGCGGAGAACACCCTTCGCGATTCCAGAAGCAAGACCGCAGACAGCAGTACGGGAGACAGCAGCAAGAAAAAAGCGGAACACCGAAGGCAGATTCGTCACGAGGCCGATCTTGCCAAGATGCGCAGTAAGAAGCTGAAATCAGAGCAGGAAGTAAAAGCGAAAAAGAATGCAGCAGCTTCCGGGAAAAAAGGCGGAAAGCCAAAGAAGCCGGGAAATCTTGCGGCAGATGCACTTTCAGCCAAGGCACATCAGAGTGTGCGCAATGCCGACCAGGATAATAATTCCGGTGTGGAGGCAGCGCATTTTTCCGAAGGTTCAGCGGAAGGTGCAGCCCGTGCCGGTTCCCGGTTCCAATATGGTCGAAAGCTGCGGCAGTACAAAAAGCTGGAGCGGTTGGAGAAAAAGGCAGATAAAGATGCCGTAGATTCCATCTTTGCGGAACGCATGAAGTCTGATCCGCAGGCTGGTTCCAATCTCTTTTCCCGATGGCGGCAGAAGCAGGCCATCAAAAAAGAGTATGCCGCTGCGAAGGCAGGTGCGGCCGCTGCGGAGAACACAGCAGCTGGCACAGCCAAAGCTGCGCAGGGTACTGCCAGCATGACGGAAAAGGCGTTTCAGTTTGTGCAGAGCCACTCGCATATCATCATCGGTATCGCAGCCGTGGGACTGCTTGTTTTGGTGATTGCCGGGTCGGTATCGTCCTGCTCTGTCTTGATCAATGGCGGCGGCAATGTGGTGCTGGGGACTTCCTACACAGCGGAAGATGAAGATTTGAAAGGCGTGGAGACGGATTATACCAAGCTGGAAGATAAACTTCGCAAACAAATCGACCGCATTGAAACCGACCATCCGGGCTATGACGAGTATCGCTACAATCTGGCAGAGATTGGTCACAATCCCTATGAGCTTGCTTCTCTGCTGACCGTAGAATTTGAAAACTATACGAGAAGCCAGGTGCAGGCGCGGCTCCAGAGTATTTTTGAAGCGCAGTATGAGCTGAAGCTGGAGGAAAAGGTGGAAATCCGGACGAGGAAAGAAACCCGTGTGGGCTATCGCTACAATCCAATCACCGGAACCGGGCACACCTACACCTATCAGGTGACGGTACAGTATGAGTATAAAATCCTCAATGTAACACTGCTCAATCGGGGCGTTGACTATGTTGCAAGAAATTCCGGCCTTACAGATGACCAGCTGCAACGATACGAAGTCACACTGGAGTGCCGGGGCAATCGAGATGACCTGTTTGCAGGCATAGCCTTTGCAACGCCGGATGGCGCGGGTTCCAGCGGAGAATACCAGGATTACGACATTCCGGGCGAAGCTCTGACGGATGAAAAATTCCGGAAGATGATTACCGAAGCAGAGAAATATCTCGGTTATCCCTATGTTTGGGGCGGCAGCTCGCCGAGTACCAGTTTTGACTGCTCCGGTTTTGTAAGCTGGGTCATCAACCACTGCGGCAATGGCTGGAATGTAGGCAGGCAGACGGCCAACGGTCTGATGGGAAAATGCGACATTATCCCGAAGAGTGAGGCAAAGCCCGGAGACCTGATCTTCTTCCAGAAAACCTACAACACCAGTGGCGCATCCCATGTGGGCATTTATGTCGGCAACGGGATGATGATTCACTGCGGCAACCCAATTTCCTATGCTTCCATTGAGACGAACTACTGGCGGCAGCATTACTACTGTATGGGAAGAATTCGATAAAAATAGGGCGTTTATTCGCCCGGAAAGGATACGATATGAGCTTGAAACTGGAAAAGATTGCTGCGGAGCGCGAGAAAGCCCGCAGGAAACGCGATGAATGGGAGGAGCGCAGAAAGGAATGGGACAGAAAGTACCACGAGCAGGAAAACAGCGAAATCTGTGAAATGGTACATGCCCAGAGCCTGACCCCGGAACAGCTGGCAGTCATCATTCAGATGGCGCAGGCTGCGGTTCCCAACCCGGAGAACCTGAAACTGGATGAGAAAGAAACGGAGGATATGGAATGAAAAAGATGATGGCAATGCTGCTTGCCAGCGTGATGGCGGCAGGAACCTTTACGACCACTGCATTTGCCTATACGGGCGATGATGTGCAGAAGAACACGCCTGTCAGTACCGCTGCACAGGAGACGGATGCAGCAGAAAGCACAAATGCGGGGAAAATGGACAATACCGACAGCATCGAAATCGACCCGGACATGCAGGTTCTGCCGGATGGCTATGAGGTCTCTACGGATGCGGATGGGAACCTGATCGTTACGGTGGGCGGCAAAGAATACAATATCGGCAGCGAAAAGTCCCAAAAGCAGACTGGTACGGTGGTGCCGGGGATCACCAGCCTGCATTTTCGTTCCGGTCCCGGCATGGATCAGGAGATTATCGGATATCTGCATTCAGGCGATACGGTGGAGATTGTCGAAAAATGCGGTGACTGGTATAAGGTGAACTTCAACGGCAAAACCGGGTATGCACATGGAAAGTACCTGAATGTCACGGATTCTGCAAAAGACAGCAGCATGTTCAGTGAAGATGCGCTGAAGCTGTTTCTGGATCTGATGCAGAGCGGAATGTCATCCGAGGATGAGACGAAATCCAGTGCAGCTTTGACTCCGGAAGGAAATATGACGCTGGTGGACGATATCGGTGAGGAAGAAGATAAATCCAGCCAGCAGTTCATTACGCTGGTGACAAAGGCGGGCAACACCTTTTATCTGATCATCGACCGCGATAAAGACGGCAACCAGAATGTGCATTTCCTGAACATGGTGGACGAGGCCGATCTGCTTGCGCTGATGGATGAAGAGGAAGCTGCCAAGTATCGGGAGAAGGAGCCGGAAGTCACGGAACCTGCGGAAACCGAAAAGCCGCAGGAGACGGAACCGGCACCGGAAGAGCAGAAAACAGAGAGCGAGCAGAAGAAATCGTCTCCGCTTCCGATGATTATGCTGCTTCTGTTTGTGATCGGTGCAGCCGGTGTCGGCGGTTATCTCTATATCAAGATGAAGGGCGTAAAGCCTGCGTCCAAGAAAAATCAGCCGGACCCGGATGCGGATTATCACGATGAGGATGAAGATACGCTCCAGCTGCCGGAGGATGATGGTGACGAGGACGAAGAAGTGGATGTCAACGAGGATTATGAAGCGGAATCGGAAGATGAACCTGTCTGATTAACGCAGCGTTGACCGGTGGGGCGGCTGAAAAGCCGTCCCCTTTACATAGCCAAATGGTTGGTGGGTGAACTATTTTGAGCTATGAAGCTATGGAATCTGTAGGCGATATCTGATAAAATAGAAAGTAAGAACAGCTCAACAACTCGGAATTTTACCATCCAGCATCTCTCAAAAATAATAGGCATATTTTCATATAGTGTTGATTAAATGTCTATAAGTGCTCATATTCTGCGCATTTTGATCTGCATTTATTCATATCTATAAATCATCAAATACGTATTTATATTGGTATCTGGATTTTCGCCCTTCACACCCGTTCTCGTACGATCATGAGTGCATACCCCAGCAGGTTCGTTCCGTGCCACTTTTTCACGTCGAGTCGATCTGGGTCCTTCATCGATAAGCCGATGCCCCAGATGTGGTCCTTGACGGCGCACTCTGCGAGGATGGCGTCGCCGGTGGATTTGAGCTGAGCCTTCAGGTCTTCGATCTGCTCCAACTCTGTCTTTGGATAAAGAAAAATCACTTTCTGTCCATCCATGGATACCTTCTGTAAACGATACCTTACAGCTATATAATTGGGCAGATGGTCAAACTCTGCGCGCTGAACTGTCGCTTTAATTCCCAGAACTTTATAGAGATATTCCATATGTTCTCCTTCTATTTAACTCTATTTTTGTATTATAACTTGTTTTAAGTTAAGTTTCGATATTAAAGTTAAGATAATTCAAAAAAATCATCAGGAAGCGGAAATATCATAAGAATAATTTAACACCATGGCACCTTCTTTTTCCTCTCAGATTTCCGTGCTCTGCCACTTTTATGAGCGTTCTTTTCAGTATTTTGCCACTTTCATGAGGGAATAATCCGTGCTTCATTACACTTTCATGAGCGAATTTATGCTGTAATATGACATTTTCATGAGGGAATTGGTGCTTCGATGCGACGTGAGGAGGTAGTGGGCGGAGGCATGGGCGCGATAAAGGCAACGAGTGCGAATGGGTGGACGCGACGTGAGAAGGTGGAGGGTGCGGACGCGTGGGCGCGGAGTGAGCAGGCGGAGGGCCGAGACATTGGCCCGGGAAAAGTGAGCAGAAATATACGAGTGTCAACGGGAGGGTTTTATGGTACAACTAGAAGTAGTTTTTTGATGGAGGTGCCTATGGAGCCGAAGGTCAGTATCATCGTGCCGGTGTATAACGCGGAGAAGAGTCTCGCGCGCTGTGTGGACAGTATTCTGAATCAGGAGTTTCGGGATTTCGAGCTGATCCTCATGGATGATGGAAGTAAGGATCGGTCCGGGGAG
>OKUS01000970.1_pt1 | contig 10765 bp, 8 predicted proteins | sample 1606591 | NCBI WGS metagenome assembly OKUS01 (sample SAMEA3882509, study PRJEB24775) | human gut metagenome | biome: human-associated habitat; feature: intestine environment; material: feces | place: Netherlands | collected 2009/2010 | reverse complement strand
TATGGTGTAATGGTAACACAACAGATTCTGGTCCTGTTTTTCCAGGTTCGAATCCTGGTATCCCAACAGACAAATCACTTGTCAAAGACAAAGATCTTCTAAAATTATAATTTTAGAAGATCTTTTTTTATTTTGTGTTGGTTATCTTAAGAATTAGTAGTGTTATATGAAAAAAGAGTCTAACGCATTTGCGTTAGACTCTTTTTTCATATAACTGTTTTTATTCGTTTTTCATTGATTGGTCGATCACCTCAATTTTTTTCAAGATCAATTCTAGGTCTGCTTTGAGTTTTTCCACTTTACGATTCATTTCCGTAACCAAACTGCTACCTTTTTTGGAAGAACTGGTCAAGAAGCCCAAGTTGTTCTCGTATGTTTGAATTTCATTCTTCATGTTTTCGTAAGCACGAACCAGTTTTTCGCGTTCACGATAAAGGTTGCCTTCCTTGCTGATGGTTGATTTAAAATTGCTTAATTTTTTCTGTGATGCGGAAAGATTCAGCTTGTCAAACAACTTGTCGATGACACCATGATATTGCTTGTACAGTTTATCTTTTTCTTTAAACGGTACATGACCGATGCCGTTCCATTCTTTCATTAATTCTCGAATGGTGTTTCCCGCATCCTCTTCCGGTGTTTCCTTTGCGTCAATTGCATTTAATTTTTCAATGATCGCCTTTTTCTGAACCATGTTTTCCTGTTCAACCGAGCGTTGTGAAGAAGTCGCCTTGTTCTTTTGCTCGAAGAAATAATCACATGCGGCAATGAATCGTTTCCATACGGCATCCGAATACTTTTTAGGTACAGGACCGATTGTTTTCCATTCCTTTTGTAATTTGCTTAGAATATCAGCAGTTGCTTTCCAGTCTGTGCTTTCTTTTAGTGCTTCTGCTTTTTCACATAATGCTTTCTTCTTTTCCAGATTGCCTGCCATACTTTCCTTGATGGATTTGAAGAACTCGGCTTTGCGTTTGAAAAACTCATCACAAGCGGCACGGAAACGTTCGAATATCTTCACGTTCATTTTTTGAGGTGCGTAACCAATTGTTTTCCATTTAGCTTGCAAAGCAATGATTTCCTGAGTTTTGTTTTCCCAGTCTTGGAAAGTAGTGAACGTATCGTATTCCATCGCTTCCACAATTTCACAGATTACGGTCTTTTCATCCAAATTACGTTGCTCTTTTTCTTTTAAGGCTTCGAAATGTTGCTGGTGACGACGGTTTACGGCTGTAGAGGCAGTTTTGAACCGGGTCCATATATCTTCGCGCAATTCTTTTGCAACAGGACCCGTATTCCGGAATTCCTGATGTAACTTTTGTAATTGGTGGAAAGCGGAAATCACATCTTCTTCATCAGCCAATTTCTCTGCGGCTTCACAGAGATGAGTTTTTATTTCAAGATTCTTTTTAAAATCATACTCACGGAATTCATTGTTCAGCTTTATCAAGTCATAGAACTTTTCTGCATAGTGCTGATAATTTTTCCATAGTTCATTTACCTTGGCAGCCGGCACCTGTTTTATATCGTTCCATTCCTGTTGCAGTTTCTTGAATTCATTGTATGCTTTGTTGGCATCTTCGGGAGATTCGGCAAGTTCTTTCAAGCGGTCGATAATGGCGAGCTTTTTCACCAGGTTATCTTCTTTTTCTTTATCTTGTTCTGCTTGTATGGCGCTTCTTTTCTCTTTGATAGAGCTCATGATATCTTTGAAACGGCTTTCAGCATCGTCCGGTTGGGGAATAAATGCCTCAGGAGCACCTCCGCCATCAATAAATGCCTTACGGGCGGCTTCTTGCTCAGCCTTGTGCAGCTTGTAGAAGTTCTGTTTCAATAAATCCAACTCTTGTTTGTCTGCATTGCAGGCGTCTTCGTTGATTTCTTTTAAACGTTCGATGACCTCTTCTTTCGTTTGTTTAGGTACATACGTAGCGTTATTTTCTTCTGCAGTAGCGGAAGATGATACCAAAGTTTCAGATGTCTGTTCCACTGGAACTTCGGTTAAAGGGCGGATAGTTTCATTCGAGTCCATCGTATAGATTTTTAAAGTAAGCGTTTTTGTTATAACAACAATTTACAAATTAAAAGAAATAAATTAGAACTTCATACTGTTTTTCCCGATTTTTTTAGGAAAATCCTTAAAAGTGGAGAAAATAGGAGAATCAAGGGGGATAAATGCACTGCAGATTACATAGATTCATACAGATTCTCTTTTATTGTGATTCTTTGCCGGTTTCTGTGTGAATCTGTTTTTCTCTGAATTTCAATCTATGTAATCTGTAGTGAAATGTGTCAGGATAGTAATACGGTGATGCCCATATAAAGCATCATACCTATAATGTCATTGGTGATGGATATGAACGGACCTGTAGCGATGGCCGGATCTATTTTTAGTTTTTCCAGTGTCATAGGAACCAGGGTCCCAAAGATGGAAGCGAACATGACTACTGCAAACAGGCTGAATGAAACCGAATAAGTCACGGTGGCACTTGCCCCGAAACGGATGAAATTATAGATATATACCAGCATAGAAATAATAGTAGCATTGATTACGGCCACTACAGATTCCTTTACTATTTGTTTCCAGGTGTTTTGGGCATCCAGCGAGCTGTTTGCCAGTCCTTGTACGATAAGTGCCGAGGACTGTGTTCCCACATTCCCCCCTGTTCCGCCGATAAGGGGGATGTAGAGGGCCATTTCGGGATGTGCGGCAAAAGTGCTGTCAAAGTTGCCCAGAATCATGGAGTTTCCTATTCCGCCTATCATGCCGATGAGCAGCCAGGGCAGACGGGCTGTAGTCTGGCGGAATACATTATCGTCTGTTTCCACGTCTTGTGACAAACCTGATGCCAGCTGGTAGTCGCGCTCAGCCTGTTCACGTACTTCGTCCATCACATCGTCTACCGTAATCCGTCCTACCAGGCGTCCGATACTGTCCACTACCGGAACGGCGACCAGGTCATATTTTTCAATGGTTTGTACCACTTCGTCTATAGGGGTATCTACATGGACGGATATCGGTTCTTTCCTCATCACGTGCTTCACTTTGGATACGGAAGGGCTGGTGATCATTTTCTTCAACGGGAACACACCGCGCAGCCGCTGGTCATCGTCTACTACATATACATAATAGATTTCGTCCATATCTTCCGCCTGGATGCGCATTTCCTTCAGACATTCGGGCATACTCCAGTTTTCGTTTACGATTACCATTTCGGTACCCATCAATCCACCGGCAGTGTCTTCGTCATATTTCAACAAATCGACAATGTCTCCGGCTTGTTCTATGTCTTCAATGTGTGAGAGGACTTCTTCTTGTTTGTCCTCGTCCATTTCACGGATAATGTCCACGGCATCATCCGAATCCATGTAGTCAACGAACCGTTTGGCGATTGTTTCAGAGGGAAGGATTTCCAGGAATTCTTTACGGGCGTCTTCGTCCATTTCGATAAGGACATCGGCGGCAGTCTCATTGTCCAGTAACAGGTATATGAACCGTGCTTCTTCCGCATCCAGTTCATTGCACAGCTCTGCTATGTCGGCAGGATGCAGTCCGGCAAGCAAGTCCTTCAGTTGCTCTGAGTCTTTTTGCTCGATCAGCTGCTCTACTTTTTCTAATTCCTCTTTATTCATCCTATTCTTCCGTTAATATAATAAATAGGTGTTATTCTTTCTTGTTTGTTCCTTTCCGGGCGATATCATTGCTATAGACAATATCCGTCTTGTTTTTCAGCGCCGCTTCCACCTGGTTGGTCAGTTCGATAAACTCTTGTACAGACAACTGTTCCGGGCGTTTGTTGAAAATGGGGTCTGTGCTCAATGGGTTCTCTTTGTCTAAAATGGAAGAAATAGAGTTTCTCAAAGTTTTACGCCGTTGGTTGAATGTTGTTTTTACAATGAGCTTGAACAATTTTTCATTGCATCCCAGTTCCGTCGTTTCATTGCGTGTCATACGGATGACCGCACTTTTCACCTTGGGAGGCGGATTGAATACATGTTCGTGTACGGTGAACAGGTATTCTACTTTGTACCAGGCTTGTATCAGGATACTGAGAATGCCGTATGTCTTGCTTCCGGGACCGGCGGCAATGCGTTCGGCCACTTCTTTTTGGATCATTCCGGTACAACAGGGTATCAGGTCTTTGTAATCCAGCATTTTAAAGAATATCTGGCTGGATATATTATAAGGATAGTTGCCGGTCAGGACAAAAGGTTTTCCGTCAAATAATTTTTCGAGGTTCAGTTTCAAGAAGTCGTCTTCAATGATATTATCTTCCAGGGCAGGGAAGTTCTCACGGAGATAGGCTACAGATTCATAGTCCAGTTCCACCACTTTTACCGGACGGTTTTTCTGCATAATAAACTGGGTTAGTACCCCCATCCCCGGTCCTACTTCCAGAATTGGCAAGTCAGGGCACACGTCTACCGTATCGGCTATATCTTTTGCAATACTGAGATCTTTCAAGAAGTGTTGTCCTAGAAATTTTTTTGGCTTTACTAATCCCATTCCGTTATTTTTCTATCGTTAATAAATAGGTTTATTTCGCTAAGATAGTATCTTTGCATCGTGCAAAGGTAAACATTCTAAATTAATATACACAGATTTTGGAACGAACTCGATTAAAAAAGATTATAAATAAAGGTTTGCAGATTGCATTTCCGTTATTTTTGGGGGCTGCGATACTGATATGGATGTATCACGGATTCAATTTTTCCCGGGTGTGGGAGGTCTTGGATGGAGGAATGAACTATGGGTGGATGTTAGTGTCATTAGTGTTTGGTGTGTTTAGTCATATTTTTCGTGGCTGGCGGTGGAAGCTTACGCTGGCTCCGTTGGGCGAGCATCCCAAAACATCCGATTGTGTATATGCCATCTTTGTGTCTTATGCCGCCAACTTGGTTGTTCCCCGTGTAGGTGAGATTTCCCGTTGCGGGGTGTTGGCTAAATATGATGGTACATCTTTTTCCAAATCGCTGGGTACGGTGGTTACGGAACGGCTGATTGATACGCTGTGTGTGTCGTTGATTACAGGGGTAACTCTTATAATGCAGGCAAGGGTATTCGATACTTTTTTTAAAGAAACCGGCACGGATACCACGGTTTTGGCACAGGTATTTACTTCGGGGCATTTCTATATCACTATCGTCTGTGTGCTGGCCGTATTGGTGCTGGCTTTTTTTCTGATCAGGAATGTGACGGTCTTTGCTAAGGTGAAAGGCATTCTCCATAATGTATGGGTCGGTGTACTGTCTTTGCGTCATGTAAAGCGGATGCCTCTGTTCATTCTTTATACCGTCGGTATCTGGACTTGCTATTTCCTGCAATTCTATGTTTCTTTCTTTTGTTTCGATTTTTCCGATAATTTGGGAGTGATGGCGGGACTGGTCATGTTTGCTGTAGGTAGCATTGCGGTAGTAGTTCCGACTCCTAATGGGGCGGGTCCGTGGCATTTTGCTGTCATAACGATGATGATGCTCTATGGAGTGGGAAAAGAAGATGCGGGAATTTTTGCCTTATTAGTGCATGGAATACAAACTTTTTTATTAATTTTGTTGGGTATATATGGATTAGCGGCTTTGCCGTTCACAAATAAAACTAAGAAGTTATGAGTACAATTCTCTCTCTCGCTCCGCAGAATGTGTGGAAGCATTTCTATTCATTGACTCAGGTTCCCCGCCCTTCGGGTTACTTGAAGAAAGTGCAAGAGTTCTTGCTGAACTTTGGAAAAAGTGTAGGCGTAGAGTCATTCCAGGACGAAGCCGGTAATATCATTTACCGCAAGCCTGCCACTCCGGGGATGGAAAACCGTAAGAAGGTGATTCTTCAGGCTCACATGGACATGGTTCCTCAGAAGAATAACGATACAGTGCATGATTTTGAAAATGATCCTATCGAGACTTACATTGACGGAGATTGGGTGAAAGCTAAAGGCACGACTTTGGGAGCCGATGATGGCATGGGTGTTGCCGCTATCATGGCTATCATGGAAGACAAGACGCTGAAACATGGTCCGTTGGAAGCACTGATTACTGCCGACGAAGAAACCGGTATGTTCGGTGCGTTCGGTTTGAAGCCGGGAACGGTAGACGGTGATATTCTGTTGAATCTGGATTCGGAAGAAGAAGGAGAATTGTATATCGGTTGTGCAGGCGGTGAAGACCTGACAGCAGTGTTGGAATATAAAGAAGTGGAAACAGATCCGGCTGACATTGCTTTGAAAGTTACCTTGAAAGGGCTGCGCGGTGGTCATTCAGGATTGGAAATAAATGAAGGACGTGCCAATGCCAACAAGCTGATGGCTCGTTTCATGAACCAGGTGATAACTTACGATGAGGCTTGCCTGGTGTCCTGGCAAGGTGGCAATATGCGTAATGCCATTCCTCGTGAATGTGAAGTGGTCATTACGGTTCCGGCTGAAGAAGAAGCGGACGTACTGGAATTTGTGCAGGAGTGCGAAGCATTGTGGAATGAAGAATATCATGTACACGAAACACCGATCAGCTTCAAGGCAGAACGGGTGGAATTGCCTGCGATGATGGTTCCCGATGAAATTAAAGATAATCTGGTGGATGCCATTTATGCTTGTCAGAATGGAGTGATGCGTATGATTCCTACTATCCCCGATACCGTGGAAACCTCTTCCAATCTGGCTATTGTTTCTATAGGTGGTGGCAAGGCGGAGATAAAAATCCTGGCCCGCAGTTCACGCGATTCAATGAAGGATTATCTGAATACTGCATTGGAAAGCTGTTTCTCTATGGCAGGTATGGAAGTAACCCGTTCAGGTGGTTATTCAGGCTGGGAACCCAATGTGGATTCTCCTATTCTGAAAGCCATGAAGGAGTCTTATAAGGCACAATTCGGTAAGGAACCTGCTGTGAAAGTGATTCATGCCGGTTTGGAATGCGGTATCATCGGTGCGGTGGTTCCGGGATTGGATATGATTTCTTTCGGTCCTACTTTACGTTCTCCTCACTCACCGGATGAACGCTGCTTTATTCCTTCTGTAGGCAAGTTCTATGATTTCGTAGTAGCTACGTTGGAAAATACGCCGGTAAAAGAATAGTCTTTAAGATCTTATAAAGATTTCGGGCGCGGATGATAGGGATTTCGTCCGCGCCTTTCTATTAATACTCCACTTTGTCACTTTTCTCTGTCCATTGTTGGAATGCCTTTATCGCCTCTTCCGCCAAAAGAACTTCGGAAGGCAGCTTGCGTGCCGAAGGCTTCAGGCTTAACTCATCATAGATAAAAGAGTCGTCAAACCCTATATTCTTGGCATCCGTCTTGTTGTTTGCATAATACATTTTATCCAGCCGTGCCCAGTAAATGGCTCCCAGACACATGGGACACGGTTCACACGAAGTATAAATTTCACATCCGCTCAAGTTGAATGTTCCCAGTTTGCTTGCCGCCGCACGGATGGCGCTGACTTCCGCATGGGCGGTAGGGTCGCATTGTGAGGTGACACGATTGGCTCCGGTCGCAATGATTTCACCATCTTTGGCAATTACGGCTCCAAAGGGTCCGCCGCCGTTTGCCACATTCTCTATAGAAAGCTCAATGGCTTTCCGCATTAATTCTTCTTTCTTCATAGTGGTTCTATTTCTTTTTGTACAGAGCAAATATACAATATTTCCGGCTATATACTGCGGGAGAGGGCTTATTTTATTCGGAAGCTGCCGCTTCATGTGTACACTTGTCGGTTTCTGCTACCATTGAGGTGATTATCAGTGCCTCCGGGGACATTGCCCTGTTTTTTGTTTCAGAAGCTTCAGCCTCTCCGCAAAAGCCCGTCAATAGGGCGAAGCGGCTGAAGGATTGCCTTTGGAAATTCCTTCAGCCCGATTATGGAAGCTTCAGTTTTTGGCTGTTCGGGATGTGTTTGTGGAAGTTCATTTTCTCTGGTGCTTTTATGCCTGTTGGAAATGATGTTACTATTAGGAAGAGTTTGCTGTGACTGCCGTAATAGCTTTATTGCTTCACCTTAGTGAAGCAGCCGTTTTATACAGGTGACAATGGATCTTCACCAAAGTGGAATGGCGTGTTCACCTAAGTGATGGACAGAAAATACAAACTTATCCTGATGAAAAAGAATATGTTTCCGGTTGTGTCAGTTTGCTCATTTAGGGGTGCGATACGGTGACAAGTGCCTGGATATAGGACTTTTGAAGCATTGGGGAACCAATCTGTGCGGAGTATGCATACCCCAAGAGGGTGCGGCTGAAGGATTTTTCGTAAGCGTCTCCGCGATTCTATATAGTATATTAAAAATAAAAAGTCTAATGATCCCTTTTTAGTCATTAGCCTTTTCCCATCTGTCAGGAAGCAGTTGTCTGTATTTTTCCAGTGGTGTATTCGGTTGCCATTCGGCAGTTCTGTTTATGACATCCGTGAGATACTCAAACAGATTCACTTTATTCATCCTACAAGTAAGTGCTATCGTGTAGAGTATGGCGCCCCGTTCGGCTCCCTTATGGCTGCCGAAGAACAATGAGTTTTTTCTTGATAAGGATATGTAGCGGTTCATCCGTTCAACTATATTGTTGTCCAGGTAAGTGTCACCATAATTAAAGATGTCCACCACGGCATTCCACTCATTGCGAAGATAGGTGATAGCTTCCTTCAGTTCGCTCTTAGGCAACAAATCTCCCCGTTCTTCTATATCATCAAGCACATCTTTTATTTCTCCGAGTATGTCCGGCGCATACTTTTTCCGATGGACAAGATTCTGTTCTACCGTCCATCCGTCAACCCCGATCTTATGCTTATGTTCATTTTGATAAAGTGTGTTTATCATCTCCACGATTCTTTTTGCATCCGGGTCATCCTCACCGCAATCTATAAATTTCCGTTTTATATGTTGCAGGCACGGAATGCGTGTGATATGGGGATAAGCATCGCTTTCGAGCTTCCGGTAAGGTGAGTATCCGTCGCTTTGTATGATACCTTTGCAACCGCCTAATTCGTTAAGAATAACTTTTTCAGAGCGGGAGCCGTCATCATAGAGCAGGTATATCATCCTGGTGTTTATGCCCACAACCACCCAGAGGTATCCCTTGCGGACTCCTTTTCCCTTGCTGTTCTTTTCCGGGACGAGTATTTTGTAATAGGTTTCGTCGGCTGCCTTATAAGGATCACTCAAAGCTGTCTGCCGGATACACTTATAAAGATTTTCAAAGAGGCTTGAGGCTTTTTCCATCAACTTATGAGCCGTAGGTTTCTTCAGCGTAAAGCCATGACTTTCGAAGTAGTTGATGATTCTTTCAACCGGTAGCGATTGTATATAACGCAATTCCATCAGCCCGGCAATGAATGAGCCGTCATAGCTGGAATTCAAGAAAGCCGAGACCGGTGTTTTTCCCTCAAAGAGACGACCGTCTTGCGCGTAGGTGTGTATCTTGTAGACGTGCTTGATGAAGCGCATGGGTACACATTCATAGCGGACACATATTCTGGGAGCGGTGGTAACCAGCCGGGCTTTATTGATGTCAAAATCAGGATCGTCGGGATAAACGTCATGTTCCTCCTGCTCCATCTCATAATGCATGTCACGTTTGGCCCCATTGTTCTTTCTGGCTTTACGCTTATCTGCTTTTTCTGCTTCTCTCTTCTGCCGCTCTTCCTCCGGCAATGCAGGTTGAGGGGGTTGTTGCTGTTCGGATGTGTTTGATACAAGTTTGGCGATCCCCTTAGTAAGACGCTGTTGCTTGCCAAGAGATTCGCCTTTTTGAAGGAGTGCCTCTTTAAGGGAAGAAACCTCCTTTATCAAATCATCTATCTGGTCCAGGAGTCTGTTGTTATCATCCCGCAACTCCTTGATTTGCTCCTTCAATAACTCTATGACCTCATCCTTTTTCATGGCGTAAAGATACAAAAAATCAATGAGTCGGCCAAAATAATCGGATGGTAATTTAAAATCAAACAGTTAATATACAGTACATTACATTAAATCCTAAAACGTTTTCGCAACCGTACAGACTTCAATGACACTCCATTTAAGATAAAAGACAAAACCTGATAAGAGATCTCATAATTGCCTGTATGGGGGTTAAATGTCGGCAACTCAAAACTTCCACCTTCCAGACGCTTGTAGTACAGGAGAAAGCCATCACCATCCCAACGCAGTATTTTTACACTCTGCCGGTTTTTGCCAAAGAATAAAAATATATCTCCGGAAATGGGGGACAGCTCCTTCATTTGAGAGCGTATGATTTTGAATAAACCGTCAATGCCAAGGTTCATACGGACAAAGCCTTGGTACAGATAGTAGCGATTGGCTGATGTTAGAGAATACATGGATCCCCCTCCTTTCTTTCGTAATCGCATAACATTTTAATAATACCCCCGGGAGTGGCCCGTTTGACCGAAATGGTCGTTCCGCTGTTAAAGGTGATTGTGATCCCGGAAAGACTAAACTCTTCTTCCGACAACATGACGGGGGCTATTTGAGTGAACGAAGGAGAGGAAGTTGTCGGTCGGGAGGGTTCAACGCCGCCATAATAATCACGGACCACATCTGCCTTGGCTTGTTTAACGCTATAACCCCGTCTGGACATCCAGGAACTCATACCTCCAAGAGTGGTATGCTGATCACGGCAAACATCGGCTAAAGAACAATTGTAGTCTACTTTCAATACTTCAAGGAAATGTTTCCAGGTTTTTCCAAATCGATTTTCTGCTAAATCCATAATGATTCATTTTTATACATGGCAAAAATATAAGAATGAAAAATGGGCGACAAGATAGAATCGCGGAGACGCTTAC
>OKUS01000966.1_pt1 | contig 10806 bp, 9 predicted proteins | sample 1606591 | NCBI WGS metagenome assembly OKUS01 (sample SAMEA3882509, study PRJEB24775) | human gut metagenome | biome: human-associated habitat; feature: intestine environment; material: feces | place: Netherlands | collected 2009/2010 | reverse complement strand
ATTCCGGAGATAATCGATATCTCCTGTCTTGCGCGTGCGGCTGAGTCCGTTAAAGAACATAAATTTCGCGGTGGATCTGCCCTGCAGTTCCGTCACCAGTCTGGTGTCCTGCGCCACTTCATCTCGGTGCAGATCTATCACCACCTGAATGGTTGGATTCTTTGCAAGTAGCTGTTCCACTTCCGGAAGCGCCCTGGAATAAGCATTGTCTCTGGTTTCCACATCATACTGTCCGGTATGATGAAGTACCCGGTAACCGTATTGTTCCGTAAGCACCTGTGTCAGATATTCTCCCACTCCCACAATACCTGTGTTCACATCTCCCGGCACAGAATCTGCAAATGCCTCCTGGGAATGGGTATGATAGATCAGGATCTGTGGACCTTCTCCCTCCTGTTTCGCCATGGTCATATCGATTTCCATAAACTTATCCACGGATAGTTGATCGCTTCCTATCATGGTATTGGCATCTATTGCATAAAAATTTCCTACCAACGATTCGTAGTCCTTTAACTGTGCAAGGTCAATCTGCATCTGTCTGCCGGCCGGAACAAATTCTCCGCCGGCTGTTGCGGAAGTACTCTCCGCCGGTTCCGCCACCTCCTGTGTTTCCTTTTCACTGGATTGCGGAAGAATTCCATCTGCTCCCAACAATTCTTCCGTTGTCAGTGTATGCCACGTAGACTCATCCTCCGGCGGCTGTGTCCGCGTTTCCCGAATATCTCCGTATCCCAACAGGGGCACCAGTCCCTGTACCGACTGTTCCAGCAATATTCCCGTGCTGTCTTCAGAGGCTGCAACCGCCTGAGAATACCCAACGATCGGATAAGCATCCGTTCCGTTTCCGGCCGTCAGCAAAATGCCGCTTCCGACCATAAGGAGCAACGCCGTCCGATGCATGTTCCTTTGACTCATTTTTACCGCCGCCACTCCCCTTCCCATACGTTCTCCCCTATATATATGCCGGCACGTTTTCTTTGATTCGTTATACCACAAATGATTTTTCCATGGCTATATTGATTCCTTCGGACACAGTATAGCTGACCCTCTTCACTACAGAATCAATATCTTTTCCCGTCATATACATATTGTTCAGTTCCGCAAATGCCATTCTATGCTGTCCCATATATTTCACCGCATCAAATTCCTTCTCGCCACTCATCAGTTTTTCCAGGGCATCCCCTACAATGGTAGCTGCATCCACTACCGTAGGAATTCCTATAGCTATCACCGGCACTCCCAGCGTTTCCTGTGTCAGTGCATTACGATGATTTCCCACACCGGAGCCCGGCTGGATCCCGGTATTGGTAATCTGGATCGTTCGGTTCAGTCTTCTGGTACTGCGGGCAGCCAGCGCATCCACAACGATCAGCACATCCGGTCCGGTCTCTTTTACAACTCCGCTTATGATTTCCGCTGTCTCCATGCCGGTCTTGGCCATGACTCCCGGCTCAATGCTGCTGACAAGATTCATCCGGGTGCAGTTATATGCTGCCTTACCATAATTTTTCACTACATGTCTGGTGATCAGGAGGTTATCTACCACCTGAGGTCCCAGTGCATCCGCAGTCACTTCTCTGTTGCCCAGGCCCACCACCAGTACCGACTGTTCTTCCTGTTCCTGCGGCATCATTTTCAGAAGTTCTTCCGCCAGTGCTTCTGAAATCTCCCGATGACAATCATCATCCGGCTCCACCATCGCCGGAGCCTCCATCGTCACATAGACTCCCATGGGTTTTCCCAGCATTTTCTCTGCATTTTTCGTATCGATCGTAACCTTAGTGATACGAAGATCCGCCTCTTCCTCGTAGTGTTCTTCCACCGACACACCCCGTAATTTACTTTCTTCCTCGTTGACGCTTTCTCTTGCCTCCAGGGCAAGGTCCGTTCTGATCTGAAAATTATCCATTTTACACTCTCTGCCTGCCTTTCTTGGCAATATATTTTTTACAAAAAAACGCAAAATATGTATTGACAAAAGGCGGCAGATTGTCTAAACTACAATAGTATGTTTACGTTAGTCTTCCGTGTCTGGCTAAAGTGAAACATTTCTTGTAAATTATAATTTTATTGTATACATTATGGAGGTGTACGACTTGGCTAACATTAAATCTGCAAAAAAGAGAATTTTAGTATCCCGCACAAGAGCTGACAGAAACAAGGCTATCAGATCCGGCGTTAAGACCGCTATCAAGAAGGTATACGCTGCAATCGAGACCGGTGACAAGGAAGCAGCTAAGGCTGAATTAACCGCTGCTACCAAGACCATCGAGATGGCTGCTTCTAAGGGCGTTTACCACAAGAACAACGTGGCAAGAAAGATTTCCCGTCTGAGCAAAGCTGTTAACGGAATGGCTTAATTTTTCTTGAACTGATACAGAATTTAAGGCATACAAAAAGCACCTATACCGTCATGTAGGTGCTTTTATTGTGCAATTTAATATGTGCGGGCGATAAGCCCGCACATATTTGTTATCTTCTGTGTCCACCGCCACCATGGCTGACACCGCTGCTGCTTCTGTGGCTTCCGCCATGACCTCCGCTGCGGTGGCTGCTTCCTCCGCTGCTACTGCTGGTCTCGATTCTTCTGGTAACCACATTCTTACGCAGATACTGATCTCTGGTATCGTTGATCTTTGGCTTTTTACCGTCGACATACTGGTTTGTTGCGGTAGTATCCTTCGCTTTGTTCTGATGCAGGTTCACCGCTGCATAGATCAGAGCGACCACAAGTCCTACCAGGATCCAGGGAGCAAATGTCATAGGCATGCTTTCCTGGCTCTCCTCCATGGTCCGGGTCACATAACTGATACAATTCTTATATGCTCTGTAGGGGCTTTCGTCTATGTAGTCATCCACTGCATACAATGCCTGGTCGATCTCATAATCACCAAAATAATCATAGACATTTCCGCAGGTGGACAGCCAGCTTCCCTTCTGTCCCTCATAGGAATTATCCAGAAGCAGAACGCCGTTGCCATGTACCTTGTTATAGCCGTAATTATTGTAATCATAGAAGTTATCTGCCAGATCTCTCATAGCAGTGCTCCAGTCGGTGCTGCCGACCTCCTTCGCATGAAATGCCTCCGGAAGATCCGGATCCTGCAGATCATATTCTACCGATTCGGAGATTGTTACGATGACGATATCTGCCTGAATCTTCTCCTCACACTCCGCAATATATTCCCGCAGACTCTGCTCCTCTTCCTCCGTCAACATATCCGCATAGTCATATACACGCTCTGTGGGCTCCTGACCGTTGCCCCGTACGGGCTTAGGCGTAAGTGCATGAACAACTGCCGCTCCGATAGTGATCACTGCCAATATTCCGGCAATGATAAACCATATTTTAAAATATTTGAAGTACTGTCTCAGTGCTTCTCTCTTAATATCTTTTTCCATTGTCCTGTTATCCTTCCCTCATAATCTTTACAGCAGACTGGCAATCGCATTTACCATGCATAAAATTGCCGCCAGTGTCACACCAAGTGTTCCTGCGTAAGCCCACACCTTTGCTTTGGAAATCGGTGCGGTACCTACCAGTTTACCGGTCTGTCCGTTCACATAGAAAGGATACTCTTTCCCTTTATAGGTATAATCATACTTCCATACCGGCAGAAGTCCATAATTTACCTCACTGCCTGTTACGCTGATATTTTCTCCCAGTTTGCGGACGCTGGAATAACCGGAATAGCTGTCATGCAGCATCTTCTGCGCATCTTCCTGCATCTTCGCCTTCGCCCGGCTCTCCACCAGATCGGAGGTCATATTGTAACGCTCACTGTAAAATCCGGACAGGTACTCCGGTTTGAACTCCTGAAGTTCCTTATAATCAAAAGGCTCCATCAGATCCATGACATCATCCGGCATTCCGATGGATGCATCCACCGGAATATTGTCAAAATTAATATCCATATCTCGGACAATATCGTAATAAGAAGTCTCGGTATATTGGGTATTACCGGTAGTCCAGCTACGCACCTTGGTACCTTCTCCGTGGAATGTACAATTGGTATCATAATCATAAAACCAGAATGGTACATAATCACCGTGGATACCATTCAGTCTCACCTCAGACAGAAAATCTGTCGGTGCAAAAATACATTTTTCAAATTTATCACGGATCAGCTTTTTGCAGCCTTCCTTACCCATACGGAACGGTATCAGCATATGCGGTGTATAGCTTCCGGCTATCTGATCGTCTACGATCACATAGTTGTCGCAGTAGGGGCACTGAGTTGCGGAGGTACTCGCTGTCATTGGTATTTCACCACCACAGTTTGGACATACCTTATTCACCTTTTTCAGGGCTTCCCCTTCGGCTGCCGACAGCTTTCCTTCCGGTTGATCTGCTCCTGCTGCCTGGGACGCTTCCGACGCAATACCGTTCTCCTCACCGCTTGTCTCGATCACGCCATCCTGGCGTTCTTCACTGTCCTCGCTCTCACAGAAAGGACAGAACATTTTCTTTCTCTCCGGGCTGTAGACCACATTACCGCCACAGTTTTTACACTTAAAGATCATCTTACCCCTCGCCTTCTGCCTTTTACGACATTTTTCTTAATGGAACTTCCTATATCTTACCATACATTCTGACGTATTTCCATATGCTAAAATTGCACTTAATCTTTTCTTATCGTTCGCTCCCCTGCTATCTCACGCTTTCATCAGCTCCGCATAATCTTCCGGCAGAAAACGGTGATAGATCACATGACACCCTTCGTCACGAAAGCAATAGCAATAAGGGTCCCCCATCCCTTCCGGGAAACGGATCATAACATCAAAATCCTCACCCTGCATCTCTTCCACATAAATATTCTCGGAGTGACTTAAAAATAACCGTCGTATATCCTCGAGCTTACAATCATGTTCACCGATCAGCCGGATCAATTCATAGATAAATCCTGTCTCCGCAAAATGCTCATGGACATAAGCACTGCCCTCCTCCGGAATACAGAGACAGAAGCGGTCTCCTCTGCGGGTAACATCAAGGTTTCCAAGCTTCCGCGTCATACTCTCCGGCTGTCCGGCAAGTGTGATTTCCATCTGTTCGGCCGTATCCTCAGTATCCAGTAAATGATTCAATGTAGTTAAAGGATAATACAGGCGGATTTTCTCTCTGCGAAACCCTAACTTAGCCTGTTCCTCCTGGATCACATCCATAAGATTTTTCTCTAATTTATCAAAAGTCATATGCTATTTCCTTATAAAAATTTGTCCAGTTCCGTCTCTACGATCTGCTTTTTCTTCACCTTCGGGGAACGGAGCACTTTCCCCTGTGACACAACCATATCCACATTACGAAGTGCCCTTATGTCCTCCAAAGGATTCTTCTCCACCACGATCATATCCGCGCATTTACCGGGTTCCAGTGTACCGGTGATATCTCCGATGCCTGCCATTTCGGCGCCCCGGCAGGTAGCGGTGTACAGTGCAAAAGTATTGGAGACTCCCACATACTTGTGGAAGTAGTACAATTCTCTCCAGAAATCATACTGGGTGATCCAGGGGCATCCCACATCATTGCCCAGTACCACAGGAATATCGTTGGCAATCGCCGCCTTCGCACAGTCAATGATACCTTCAAATACCACATTGCCGTTAAACTGTTCCACTTCGGAAGCATTAGTAATGGAACGATCGAACAGTGCATAAGGAAGCGCCGGAGACAATGTAGTACACAGAAATGCATTGTGTTCCTTAAAAAGCGCTATCATCTCTTCGTCCGCTTTTGCACCGTGTTCGATAGAGTCTACCCCATTCTGCAGAGCAACTTTTACCCCCTTAGGAGACTCCACATGAGCCGCTACCTTATATCCCATGGCATGCGCTTTATCGCAGACTGCCTTTACCATTTCGGGAGCCATTTTTAATTCACCGGGCACCCCTTTTTCTTTCGCATCCAGTACGCCGCCGGTGATCATGAGTTTTACCAGATCCACCTTCTGTGCTTTGGCAATTTCCAAATGCTGCAAAGCTTCTTCGATGCTGCCTGCCGCGATTGCCACGGAGCCGGCCATATGTCCGCCGGGGACAGAGATGCCTTCGTTCGCTGCGAGGATTCTGGGCCCTGGCTTTTTGCCTGCGGCAATGTCATCCCGCAGTCTGGTATCAAAATCTCCCAGGCCTCCCACGGTACGGATCGTGGTCACACCACTGTACAGCTCGTCTTTGGCAAAGCCACAGACCATGTGATAGGCGATCGCTTTGGTCAGACCATTGCTCATGATCTTTTTCACCAACGCTTCATTGTCTCTCTGCTTCTTCTGCGGCTTTCCGTTACCCGCCAGATGTACATGCATATTGATCAGTCCGGGCAGGATATATTTTCCCTGCAGGTCGATCTCTTCATACCCGGAAGCCTTCAGGTTTCGTTTCCCGGCTTCTTCCGCTGGCAGAATCTCTGTAATCCTCTCATTTTCCACCAAAATGACCTGCCCCTCCTGTACCTGCATGTCTTTTGTACCGTTTAAGATTTTTCCATTTGTAAATACATATTTCATAAAGCGTTCCCTGCCTTTCCATGTGTCTCAGACTTCCAAATACTGAAATTATACCGTATTAATCCCCAGCCGCAACCACATTCATTTTAATCTATCTGCCGTAATCTACGTAAGAAAATGGCATACCCCGCCATTCCTGATGATAGTTTAGCGATAGAAAAAGGTGATACTTATTAGATTATATAACATAACAAAAGAGGATTCCATTGTTGGCTTTCAACAAAGAATCCTCTTTTTTCAAGGGTTTTGAGCCCTTATTTTTTGTGCAATTGTTCTATTACTTATAGTTTACGATCTGTCCGAAGTCAGCCTTCAGGGAAGCACCACCTACCAGACCACCGTCGATGTCAGCCTGTGCAAACAGTTCGGGAGCGCTGGAAGCAGATACGGATCCGCCGTACTGGATACGGATAGCTGCTGCGGTTGCATCATCATAGATCTCAGCGATGCACTCACGGATTGCCTTACATACTTCCTGTGCCTGCTCGGTAGTAGCTACTTTGCCGGTACCGATCGCCCAGATGGGCTCGTATGCGATCACAGCGGTTGCTGCCTGTGCGGCAGTTACATTCAGGAATGCGATCTTGATCTGCTGACGGATGAAGTCGATGGTAACACCCTGCTCTCTCTGCGTAAAAGTCTCACCACAGCAGATGATGGGAGTAATGCCATGTTCGAAAGCCTTGAGGACTTTCTTGTTCACGGTCTCGTCAGTCTCTGCAAAGTACTCTCTTCTCTCGGAGTGACCGATGATCACATACTTCACACCTGCATCATCTAACATTGCGGGAGAAATCTCGCCGGTGAAAGCACCCTTCTCCTCGAAGTACATATTCTCGGCACCAATCATGATATTGGAACCCTTTGCTGCCTCCATAGCGGGAATGATGTCGATTGCAGGAACGCACAGAAGTACGTCTACTTCATCATTTGCTACGAGGGGTTTTAAAGTATTGATCAGTTCTACTGCCTGGCTGGGAGTCATGTTCATCTTCCAGTTGCCGGCAATGATCTTCTTTCTTGCCATAACCATACACCTCTTATTTTTTATCGTTCTTATCGTATACCGGAGAATGCCTGAGGTATTCTCCTCAGAATAACTTAGAAATACTTAGGCGGCGTACTTTTGACGCCTTAGTATTTCTTTATTCTTATTTGTCGTCTGCTGCTGCCACGCCGGGAAGCTCTTTGCCTTCCAGGAACTCCAGGGAAGCTCCGCCACCGGTAGAGATGTGGCTCATCTTGTCAGCGAAACCAAGCTGGTTAACAGCTGCTGCGGAGTCACCACCACCGATAATGGTAGTTGCATCGGTCTCAGCCAGAGCCTTTGCTACTGCGATGGTACCTGCTGCCAGGGTAGGATTCTCGAATACACCCATAGGTCCGTTCCATACAACGGTCTTAGCAGTCTTAACAGCCTCAGCATACAGAGCTGCAGTCTTGGGTCCGATATCACATCCCTCTCTGTCTGCGGGCATGTTGGTAACATCATATACCTGAACCTCAACAGGAGCATCGATCGGGTTAGGGAAATCAGCGATGGTTACGGAATCAACAGGCAGTAACAGCTTCTTGCCCAGCTTCTCAGCCTTTTCCATCATTTCCTTACAGTAGTCGATCTTGGTATCATCTACCAGAGACTTACCGATTTCATATCCCTTTGCCTTTAAGAAGGTGTAAGCCATACCACCACCGATGATCAGGGTATCACACTTCTCTAACAGGTTGGAGATAACGTTCAGCTTGTCTGCAACCTTTGCACCACCCAGGATAGCTACGAAAGGTCTTACGGGATCTTCTACAGCCTTACCTAAGAAGTTGATCTCCTTCTCCATCAGGTAACCTACTACGTTCTGACCACCCTTAGCGGTGATGAACTTGGTAACGCCTGCTACGGAAGCATGTGCTCTGTGAGAAGATCCGAATGCATCACATACATACAGATCAGCCAGGTCAGCCAGTTCTTTGCTGAATTTCTCACCGTTCTTGGTCTCTTCTGTGCCACGGAAACGGGTATTCTGAAGCAGAACAACGTCGCCTTCCTTCATGTTCTCAACAGCCTTGGTAGCTGCTTCGCCGGTTACATTGTAGTCAGCTACGAAAGTAACCTCTTTGCCCAGCTTCTCGGACAGTCTCTTGGCAACAGGTGCCAGAGATTCGCCTTCGTTGGGGCCATTCTTTACCTTGCCCAGATGAGAGCAAAGAATTACCTTGCCGCCATCGTTGATCAGCTTCTTGATGGTAGGCAGAGCTGCAACGATACGGGTATCGTCAGTGATCTCACCGTTCTTTAAGGGAACGTTAAAGTCGCATCTTACCAGGACTCTCTTTCCCTTTGCGTTAATGTCATCTACAGATTTCTTATTTAATCCCATGGTATTAACCTCCAATTATTTTAGTATCTAAAAAGGGCCCGGTCCTTGTAAGACCGGACCCTGATAGGTCTTTACGCGTTAACGCCTGTCGGCTTATGCTAACTCGCTGAAATACTTGATGGTACGAACCATCTGAGAGGTGTAGCTGTTCTCGTTATCATACCAGGATACAACCTGTACCTGAGTATTGCCATCTTCCATAGGAGCAACCATGGTCTGAGTTGCATCGAAGATGGAACCGTAGGTGCTGCCTACGATATCGGAAGATACGATCTCATCGGTGTTGTAACCGAAGGACTCGGTAGAAGCAGCCTTCATTGCTGCGTTGATCTCTTCCTTGGTTACAGCGCCCTTAACTACTGCTACCAGAATGGTGGTAGAACCGGTAGGGGTCGGAACACGCTGAGCGGAGCCGATCAGCTTGCCGTTCAGTTCGGGGATAACCAGGCCGATAGCCTTGGCAGCGCCGGTGGAGTTAGGAACGATGTTCTGGGCACCGGCACGAGCGCGGCGCAGGTCGCCCTTGCGCTGCGGGCCATCCAGGATCATCTGGTCGCCGGTGTAAGCATGAACGGTGGTCATGATGCCGGAGACGATGGGATAGGTCTTGTTCAGGGTGTCGGCCATGGGGGCCAGGCAGTTGGTGGTGCAGGAAGCAGCGGAGATGACCTGATCCTCAGCGGTCAGGGTCTTCTCGTTGACGGAGTAGACGATGGTCTTCAGGTCGTTGCCTGCGGGAGCAGAGATAACGACCTTCTTTGCGCCAGCCTGAATGTGAGCCATGCTCTTCTCCTTGCTGGTGTAGAAGCCGGTGCACTCCAGAACGACATCAACATTCAGTTCGCCCCAGGGAGCATCCTTTGCGTCCTTAACAGCGTAGATCTTGATCTCCTTGCCGTCGACGATGATGGAATCCTCGGTAGCCTCGACGGTGTGCTTGTTCTCGCCGATCTTGCCCAGGAAAGAGCCCTGTGCAGTGTCGTACTTCAGCAGGTGAGCCAGCATCTTGGGGCTGGTCAGGTCGTTGATTGCGACGACCTCGTAACCCTCAGCATCAAACATCTGACGGAAAGCCAGACGGCCAATACGACCAAAACCATTGATAGCAACTCTAACAGCCATGTTAATAGTACCTCCTAAATGTTTCTTACCCTGATTCGGATAATTCACGGTACTCTTATTTTAGACCAAAACGGCAAAAGTTTCAAGTGCCTGCCAAAAAATTAACAAGTCGTTTTCACACTTTTTTGCTTTTGTACTATTTTATCCGGGAATGGTGTGCTGTTTTGAGCAATTCAACCAACCGGCTGCTGACACGTTTATGCACCCTGTCCAGCACGGCAGCACCGCACGGCGCACAAGCCCCCCAGCACACCCACGCAGCACAGCCCCAGCCGGAACAGCAGCTCCGGTGTCAGGAGGGCGGCGCTGCCGTTTTCTGTCAGCATCTGCACCACACTGGGCATCTCCCAGCACAGACAGAGTGCGAAGGACGCCAGTGCCCCGGCGCAGAGGGTGCGGCCATCGGAGGTGCCGGGCAGATAGAGCGCCCGGGCCAGCGCCGAGAGGAACACCAGCCCCGCCAGCAGCTGCCAGACCGTCGCAGTGGGGGCGACGCGGTGCCAGCTAGAGCTGTTCTCCATGAAGCGGGCCAGCACGCACCAGTAAAAGATGACGCTGCCCAGCACGGCGGGCGTCAGGCTGCGGGTGGGGGTCTTCCAGTCCTTCCGCAGCCAGCTCAGACCGAGACCGATCATCCAGAACGCGCACAGCGCCTCCAGCACTGCGCGCAGGAGCATCACCACGCTGCTGTGCATCCAGAGGATGCGCAGCACAGCGGTCTCTCCATAGCAGACCGCTGCCGCCAGTGCCGCGACGCCGGAGGGGATGCACCGCCCCCGCAGCGCGTCAGGCTTCGGCTGACTGCT
>OKUS01000945.1_pt1 | contig 11046 bp, 5 predicted proteins | sample 1606591 | NCBI WGS metagenome assembly OKUS01 (sample SAMEA3882509, study PRJEB24775) | human gut metagenome | biome: human-associated habitat; feature: intestine environment; material: feces | place: Netherlands | collected 2009/2010 | reverse complement strand
CCTCCGCCGCCTTGGTAAAGCTACCGAGGTCTACCGCCATCAGCAGCGCTTCTAACTTTTTGCTCTCCATAGGATATTCCTTTCCTATTAGTATTCAGCATGTTTGGATTATAATATATCCTCGCGCCGTATGCAAGCGGAATTCTCGTTTTCGGCTCCTTTTTACAAACTTTTTCCATCATCTGTCATACAGGTTGGTCTTTTTTGTCCGCCTGCTGCGTAAAATAGAGCCTGAGGTGATGATCTTGAAACGACGTTTCGCGCTCTTGCTGCTGTTTTTGTTGACTTTTCTTGCACTCTGCTTTTCCTGCGCCAAAGACGGCCAAGCTGTCGCCGTCTCGGCCCCATCCCAACTGTGGCGCTGCATTGCGCTGACCTTTGACGACGGCCCCAGCAAAAACACCCGACCAATTCTGGAAATTCTCGATAAGGAGCAGGTCCCGGCCACCTTCTTTGTCTGCGCGCAGGACGCCAACGAAAAATATCTGCCCCTTGTGGCGGACATCGCGGCGGCGGGGCATCAGATCGCGCTGCACAGCGCGACGCATCAATACTCCAAAATTTATGCGAGCACCGACGCATTCTGGCAGGACATCAGAACGCTGCGCCAGGCGTTGGAGCCGTATGTGGATGTGGCGGCCATCGACTGGCTGCGTTTCCCCGGCGGCAGCACAAACACAGTCAGCCACCGCTACGGCGGAAACGGCATCATGAAGGCCCTGAAGGCCCAGGCCGAGGACAAGGGCTACCACTGGATCGACTGGAACGTCTGCGCCGAGGACGCCACCGCCAGCCACCCGGATGCCGCGCAGATTTTGCGCAACATTCGCCGCGATGCTGATGGTCAGGACACCTGTGTCGTCCTGCTGCATGATACAAAAGCAACAGGTCAGACCGTCAAGGCCCTGCCCGATATGATCGCCTATTTCCGGGAGCAGGGCTACAATTTTTGTACGGTTGCACAGATGGATGCCTTGCAATGTGAAACAAAATAGGGTATAATGTACAAGAATCGAAAACGGTGGGAGGCGGAACGATGCGCAAAACGGAAAGCCAGAAGATAGCCCTCTGCGGTATGCTGGGGGCGCTTTCGGTGGTGCTTTTGCTGCTGGGCAGTGCACTGCAGATCGGCACCTATGCCGCGCCGATGCTGGCGGCGTTCCTGCTCATCCCGGTGCTGGAGGAATACGGCACGCGCTACGCGCTGACCCTCTACGTCTGCGTGGCAATTCTGGCCGTACTCTTTGTGCCGGAGACCGAACTGGCGCTGTTTTACGTGCTGGTCATGGGGTATTACCCCGTGCTGCGCGTCAAGCTGAACGGCGTAAAAAGCACGCTCCTGCGCTGGGTGCTGAAATTCGCGGTGTTCAACGCGGGCACGGTGCTGGTGTATCTTTTGCTGTTTGCGCTGCTCGGGCCTGCCGTGCTGGACGAGCTGCTGGCCGACGGCGTCGGGATGCTGGCAGCACTGCTGGCCGCGGGCAACCTGTCGTTCTGGCTGTGTGACCGCGCACTGGCGGCACTGACGCGGTATTACCACGTCATACTCAAGCCAAAACTGAAAAAGAAGTTTTAATTCGGGGAGGAAAACAACATGTGGTACGATGAGGCAGTAGTTTATCAGATCTACCCGCTGGGGCTTTGCGGCGCACCGCTGCAAAACGACGGTGACCAGGCGCAGGCGGGCGAGCACCGCATTCTGCGGGTGTTGGACTGGGTGGAGCACATCAAGCGCCTGGGCGCGACCTGCGTGCTGTTCAACCCGCTGTTTGAGAGCGACGCCCACGGCTATGACACCCGCGACTACAATAAGGTGGACTGCCGCCTGGGCACAAACGACGACCTCAGGCAGGTCTGCGCGGCGCTGCACGCGGCGGGCATAAAAATCCTGTTTGACGGCGTGTTCAACCATGTGGGCCGTGGCTTCTGGGCGTTCAAGGACGTGCAAGAGAAGCGCTGGGACAGCCCGTACAAGGACTGGTTCCACATCAGCTTTGACGGCAACACCAACTACAACGACGGCTTCTGGTATGAAGCGTGGGAGGGCTGCAACGAGCTGGTCAAGCTGAATCTGCAGAACCCGGCGGTGAAAAACTACCTGTTTGACGTTGTGCGCGGCTGGGTGCGGGACTACGACATCGACGGCCTGCGTTTGGATGTTGCCTACTGCCTCGACCTCGGCTTTCTGGCCGAGCTGCGCGGGCTGGCCGACAGCATCAAGCCGGAGTTCGCACTGGTGGGTGAGACGCTGCACGGCGACTACAACCGCTGGATGAACGACCACGCCTGCCACAGCGTAACGAACTACGAGTGCTACAAGGGCCTGTATTCGAGCTTCAACACGGGCAACATGCACGAGATTAGCTACAGCCTGAACCGCCAGTTCGGCTCCGAGCAGTGGTGCCTGTACACGGGCAAGCACCTGCTGAGCTTTGTGGATAACCACGATGTAACGCGCATTGCGACGATTTTGACGGACAAGGGCTGCCTACGCCCCATCTACGGTCTGCTGTTCGGTATGCCCGGTGTGCCGTCGGTCTACTACGGCAGTGAATGGGGCATGGAGGGCGACAAGCGCAACGGCGACCCGACGCTGCGCCCGGCGGTGGAGAAGCCCGAGGAGAACGACCTGACCGCCTGGATCGCGGCGCTGGCCCACGCCCACACGGGCAGCAAGGCGCTGTGCCGGGGCAGCTACCGCAATGTGCTGGTCCAGCCTAAGCAGCTGATTTTTGAGCGCTACGCCGACGGTGAGCGGGTGCTGGTGGCCATCAACGCGGACGGCAATCCGTTTGACGCCCACTTTGACGCGGGCTGCGGCCGCGCGGTGGACCTCATCACAGGCGCCGACCACGACTTTGGCGGCGGCAGCACGCTGGAACCGTACAGCTGCCACTTCTGGAAATGTGAGCGATAATACGATATAAAAAGGCACCTGTCCGTGTGGGCAGGTGCCTTTTTGTGCTATGCTGTATGTTGTAGGGGGCGGCGTCCTCGACGCCCCGCAGGGCAGTATGTAGGGCGGCCTGCCCTCAGGCCGCCGCAGCAGGGGCAGCCCCTGTAAACCCTGCGGGCCGGGCATGCCCGGCCCCTACGGGGCGGCCCATGTATGGGTTAAGGTCTTAAAGTTTCTTTGCCTACTTTCTTTTCAAAGAAAGTAGGTCACAGGTTCGTATATCCCATCAGCTTTTCATCCACGACGGCGGCGGTGTCGCGGCCCTCGCGCAGCGCCCAGACGACAAGGCTCTGGCCGCGGCGCATATCGCCGCAGGCGAACACCTTCGGGTCTGCAGTGGCGTACTTCACATCGGCCACGGTGCCACGCTTCGTGCGCTCGATGCCGAACGCATCGGCCACATAGGGCTCGCAGCCCGTAAAGCCTGCCGCGATCAGCACAAGGTCGCAGTCCACGGTGAACTCCTCGCCGGTGGGCACCATCTGGCGGCGTCCGTCCACGACTTCGCTTTTCAGCTTGGAGATCAGCGCGCCGCAGACCTGCCCGGCCTCGTTCTTGTAGAACTCCTTGACCGTCGTCTGGTAGACGCGGGGGTCAAAGCCGAATTTGGCGATGGCCTCCTGCTGGCCGTAGTCGGTTTTCAGCACGCGGGGCCACTCGGGCCAGTCGTTGCCGGGGGCGCGGGCCGCGGGCGGGCAGGGCATCATTTCCAGCTGCATGACGCTCTCGCAGCCCTGGCGGATGGCCGTGCCGACGCAGTCGTTGCCGGTGTCGCCGCCGCCGATGACCAGCACGCGCTTGCCCGCGGCGGAAACCGCCTTGCCGTCCGCAAAGTTGGAATCCAGCAGACTGCGGGTCACGCTGGTCAGGTAATCCACCGCAAAGAAGATGCCCTGCGCGTCGCGGCCCGGGGCCTGGATGTCGCGGGCCTGCTTCGCGCCGCAGCACAGCACCACGGCGTCATAGCGGGCCTTCAGCTCCTCGGCGCTGACCGTATTGCCGACGTCGGCGTTAAAAACAAACTCAATGCCCTCGTCCTGCAAAATTTTCACGCGGCGGTCAATGACCCACTTTTCCAGCTTCATGTTGGGGATGCCGTACATCAGCAGGCCGCCCGCGCGGTCCTCGCGCTCATAGATGGTCACGCGATGGCCGCGCTTGTTGAGCAGGTCGGCCACGGACAGGCCCGCGGGACCCGCGCCGATGACCGCCACGGTCTTGCCCGTGCGGGCCGGGGGCGGCACGGCATGAATGGCACCGCTCTCGTAACCGTATTCCACGATGGCACGCTCGTTTTCCTTGACCGTGACCGGGTCACCCGTGACGTTGCCGCAGGTGCAGGCCGCCTCGCACAGGGCGGGGCAGACCCGGCTCGTGAACTCCGGGTATCGGTTCGTGGCGATCAGCCGGTGCACGGCCAGATCCCACTTGCCCTGATAGACCAGGTCGTTCCACTCGGGGATCAGGTTGTTCAGCGGGCAGCCGCTGAACATGCCGCCCAGCTGAACGCCGCTCTGGCAGAAGGGGACGCCGCAGTCCATGCAGCGTGCGCCCTGGGCCTGCTGCTCGTCGGTGTGCAGCGGGACGTGAAACTCGTTAAAATTTCGGATGCGCTCCTCGGGCGGCAGCTCTAAACTGGTCTGCCGCGTAATTTCCATAAATCCTGTCGGTTTGCCCATGGTACTCTGCCTCCCTTACTTTGCGCTTTTCATGGCGTAGAACGCCTCGATCTGGGCCTGCTCGCTGTCCTCGCCCTTTTCCTCCATTTGGGCGATCAGGCGCAGCATTTTGTCGTAGTCGTGGGGCAGGACCTTCTTGAACTTGGGCAGATACTCGCCGAAGTTGTCAAGGATTTCCCTGCCGCGCGGCGACCCGGTCAGCTCCACATGCTCACGGATCAGGTCTTTCAACAGCGATACATCGTACTTGTGCTCCACAGGCTCCAGACTGACCATGTCCTTGTTGACGCGCTGGTAGAAGTCCCAGTCCTCGTCCAGCACGTAGGCGATGCCGCCGCTCATGCCGGCTGCAAAGTTCTTGCCGGTCTTGCCAAGCACGACCACCGTGCCGCCGGTCATGTACTCGCAGCCATGGTCGCCCACGCCCTCCACAACGGCAGTTGCGCCGGAGTTGCGCACGCAGAAGCGCTCACCGGCCACGCCGTTGATGAACGCCGTGCCGCCCGTAGCACCGTACAGTGCCACGTTGCCGATGACGATGTTCTCGCTGCGGTCAAAGGCGGCGTCCTTCGGCGGATAGACGACGAGCTTGCCGCCGGACAGACCCTTGCCGATGTAGTCATTCGCGTCGCCGACCAGCTCGAGCGTCAGGCCCTTGGGGATGAACGCGCCGAAGCTCTGGCCGCCGTAGCCGTGGCAGACGACATGGAACGTGTCGTCGGGCAGCGTGTTGCCGAACCTGGCGGTGATCTCGCTGCCAATGATCGTGCCGAACGCGCGGTCCGTGTTGCCGACGTCCAGCGTGACGGTGCTGGGCTTTGGCTCGGCGGAGTCGAAGCTCTTTTTGAACTTCTTCATCAGGATGCGCATGTCGGGGGTCTTTTCCAGCTGGAAGTTGTAAACATCTTTCGCGTTGAAGTGTACGTTGGAGTTCTCGACCAGCGGGTTCTGCAAAAGCGCGGTCAGGTCCATCTCGCCGGCGCGGGAGCCTGCGGGCGCGGCTTTGACCTTGAGCAGGTCGGTGCGGCCCACCAGCTCATCGACGGTGCGCACGCCGAGCTTTGCCATGTACTCGCGCAGGTCCTCGGCCATGAAGCGCATAAAGTTCATGATGTACTCGGGCTTGCCCTTGAACCGCTTGCGCAGCTCGGGGTTCTGGGTGCAGATGCCCATGGGGCAGGTGTCAAGGTTGCAGACGCGCATCATGACGCAGCCCATGGCCACCAGCGGGCCGGTGCCGAAGCCGAATTCCTCGGCACCCAGCAGGGCGGCAATGGCAACGTCGCGGCCACTCATCAGCTTGCTGTCCGCCTCGATGCGGACGCGGCTGCGCAGACCGTTCATGATCAGGCACTGGTGTGCCTCGGCAATGCCCAGCTCCCACGGCAGACCTGCGTTGTGGATGGAGTTGCGGGGGGCTGCGCCCGTGCCGCCGTCAAAGCCGGAAATCAGGATGACCTCCGCACCGGCCTTGGCAACGCCCGCGGCAATCGTGCCGACACCGGCCTCGCTGACGAGCTTGACGTTGATGGCTGCCTTGCGGTTGGAGCACTTCAAATCGTAGATCAGCTGCGCCAGGTCCTCAATCGAGTAAATATCGTGGTGGGGCGGGGGAGAGATCAGGCCGACGCCGGTGGTCGAGTTGCGGGTCTTGGCGACCCACGGGTAGACCTTGCCGCCGGGCAGCTGGCCGCCCTCGCCGGGCTTTGCGCCCTGTGCCATCTTGATCTGGATCTCACTGGCGGAGACCAGATACTTGCTTGTCACGCCGAAGCGGGCGGATGCCACCTGCTTGATGGCGGAGTTGCGCTCGGTGCCGAAGCGGTCTTCGGCCTCGCCGCCCTCGCCGGTGTTGGACTTGCCGCCCAGACGGTTCATGGCGATAGCCATGCACTCGTGGGCCTCCTCGGACAGCGCACCGTAGCTCATGGCCGCGGTCTTGAAGCGCTTGACGATGGAGTCAACGCTCTCGACCTCGTCGAGGGGCACGCCCTGCTCGGGATAGTTGAAGTCCAGCAGGCTGCGCAGGTGCATCGGGTCGCCGTTCTCATTGGCAGCGGCGGCGGTGTACTGCTTGAAGGTATCGTAATTGCCGGTCCAGCAGGCCTGCTGCAAAAGGTGGATGGTCTGCGGGTTGTAGAGGTGCTGCTCGGCAGCGGGGCCGCCGCGGAATTTGTGCGCACCCAGGCTCGGCAGCTCGCGGTTGATGTCCAGACCCAGCGGGTCGAATGCTTCCTGATGGCGGGCTTCCAGATCATTCTGGATGTCCTGGATCGTGATGCCGCCCACGCGGGAGACGGTGTTCGTAAAGTATTTGTCGATGACCTCTTTCGAGATGCCCAGCGCCTCAAAGATCTGGCTGCCCGCGTAGGACTGGATCGTGGAAATGCCCATCTTGGACGCGATTTTGACAATGCCCGCCAGCACGGCCTTGTTGTAGTCGCTGACAGCGGCGTAGTAGTCCTTGTCGAGAAGGCCGTCGGAAATCAGCTCACCGATAGTCTCCTGCGCCAGATACGGGTTGATGGCAGCTGCGCCGTAGCCCAGCAGCGTGGCGAAGTCGTGTACCAGGCGCGGCTCGCCGCTTTCCAGAATCAGCGCCATGGCGGTGCGCTTGCGGGTGCGGACCAGATACTTGCTGACCGCGCCCACAGCCAGCAGGCTGGGAATGGCGACGTGGTACTCGTCAATGTCGCGGTCCGACAAAATCAGGATGTTCGCGCCGTCGCGGTAGGCGCGGTCCACATCGACAAACAGGCGCTCAATGGCCTTTTCCAGGTCGGTGTTCTTGTAGTAGCAGATGGACAGCGTCACGACCTTGAAGCCGGGCACGTCCATGGCCTTGATCTTGAGCAGATCGGTCTCGGTCAGGATCGGGTTCTCGATTTTCAGGACCTTGCAGTTGTCGGCGTCCTCCTCCAGAAGATTGCCCTGCGCACCGACGTAGACGGTGGTCGAGGTGACGATCTTCTCGCGCAGCGCGTCGATGGGCGGGTTTGTGACCTGCGCAAACATCTGCTTGAAATACTCGCTCAGATTCGGGCGGGTGTGGCTCAAAACGGCCAGCGGAGTATCGCTGCCCATGGCCCCGGCGGGCTCGCCGCCGTTCTTGGCCATCGGCAGAATGATCGTGGAGACGTCCTCATACCGGTAGCCGAACGCCTTCTGCAGCTGGACAAGCTGATCCTTCGTGTAGCTGGGCACCTTCTTGTTGGGCACCTTCAGGCTGGACAGCGGGACGAGGTTGCGGTCCAGCCACTCGCCGTAGGGCTGGCGGCTGGCGTAGTCGGCCTTCAGCTTTTCGTCGTCCACCAGCTCGCCCCTGACGGTATCCACCAGCAGCATCTTGCCGGGGCGCAGACGGTCCTTGCGCACGACCTCGTCAGCGGGAATGTCGAGCACGCCGACCTCGCTGGAAAGGATCAGGCGGCCATCCTTCGTGATGTAGTAGCGGCTCGGGCGCAGACCGTTGCGGTCCAGCACTGCGCCCATCACGTCGCCGTCGCTGAACAGGATGCTGGCGGGGCCGTCCCACGGCTCCAGCATCGTGGCATAGTACTGGTAGAAGTCGCGCTTCTTCGGGTCCATCGACTTGTTGTTGTCCCACGGCTCGGGAATCGTGACCATGACGGCCAGCGGCAGATCCATGCCGTTCATGACCATGAATTCCAGCGTGTTATCCAGCTGGGCAGAGTCGGAGCCGCCCTGGTTGACGATGGGCAGAACCTTCGTCATATCGTCCTTTAAATAGTTGGAACCGATGGTTTCCTCGCGGGCAAGCATCGTGTCCACGTTGCCGCGGATCGTGTTGATCTCGCCGTTGTGCAGGATGAAGCGGTTGGGGTGGGCGCGGTTCCAGCTCGGGGATGTGTTCGTCGAGAAGCGGCTGTGTACCATGCCGATGGCGGATTCATAGTCGGCGTCCTGCAGATCGGGATAGAACAGGCGCAGCTCCTTGACGAGGAACATACCTTTATAGACAATGGTGCGGCTGGACAGGCTGCAAACGTAGGTGTCGGGGCTGGACTGCTCAAACACGCGGCGCGCCACATAGAGGCGGCGGTCAAAGGCAATGCCGGCCTCGACGCGCTGCGGCTTGCCCACAAAGCCCTGCCAGATGCTGGGCATACAGGCAATGGCCTTGTGGCCGAGCACCTCGGGGCAGGTGGGAACCTCGCGCCAGCCTAAGAAGGGCAGACCCTCCTTTTTGCAGACGATCTCAAACAGCTTCTTGGCCTGGTTGCGCTTGAGCTCATCCTGCGGGAAAAAGAACATGCCAATGCCATATTCCCGCTCTGCGCCCAGGGTCAGCCCCTGCTCGGCGGCGGCCTTCTGGAAGAATTTGTCGCTGATCTGCGTCAGAATGCCGACGCCGTCTCCGGTCTTGCCCTCGGCGTCCTTGCCCGCGCGGTGCTCCAGATGCTCCACGATCTGCAGCGCGTCGTCAATGGTTTTGTGGCTCTTGCGCCCTTTGATGTCCACCACAGCGCCGATGCCGCAGTTGTCATGCTCAAACCGGGGGCTGTACAGCCCGGCGGGGGTCTTGCGCTCGGTAAAGTTTTCCATACCTCGTTTGCTCCTTTCCCAATCCCGTTAAACCGCGCTGCGTCGCACATTTGCCGCGCGGGCGGGATAAACAAAAAAGACGCTCCCAACAGGGCACACAGGCCCCTTGTGGGAACGTCTTTGTTCTTGTCTGCATCATACCATAGATGCCGCCGCTTTACAATCCCGAAGCAGAAGATTTTACGGAAATTAAGCGAAAAACGTTTAGAAATTTGGTTTGGCAAGCGTAAACTTAATAAAATTAAGCTGTGTGGACTTTCTGCCGCTTTGTAGGGGCGGCATATATGCCGCCCGCGGCCTAATGGCATCCCCCTTTTCAGGTTTGCATTGTAGGGAGGGGTCTTGACCCCTCCGCAACCTTCCGGCCAACTCCCGCTAACAGGTAACCCGTAGGGGGAAAAATTCATCCCTCCCGCGTACCTTCCGCCACCGCTCACCTCCGCGGGGCGTCGGGGACGCCGCCCCCTACAGCGGCGACCCGTAAGGCTTCTCATTGCCGCCAACCTCAGCGGCGGCCTGGGGGCAGGCCGCCCTACATCCCACTTTACTACATTCCGTAGCCGCAGCCTCCCGTCCTATCCCGCTGCCGTTTAACCACCCATACCAAACAAAAAGCCGGGGCGAACATTTCGTTCGCCCCGGCGGTCTTACTTCTTCGGAGTCATAGCCTCATAACCCTTTTCGTTATTTTTCGGACTGTTTCCGCATCGTCATGGGAATCATCCTATCTTTACGCGAATTTTGTTTGCCCTTTCAAGACCTTAACTAACTGTTCATTGGACTTACCCTCTGGTTCGTTATTTGCTCAAAAGCATTTGTGGAACGGAGTAATGTTTGTTATTAAGATCGTTCTTGGGGTAATGGGTCTGATGCCGAGGACCAAAGCCTCTTAACTCTTGTACATTGGAGTATCTCCTTATGGATCAGGTGAAGTTCAGGTACATCCTGTTCGGCGGAGTGGTGACGGTCATCTCTACCAGCCTTCTTTCATCCTAATCTATATCTCATGCGGGGGTCTGTGTTTTGACGGCCCCTGAGTCTGCTAAATAACTGCTAAGCAACCGTGCATCGCTGTTTTTAAATCTTTTACAAGTTATGACTTGCGGCTTCGGATGCGGTTCTTGCGTTTTCAGCAGGCCCAGGCCCGCCGGTGATGAATGGGATCTTTGAAGTTTGCCATTGGACTTGAGCCTCCTTCCTTACGAAATACTGCCGGCGGCCTTTACAATTTCTTTCCGGTCTCTTCCTTTGCCCTCGTGCTGCTGGATCGGAGTCCCTGAAGTGCTTCCTTTTTCACTCCCCGACTTTGGGCAGCTTGCGGAAAATCTTCTTCAGGATGTCGATCTGTTCACGATGGGACTTTGCTGAAGAGCCTTTTGGAAAGTGGCTTCGCTTGGAGTTCTTATCTCCTTATCTCTGGCTGTTTTCTTTCTGTGACTATACTATACCACAGCCCTAAGGTTTCGTCTATTCGCAGACCGCACAACGTTTATATGCAATATTTGTGCATAATCAGGATTGAATAACACATAGTAAAAGTAGTATAATAGATATGTTGGGCGCGTGTACGCCAAAGCAAAGCCGCCGCTTCTTGGAAAAAAGAAGCAGCGGTTTTTCGCTATATTGGCTTCCCCCGAGGGGGAAGCTGTCGGCGGCCCCGCCCGCCGACTGATGAGGGGCAGACTTGCTGTAATTGCCCATGAACGGGTTGCTGAGGTAAACTCGCCCCTCATCCGGCCCTGCGGGGCCACCTTCCCCCTTTGGGGGAAGGCTCAAGCTGTCGAAAAAGGTGCGTTCACCCCTTAGCCCCCTCTGCGAGGGGGCTCCGCCCGCAGGCGGTGGGGG
>OKUS01000943.1_pt1 | contig 11053 bp, 8 predicted proteins | sample 1606591 | NCBI WGS metagenome assembly OKUS01 (sample SAMEA3882509, study PRJEB24775) | human gut metagenome | biome: human-associated habitat; feature: intestine environment; material: feces | place: Netherlands | collected 2009/2010 | reverse complement strand
GGAATACTTGGTCATCCATTTCGGTGAGGATATAATAATCTGCTCCCTCCCTCAATACATTTTTGCTAATCTTGGCTTCTGCTTTTGATTTGGCAATAATATAGAATCCCTCTATATCATATTTTTCCCAATTTTTATACTCTTGTCCAAGCACCATACTTATGTTTAAACATAAAACCAGTAGTAATAATATTCTTTTCATATCTATCTGTTTTTAAGGTTATTCCAAGTTGGTATCACAAATATAAGAATTCTTATTGGTTTTTTCAAGGAATAAGAAAGAAAAATAGAGAGTGGAATTTTAAAGAAAAGTAATTCCTATCCATATCAGAACTCCTGCTATTAGAACAATGCCTAACATGATTAATTTTATTTTGAAGAGCTGGTGGGTTTCCGCTTCTTCTTTTTCTTGCGTTTTTATTCTGATCTCTTCTAATTGCTCAAGGGATAGATGGGAGGAGTGCCCTTTTTTGTTCAAATCAATCAGTCGGTTTCTGGTTTCATTCAAGCGTTCCTTTCCTGCCTTTCGTAGTTCACGATTTTCTTTATCTCTTCTCATCATGTCATTGATGCAACCTAAAGTACCCATAATCTAACTGTTTAATTTGAATTCATTTCCACAAATATAGTGTTTTTTGCAGTTGCTTTTCTTCATTTGCTAATTTAATATGAATTTAAAGGAGGAATATTACTTAATAAACCCGATGTTCCTTGACTGCCGGATATAAATATTCTGCCAATGGATTTGTAATATAAAGTTGTATGCCATTATGCTTTCATACCATTGCTTATGGGGTAATATGTTGATAATGAACTGTATTTATATGGCGTGGTATTTTCCCCATTGAAACAGGTAAAAAGTAGATGTATTTATCTTATCATTGAAAAAAAATGTGAATATAAAGTTTAGGTGAAAGTGATTTTATTTGTAAATTGTATACCGTCATGTAGGTATCTCCGATCTATGTATAATTTAGTATATACCTAGAAATGGGGATTGTGCCGAGCTTTTATGAATTGTAATTTTGCAAACCAATAGAGAATGAAATGATTTGTAAGATTGCATATATTTTTTTATTTATAATTTGTAGCAATGTGTCTCTTTTATGGGGGCAGACATTTGTATTTCGGGGAACTGTACTGGATGAGCAGACTCATAAAGCGTTGGATTACGCTACAGTTCAATTGTTTGTGGATAAGCAGATTGTTTATGGGGGAATAACAGATGCGAATGGACATTTTGAACTTCTACATATCCATCCTGGAACTTATCGGGTTATTGTATCCTATTTAGGATATGATTCTACAGAAAAAGAAGTGAAGGTCATTGGGGATATTTCAGCAATCTTTTATTTAAAACCTTCGGTCATGGCGCTGAACGAGGTAGTGGTGACCGCTTCTGAATCAAAACGCGCTACCAGCGCTTCTATCGTTGACCGTACAGCCATGAAACATCTTCAGCCCAGCAGTTTCAGTGACTTGATGGAATTAGTACCTGGAGGAAAGTCGGCTGATCCTCAGATGGGGCAGGCCAATCTGATCCGGATACGTGAAACAGGTAAGACGGAGGATATCTCTTCATTGGGAGTTGGATTTTATATTGATGGTATCTCCCAGAATACGGATGCGAATCTGCAATATATGCCAAACAGTACTTCCGCAGTGAATGCAACGAGCACAATGTCAAAAGGGATAGATATGCGTACCATCTCAACCGATAATATTGAGAAGGTGGAAATCATTCGTGGCATTCCTTCCGTGGCTTATGGTAATGTGGCAAACGGTGCGGTAATCATTCAGCGTAAAATGAATGAGAGCCCCTTGTCTGCGCGTTTTAAGGCTGATAAAACCAGTAAACTGTTTTCTGTAGGCAAGGGAATTCGGCTGGATGGGAACGGGCGTTATGTGTTGAATGCTGATTTAAACTATTTGGAGTCCAAAATAGATCCGCGTAACAGTGTGAAAAATTACACTCGCCTTACTGCTTCCGCCCGCTTGGATGGCAAATGGTTATGGAATGAACGTAATATTCATTGGAATATCAGTTCCGATTATACCGGCTCGTTTGATGATGCGAAGAGGGATAAAGATGCGACAGTAAAGGAAGATTCTTATAAATCGGACTTTAACAGCCTGAAGATAGCGGGGAAATGGAGCATGAAGTTTCCGGCCCATTTATGGATTCGTGAGGTTGGTGTGGCTACTTCTGTCAGTCAGCAGTGGGAGAAGATGCGTGAAATAAAGTCCGTTTCTCTGAATCGTCCGGCAGCTATTGCTACTCAGACAGAAACCGGAGAGTTTGATGGCATCTATCTACCTTATAATTATGTGGCACAGATGGATATTGATGGTAAACCTTTATATGTTACGGCTTCCGCCCGTACGCGGTTGGCTTTCCCGTTGGGGGTATTACAGAATGCGATGAATATGGGGATGGAATGGAATTATCAGAAGAATTTGGGAGAAGGCCAGGTATTCGATGTGACACGGCCCATCAGTGAAAGTTTGAGTACACGGCCTCGCCGTTTTAAGGATATACCGGAGCTGCAACCTTTCGCCTTCTATGCCGAGGAGGTGTTGAATCTTCCTGTAAATAGACATAAATTGGCTTTTACGGCTGGTATCCGTTTGCAGTCTTTATTGAGGCTGGACACTAAATATAAGATGCAGGGCAAGATATATCCCGATCTTCGTCTGGACTTGCAATGGAGTTTACCGGTATCAAACGGATGGGATGTTTCCTTTTCGGGAGGTTTGGGCTGGATCAGCCGTATGCCGACCACCGCACAGCTATATCCGGATTTTAAGTATGTAGATTTGATTCAGTTGAATTATTACCATACCAATCCGGATTATCGCCGTATCAATATGATGACATATAAATGGGATAATACAAACTATCAATTGGAACCAGCACGTAACATGAAATGGGAAGTGCGGGCCGACGTCAGCTATAAGGGAAACCGCCTGTCGATAACTTATTTCCGCGAACGGATGAATAATGCTTTTGATGATATCACTTATTATAGGTCATTGGCATATAAACTATATGATCCTGCTAGTATCGACGGATCAGCATTGACGGCTCCTCCAGAACTTTCTCAGTTGACTTATACAAATGAATATAATCTGGATGTGTATTCCACACAAGGTAATGTAATGAAGGTGTGTAAAGAAGGAGTGGAGTTTCAGTTCGCTTCCAAACGAATAGAATCGCTCAAGACTCGCGTCACTATGTATGGAGCCTGGATAAAGACAATTTATAATTCGGATTCTCCTCAATATAAGGCCTCTTCTATATTGTTGGACAATAAACAGCTGAAATATGTGGGATTGTACAATGGGGACAACGGAACAGAAAGCCAGGCATTCAATACGAACTTTATGTTTGATACCTATATACAGCGTTTGGGACTTACTTTCTCTACGTCGGCACAATGCACTTGGTATACCAACAGACGGAACTTGTGGAATAATGGCGTGCCAGTAAGCTATATAGATCAATCCGGTGAAACGCATCCGTTTCGCGAAGAGGATAAAAACAATATTCAGTTACAGCATCTGGTGGAGAAATATTCAGCCACTTATTTTGAGCGTACTACCGTGCCTTTTTATATGGATATCAATTTGAAGGCGAGTAAACGGATCGGTAAGTATCTGAATCTGGCTTTTTATGTAAACCGGCTTTTGGGTATTTATCCTGATTATACGTTACGGGGCGTACTGCAACGGAGAACGTCCGAATCGCCTTATTTCGGTATGGAAATGAACTTAACCTTTTAGTAAATGAACAATAAAATAGAGATGAAGATGAAAAAGAATCAATTGACAATGTTAGTCCTTTTTGTGACAATGCTGGGATTTACCGCATGTAGTGATGATGACAAAGTGAGCATATCCACTGTAGGTATTACCACTACTGTAGATACAACTATCGAGGGGCTGCAACTGACCGGTGGAACCTATACTTTTGAAAATGTAAATACATCTGTCAAGACAGACATTACCTATCCGGCTCAGAGTATTGAACTGGCGGACGGGTTGTATAATGTAAATTTCATTGGTAAGGGAACTTACTCACAGAATGGAACTCCGGTGGAAGTCGATGTACAGGGAGTACAACAGAATGTGGCCGTATCTGGAGGGTCGTACAAGCTGGAACTGAAGGTTCATGTACTCAATACAGGTGATCCTGATTTTGTGATTGCCGAGATATTTATTCCCGGAACCTATAATGAAGCAGGTAAGCAATATAATGGCGACCAGTATATACGTATCTATAATAACTCGGATAAAGTTTTGTATGCGGATGGATTGATATTTATGGAATCACAATTCCAAACTACTCAGAAATATCAATCGGTAGATCCGGATATCATGGATGAAGCTATTGCGGTAGGCTCTGTTGTAGCAGTACCGGGCAGTGGAACAGATTATCCGGTACAACCGGGAGAATCCTTTATCCTTTGTGACAATGCGATCAATCATAAAGAGGCTAATCCGAATTCTATAGATTTAAGTAAAGCCAATTTTGAGTGGTATATTGAATCAAAGCAAGATGTGGATAATCCGGCTGTTCCCAATCTGGATGTTTATTATTGTTATTCCAAAACTATCTGGGTGTTGAATAAACAGGGAAATCGCGCTTATGCTATTGGCAGATTACCCAAAAGTATGACTAAAGAAAAGTATATTTCAGACTATGCATACAACTATACGTATATTATGCAAAATGGAACAGCCAGTAAACCGCAAAGCAAATATAAGTTCCCCAATGAATGGGTGATTGATGCTGTAAATGTAGGTGCTTCCAATGAATGGCAGTGGAATGTAACCTCTACCGGGCTGGATATGGGGCATACTTATATCGGTATGAACAATACCGTTGCAGAAAACATCGGAAAGTGCGTAATGCGTAAAGCCGCCTACAAGGATGGTGATCGGGAAGTATTGCAGGATACAAATAACTCTACCGTTGATTTCACACCTGCGGCTACTCCGAGCCTGTTTAACAAATAATTGAATCCGTCTTATTGATATATAAATCTTTATTATTCATGATGCTAATCCGAATTATCATTATGTTGCTGATTGCTTTATTTGTGGAGAGTCGGCAGGAAGCCTTCGGGCAGACTACCGACACACTCTCCCTGTCCGATAAGGTAATCCGTACCGCTTCATTTGCGACTGGATTTCGTGGCGAGATATGGCAGAATCCGGCACTTTATTATTACTATACTCCGTATACATGGACAAGGCTGGACGTAAATGGAGCTTATCATGATAAAGGAAAAGCATCTTTGAAACAGGAAGGTGATAAGGATACCCGTATCGGGGTAGATGTCAATTCCTTCGTTATTCTTTCGGAACGTGATCGTGTATTCGGTTCAGCAGGATACAGGAGTGAGAAGCAGGAGAATGTGTTATGGAATGAAAATATAGACTGGAAATTGATCGCTCCTTACGTGACTGGTGATTCCATTGGTGGTTTCCTGAAGGGAGAAACTTATTATTTCAATGGAGGTTACGCCAGTGAGTCAGGTTCCTGGACATGGGGAATCACCGGTGGTTACAGAGCGTCTCATAATTATCGGGATAAAGATCCGCGTCCACGTAATACAGCTTCCGATCTCTCTTTTGCTTTGGGAGCAGGATATCGTCTGGGGACATATCGTTTGGGAGTTTCCGCAGATTTCCGGCTTTATCAGCAGAAAAGTGAGATTTCATTCCTTGCAGATAAAGGCTCTACTTCGGTATACCATATGTTGGGATTGGGCATGGATTATGTGCGTTTCGCCGGAAACCAGACCGGGACGAAGCATCAAGGCATCCGGTGGGGAGGAAGCATAGGCATTCTGCCAGTTGATACGGAAAAGGGGATATCGGCCACAGTTTCAATTGACCGTATGTCAATGGACAAGAAATTGAGCAATGCCAATAATCTCACTTTGCTGGAATTGAATACGACTGATTTGAAAGGAAACGTGACCTGGATGCGGGAACTTCAGCAGGCAGAACACCTTGCTGTGAAACTGGATGCAGGCTATATAGTTCGTAAAGGAATGGAGAATATTTACGGAGCATTAATTAGTACATCTCCGGGAATGAAGGTCACGAATAGTCGGATTGCCGTAAGTGGTTTGTGGGAGAAGCTTTTGACCGATAAAGGTGTATGGGGAGGAGCAATTGTCCCAAACATAATCTACCATCGGTTGGAAACGGATTACAACGCCGTATCCCGGTTTGTTCACTTGTCTGTTTTGGAGAGTTCTTTGCGTGCCCGTTTGCTGTATCAGAAGAGGCTGCTACGATTGACCGCAGAAGCTAACGGTGGATATTATGCCAATTTATCGGCTGAATATTCTTTACCGGGATTGAATACCGCGAAGTCGTCCGCCCAGACTTTATTGGCAAATATTGACTATTTATCTGATAGTTATAGTATGGTGGGGATTCGTCTGCAAGGGGATTATCCCATCATGAAACAATATAACCTGTCTTTGTCTGTTCAATGGCAGGCGGCATATTATAAAAAATGCGGAACGGCCCAGTATGCCGTTTGTTCATTGGGCATCTTTTTTTAAAAAATAAAAACAGTTAGCATATGAAAATTAAGTTTATGGTCGCTGCAACCTTAATGGCAGCTTTAGTAACTACTACTTCTTGTGGAAACAGTAACAAACAGAGCCAGTCTGAAAAAACGGAGCAGGCGGCTCCGGCGGCATTGAGCATCGATAATCTGCTGGTGCATGCCGATTCACTGGCCAACAAGGAGGTGACTATCGAAGGAATCTGCACACATACCTGCAAGCACGGAGCTACAAAAATATTCCTGATGGGCAGTGATGATACCAAAACGATTCGTGTGGAAGCCGGACCTTTGGGCTCGTTTGATACCAAATGCATCAACGCTATTGTCACAGTGACCGGAACGTTAAAGGAACAGCGGGTAGATGAAGCTTACTTGCAAAACTGGGAGGCTAAACTGAAAGCACAGACTGAAAAATCTCATGGAGAAACTGCTGCCGGGTGTGATTCGGAAAAAAAAGCACGCGGTGAAACAGCCAGCACCCCTGAAGCCCGTATTGCGGACTTTCGCGCAAAGATAGCAGAAAGAAAAGCTGCTACCGGAATAGATTATCTGTCATTCTACTATATGGAAGCCAGTTCTTATGAAATCGCAGAATAAAGGTACTGCATTCCGCAAGTGGAGCCGGATCATCCATCGTGATCTGTCTTTCTTCTTTGCGGGAATGATTTTGATTTATGCTATTTCGGGTATCGTGATGAACCATAGGGATAGCATAAATCCCCATTATACAGTTACACGAACGGAATATAAAATAACAGAGGATCTGTCGGACAAGAGCAAAGTTAATGAGAAGATGATTTTGACTTTGTTGGAACCGCTGGGCGAAGCCGGAAATTTTACTAAATATTATTACCCGGAACCGGATCTGATTAAGGTTTTTCTGAAAGGAGGCTCAAGTCTGGTGATTAACACCCGGACAAAAGATGCTGTCTACGAGGGGGTGAAGCGCCGTCCGCTGATCTCTTCCATGGTACAACTCCATTTCAATCCGGGTAAGTGGTGGACTTGGTTTGCCGATGCTTTTGCTGTCTGTCTGATTATTATCACTGTCAGCGGTATAGTGATGATAAAAGGTCCTAAAGGATTGTGGGGCAGAGGAGGAATCGAGTTGGTGGCCGGTATCTTGATTCCTATTCTTTTCCTGGCGTGTTTCTAATAGCAAACGAAAAATGATTTATAAAGCATGAGTGCAATTATAGAATGTAAGAACCTGACCCATTATTACGGTCAACGCAAGATTTATGAGAACTTGAGTTTTGAAGTTCCTCAAGGGCGTATCTTGGGGTTGTTGGGTAAAAATGGTACAGGGAAAACGACAACCATTAATATATTGAGCGGTTATCTTCAGCCGCGTTCAGGCGAATGTCGCATCTTTGGTGAGAACATTCAGACCATGAATCCTGCTTTACGCAGGAATATCGGTTTATTGCTGGAAGGTCATGTTCAATATCAGTTTATGAATATCACACAAATAGAAAAGTTTTATGCTTCTTTTTATCCGGGACAATGGAAAAAGGAGGCTTATTATGACTTGATGAATAAATTGAAGGTAGCTCCGGTGCAACGTATCTCAAGAATGTCGAACGGACAGCGTTCGCAAGTGGCATTGGGACTGATCCTGGCACAAAATCCGGAGTTGTTGATTCTGGATGATTTCTCTTTAGGACTTGATCCGGGCTATCGCCGTCTTTTTGTGGATTATTTACGTGATTATGCCCGTTCCGAGAACAAGACTGTTTTCCTGACTTCCCATATTATTCAGGATATGGAGCGGTTGATTGATGATTGTATTATTATGGATTATGGCTCTATCCTTATTCAACAGCCTATTGAAACGTTGATGAAAGAGCTGAGAAGATATACTTGTACTGTGCCCGAGGGTTATCAGCCTCAGTTGCCGGCAACTTGCTATCATCCGGCTGTCATTCGTCAAACCTTGGAAACGTACTCCTTTTTGCCTCCCGTGGATGTGGAGAAACTGTTGAAGGAAAGTCAAGTTCCCTTTACTGGTTTGCAGCACGAAAATGTAAGTCTGGAAGATGCCTTTATCGGTCTTACCGGAAAGTATTAATATGTAAACTAAATAGAAGAAATATGATACAAGCCATATTTTATAAAGAGTGGATAAAAACGCGTTGGTATTGGTTGCTGGCAACTCTTTTTATGATAGGGATCACAGGATATTCCATGCTTCGTATTGGCCGTACCATTGCCATACAGGGAATCGATCATTTATGGGTAGTGATGGTCCAGAAGGATGCTATATTTATTGATTTGTTGCAATTTGTCCCTTTACTTATCGGTATCTTGCTTGCTGCCGTACAGTTTTTCCCCGAGATGCAACGTAAGTGTTTGAAGCTTACTTTGCATTTGCCTTATTCACAGAAGAAAATGGTCATGTCAATGTTGGCCTATGGCGTACTTGCACTGGTGACCTGTTTTGCTATGAGTTTTATTATGATGGGAGTTTATCTGCCACAACATTTTACAAGTGAGTTGGTGCAGCGTGTTTTATTATCTGCGGCTCCATGGTTTTTTGCCGGATTTGCCGGTTATCTGCTTGTTTCATGGATTTGCCTGGAACCCACATGGAAGCGCAGGGTTTTGAATCTGATTATTGCGGCATTGATTTTCCGTGTCTACTTTCTGGCTCCGGGAGCGGAGGCATATAATAGTTTCTTGCCCTGTCTGACACTTTATACGTTGCTTGCCGCTTCTCTTTCGTGGATTTCTGTGGTACGGTTCAAGGCCGGTAAGCAAGACTAATTGAATGTTTATTATTAAAAAATCAAACAAACATGATTCGATTCAGCAAAATATTTTTTTATATTACCGTAGCTGTCCTGCTTGTATGGCAGTTGCCTTGGTGTTATGCTTTTCTCACACTGAAGCCTGTCAAAACTCCTTTTACTATGTATAGTTCCGTACTTGGTGATTTTGTTATTACACAACTAGATGAGAATAAGCAACTTCACCGCTATGATACGAAAGGCAATACATATACACAACAGCAGGTAGACAGTTTGTTGCCTTCTCTCTATGTGCGCCAGCTTACGGCGGACGAACGTTTCCCTGATACCATTTGTGGTAAGGCAGTTAGTCCGAAAGATATTCAATTGACAAACTTTACTTTCAAGAGTGTGCCGTCAGCCATCAATGCTCCCCAGACAGGACTCTATTTTCTGATGGAGTCCATGTCCAAACGGGTGGATTTGAAAATGCCCGAAGATGCATTCCGTTTTACCGATAAAGGTATAGAATTTATTCGTATGGAGACGAATTGTATCGATGAGGCGAAAAGCAAATTGTTTACGGATATGCTGGTTCAGAAAGGGTTTGCTTTTCCTGCATGCTATGCTTCGGGCAATCCAACTACTCGTAAAGACTATGATGAGGGATATCTGGTTTTAGATGCCAACCATAAATTGTTCCATCTGAAGTGCACCAAAGGACGTCCGTATGTGAAAGCTATTCAGTTGCCTGAAGGAGTCTTGCCGGAATATGTGTTTATTACTGAATTCCGTAGCCGTCGGACTTTGGGGTATATGGTAGATAGCAAGCATCATTTTTATATTATCAATAGTGATGGAAGTTTGGTGAAATCAGCTCTCCCCGGTTTCGATCCGGCAAAAGATGAGTTGACCATCTTTGGAAATATGTTTGACTGGACTGTAAAGTTATCGACAGATAAAGATGATTATTACTATGCTTTGGATGCTACAGATTATTCACTGATTAAAGAACATGCCTATAAAGATATCCGCCGTTCTGTTCCGGGGTTGTCTTTTACATCTCCAGATGACAAATTTGTAAAACCTCGTTTTTGATGTGAATTTGGCAGGGGAAGTCTGATATTAAAATGTATATTAGTTCGAACAGACCGAAAACAACTAGGTAAAGGGGCTATCATGTTAGGCATCAGCTAACTCTACCTTCTGTGAGATACTGCAAATACGGGATTATATAATTGTGCGGACAGACAGGAGGGCGTGAAAACAGCCTTCCTTTTTTTGATAATATTTAAGATACAGGGATTTGATCTAGTTTTTCTTGCTCGTCAATTTTATATTATGATAATCGTTCTTTGAGTATATGCAGGATAAAACAGGTTGTTGAATTTTGCTTGTTTTTAAATTTTCAAAAATGCCAGATTGCATATAAATAATCTTCGTTTTGACCTCCTTTTATCCTAAACCAACTCTTAATTGTATAACCGATTTATGATTTAAAGAACCAATTTCATTCCGTAATTTTAGACAATTATTTGCAATACTTTTGATTGATATTGAAAAATAGGAGGGGGTGGGTCATCAGTTAAACGAATGAAATTACTGGAAATAAAAATCCCTATAACTGCAATGGTTACAGGGATTTATATATTAGCAATGTATTATATTACTTGCTCAAAGCAGTAGCAACGTCAACTGCGCAAGCTACCGTACAACCTACCATCGGGTTGTT
>OKUS01000942.1_pt1 | contig 11061 bp, 8 predicted proteins | sample 1606591 | NCBI WGS metagenome assembly OKUS01 (sample SAMEA3882509, study PRJEB24775) | human gut metagenome | biome: human-associated habitat; feature: intestine environment; material: feces | place: Netherlands | collected 2009/2010 | reverse complement strand
ATGCGAAATTCCAATAATCCCGCCCAAGCTAAAGCATATGTCAATCTGGCGGCATCGGGTATGGTCATCTATCGGTTTCATATCGGTAACTATCCGCTGATAGCCCGTTATCAAGCCAATCTGCCTGTCATGGGGATTATGTTTTCCCCGGAATACGGACAATCTTATTATGAGATATTCAGTTTAAAGAATGGCGGCAAGAATGTGCTGTTCACTTCCCTGCATAACCAACCTTCCTTGCGACAGCTGGTTACATTGGATTTTCCTATCCGGTCGGTCAATATGCGTTTCGGATACCTATGTGATATCCAGCAGGCGAAAGTCAATAATCTGAAAAGTCATATATGGTCACACGCCTTTATGATAGGTTTCGTGAAAAACTTTTATTTATTAAAAGGTAAGAACAAAGTGGCGATGCCCAGCCGGGTCAGCCCTTATTAATATAGAGGATGAAAAGAAATAGTTATATTTTTATCAGTCTGTTATTGTCTGTTGTATTATTTACTTCGTGCATCACGGAGGACGAATACGACAACTCCCCCGAAGGCAACTTCGAAGCATTATGGCAGACTATCGACCGCCAGTATTGTTTCCTTGACTATAAAAAGCAGGAATACGGATTGGACTGGAATGAAATATACAGCCAGTATAAACAGAGAATATCCAAAGGCATGAATAATGAACAGTTATTCGAAGTTCTGGCAGATATGCTGAACGAGTTGCGTGACGGACACGTAAATCTGTCTTCCAAACTGGAGTACTCCCAATATCGTGAATGGTTTGACAGCTATCCGGCCAATTTCAGCGACAGCATCCAACGTGTTTATCTAGGTAAGGATTATGCCCAATCCTCGGGTATGAAGTATCAGATATTCGAGGACAATATAGCCTATATTTATTGTGGCAGTTTCCAATCGGGCATCGGTGAAGGAAATCTGGACGAGGTTCTAAACAAACTGGCTATTTGTGATGGGTTGATTATTGATGTGCGAAATAATTCGGGTGGTAATCTTACCACAGCCGAGAAATTAGCCGCACGTTTCACGAATGAAAAAGTGCTGGTAGGCTATATGTCCCATAAAACCGGACCGGGGCACAATGACTTCTCCACTCCCAAAGCAGTTTGGCTGGAACCGTCACTAGACCGTGTACGCTGGCAAAAACAGGCGGTAGTGCTGACTAACCGCCGCTCTTTCAGCGCCACTAATGATTTTGTGAACAGAATGAAAATACTACCTAAAGTAACCATCATCGGTGACAAAACAGGTGGCGGTTCCGGCCTGCCCTTCTCCTCCGAACTGCCCAACGGCTGGTCTGTCCGCTTCTCGGCCAGCCCCATGTACGATGCGGATATGCAACATCTGGAATTCGGTATAGATCCGGACATCAAAGTCAATATGAGTTCAGAGGATATGCAACGCAATGTAGATACCATTATTGAGGCTGCACGTGAATATTTACATAGCCACAAAGAATAATTTTCTAAAAATCTTTGGTACTTAAGAAATATTGCTTATCTTTGCACCCGCTTACCAAAAGCAATGTCGCGCGTGTGGCGTAATTGGTAGCCGCGCCAGACTTAGGATCTGGTGTCGTGAGACGTGTAGGTTCGAGTCCTATCACGCGCACAAGTTTCCGTATAGAAACAGACAAAAGCCCTCGAAATTATCCGATTTCGAGGGCTTTCTTTACTAGAAGAAACTAGTTCTCAAAAATCATGTGGCATACTAAAATTTCACATTTATTTTTTTCCCTTTATAAAGCACTGTCTTTTCACTTCCATCCGGCATTCGAACTGTAAACTTCCGCTCATCCAGCATCCCTTCATAGCAGCCACGGCGTGCATCAATAGTCAATGTCCGCTTGGCATCATTCCAAGTCATCGGAATTTCAGTATAAGCACCGTTTTCGTAATTATAGTTATTGCCTTCATCCTCATAAAGCACAAAATTACCATCGGCACCAGGATAAATACAAACCTTGAGATTGTCCCATTTCTTCTCGGTCACGTATTGCACGGGACCTAACGGCACGATGCTTCCAGCACGTACATAAAAAGTCTATCTTAACTCCCTGAATACCTATTTCTTTTAGCCATTCAAATTCTTTGTCACGCACTTCCGGGGTATTCAACCGATATAACGGAGTAGGATCACACCATGCAGTAGAAGAATTATACCATATCAAAGGAGTTACATTTTTCTCTTTACAATAGTTCATTGCATCATTCAGATTTCCTCCATTCCCCATTGCATCCCATTCCCAATCAATCAACATATAGGGCAAATCAAAGTCTGCGGCAAAATCAATATATTTCTTCACTATTTGATAATCCTTAGAACCATGATTATATGCCCAATATATCCAAGAAACCAATCCAGGTTTTATCCATTGGGTATCTTGGATTTTACATGGTTCACTCACATCAGTTACCAAAGTCGATTCGACAATATCAGCCAATGTTCCTATGATAGCGACACGCCAAGGTGAATACCAGCCGGATGGGCATATCAACCGTTCATCCGATAATTTTATCTTATAGATAGAAGAATCAGCTGCATTAGTAAGATAAGCTCCTGTGTTATCACGTAATATGTTGGCTTCGGTTAATAGTACAAAAGCGCTGTCCGAAGGTTGGAACAATGTTGGAAAACTCCACTCACGTCCCTCATTATCTGCAACGCCGTCCGTATTTGGCCAATAAAAGCCCTCATAACCTACAGTAAATTTTTGTGTCCAACGCTTGATACCTGGAGTAAAAGCAAATGCAGTGTACTCATCAAGAACCACAATCTCTTCTTTGGTTTTAGGAAGATGATAACGGAAAGCTATACCATCATTATAAACCCGGAAAATAAGATCTACCCGAAGTCCTTTGACATTTTCAAACCGATAAGTACATTCATTAGCCTCATTATGGCAATGCCTGCGTTTACCAGTCAGCATTTCATAATCATCAACTACAGAAGTTACAGGAGTTGAGCTTATCAATTTAAAGCAATCATCCGTATCCGACGTTTTTAGACCTATTTCAGGTAATGACATCATTTTAACTTTATCCCGCCCACTATGATAAATAACAGAAAAACCTTTTTCAGCATGATATTCAATGGCTATCTTACCGTTAGGAGATTGTAATAAATTGTTTTGCATCGTACATGAAATGCAGGATAAGCACAACAGTGCAATGATAGTAAAATATTTCATAATCATTAAATTGTTCAATGTACCTTCTATTATATTTTAAGGAAAAAGAGAATACTTCATCAGCACCCTCTCTTTCCTCTCTTTTTTAATAGGGTGTCCAGTTCTACGTTCCCAAAAAACGTAGTATCAAACGCCCTTGTTATTGTTAATATAACGCTTTGATATTTAACGCTTTAGTAATCAAAATAGTTCTTTGAAAAGTTGTGCAATACATTGATTTTTAGTAACTTAGCTGAGTAGTTAAGTAACTAAAAACAATGAAAAAGTTAGATTCAAAACCCAATAAAGAGACCTTAGAAGAGGAGGTTAAACGTCTTCGTAAAGAAGTTCGTCAAAAAGAAGCTAAGAATTTGAGAACTGAGAAGAAACTCAATTCTACAAAGAAAAAGCTTAAACATACTAAGGCAGAACTTAAAAAAAAAGACGTAAAGACCGTGACTGTGACCGAAGAACAAAAGAAATTGTTATCGGCCCTATTCCCGGACATAGATATTCTCTTCTGATTGTTCAGCTTTGTGTATTGATTTATATTCGTACCAATTGCGGCCTTCGCACCGTGGTGAAGATACTTGAAATCTTCAATGAAGTGCTTGAAGGTAAATGCGGAAAAGTACCATGTTATAATACCGTAGAAAACTGGATGAAGAAGTTGGGGCTATCAACTTACGAGAATGATAGCAAGCCTACTGATAAGAAGTTTGCATATGTCATAGACGAAAGTATTATGGTTAATCGAGAAAAACTTCTTCTGATTCTAGGCATTCCTGCTGACCATCTTGGACGTCCCATTAAACATGAAGACGTTACGGTTGTCGACATGAAATCCAGCGGTGGCTTTAAAGGGGATGACATCAAGCAGGAGATTGAAAAATCCATTGAAGAGATTGGATCCAAGCCTGAATATATCATCAGCGACCAAGGTCATAATCTCACGAATGGAATTAAGCAATCAGGATTGTTGCACCATATCGACATCAGTCATGCCATGGGCACATGCTTCAAGCATGCTTATGGCAATCAGCTTGATTTCGTGGAATTTACTACGCTTCTCGGAAAAATCAGATTGCAATATCATCTTACCGATAAAGCATATCTCTTACCTCCAAATATGCGTAGTATTGCCAGATTCATGAATTTGAGTTCATGGGTAGATTGGGGCAACAAGATGCTTGAGTGCTTTGATAATCTCCCAAAGAATATGCAGGAAGCATATGCCTTTATTCTTGATTACAAGGAGCTGTTGGTTGAATTGAAAAACGCTGTCTGTGCTGTGGAGTATATCGAATCCGTCTGTAAAACGGAAGGCTTCAGTACTGCTACCTGCAAAAAGTGCAAGAAGTATATCACGCAGCACGTTATAGGTAATGCAAACAACCGTAGAGCTATGCTTGGAATCGAGATTTTGGAGTATCTCAAGGAACAAGAAGTAAGATTGAATGGTTCTTGTGAATCACACAACATATCTTCTGACATCATTGAATCAACCTTTGGTATATTCAAGCAAAAGAAGTCGCCAAACAAATTGTATGGCATCACGCCTTTTGTCCTGTTTATACCGTTGCACGCAAAACTCGAGAACAAATCTGCTACTAAATCATTTAATTTCAAAGAGCGCTTATGTAATGTTAAACTAAAGGACATTGATGCTTTTGCAAATGAGCATATGTCCAAAAATTGGGTTACAGAACGTATCAATCAACTCAGAAAAGTGGGCTAAATTGGGAACGTTAAACTGGACACCCTAGTAAAATGGTCACGTCCGCTGTTTATTACCACATGATTCAAGGGGTCGGCAGCCAGTTTCTGCAATGTATCCAGCAATTGCGGAGTAGGAGAGGCATCTTCCGGCCTTTTCTGAAAAGGGACCAGCGTCCCGTCATAATCCAATAAAATCAAACGCTTTTTAGCATGTAAGTATTGATGCTGAATTTCCTGCATATTCTGTGATCCTATCTTCTTAAGAAGCATGGTTTTGTTTTTGTGTGCCACTTCCTGCCATTCATTTACAAAATCGGCAGCCCATTTATTGACAGTCTGTACGGATACAATAGACTGCATACGGTGCATCCGTTCTTGCTGTTCTTCAAACGGCATTTCCAATGCCCGGCAAATGGCATTTTCTATCTGCTCCGTATCATTGGGATTAACCAGCAAGGCGTCGGTCAGTTCCACAGCGGCACCGGCCATTTCACTTAAAATGAGTACCCCCGGATTATCTTGTTTGGTAGCGACATACTCTTTGGCAACCAAGTTCATTCCGTCACGCAAAGGAGTGACTAATGCAATATCAGCTATAAAATACATGGCAGCCAATTCTTCGAATGAGAAACCATGATAAAAATAGCAGACCGGAGTCCAGTTCATTGTAGAATATCGTCCGTTGATAGAACCTATTTCCTCGTCAATCCGGGTTTTCAATTCGGCATAACTGCCTACATGATCACGTGAAGGAACTATGACCATAGCCAGTGTTACCTTGCCATGATATTCGGGATGGTGTTCCAAAAAAGAGGCAAATCCATAAAGACGGTGCAAAATACCTTTACTATAATCCAAACGGTCTACCGATAGGATAAGTTTATGTTTGCCAAACAAAAGACGGGTTCGTTCTATAGCTTTCCAAACATTTTTTTGTTGTGACACATTGTGGTAAAGGTCATAATTTATCCCCATCGGAAGTGCATCAACGCGCACAATGCGACTGCCTATCCGGGTTTCATCCAAACTGAAATCCATATGGAGTACCCGTTCGGCCGCGCTGATGAAATGACGCATATAGTCATGTGTATGAAATGCGATAAAATCGGCTCCTAACAATCCTTTCAGTATTTCGGCACGTTCAGGCAGAATTCGGAATAACTCATAAGATGGAAACGGAATGTGATGGAAATAGCCGATATGCAACCGGGGAAGCTCTTGGCGGAGCATTTCCGGAAGTAACATCAACTGATAATCTTGTACCCAGACCCAATCATCCGGTTCCACAAGGCGGATGATTTCCCGACAAAACAAAGCGTTAACCTCTTGGTAAGATTGCCAGAAACTCTTTCTATATAATGTATAGGCAAAGAAATAGTGACATAAAGGCCACAGGGTACTGTTACTGTATCCCTCATAATAGTTCTTATATTGCTCATCGGATAAAAATATGGGATGGAGATTCATTTCCTCCAACCGGTGACAGATATCCTGTTTTTCTTCCTCTTTGTCTGTACAGATTCCGGGCCACCCCACCCAATGTTTCTCGTAATTGCCTTGTAGGGAATTTAGGCCCGTTGTCAGACCTCCTTCACTACGTGAGAAAACAAAGGTATCTTGTTCTGCGACAGCCTTCACGGGCAGTCTGTTTGATATGATATACAATTTCATTTTTATATAATTCTTTTTTTCAGTTAGATGACAAAAGTCATACCACCAACTTAAATATCTTATTATCAATATGATATATACTTGTCAATTAGTTTATACATTTTCAATATGAAAGCCTTTTTTCTAAAATGGGAAATGAAATAGCCGAAAGATAAAAGTGCAATTTTTGCAATGGCATCGATTTTGATTTATATAGAGTATAACGCTATCAACTTATAGAAAAGGTAGCGAGCAAACAATAATAAACAACTGATTAACAAACTAATAAAGATGAAACTAGTAAGAATATAGCTTTCCAATATGGAAATTTGCCTGTTAAAATGAAAAAGAAACTCGAAAAGAATAAAATGCAATACAAAAATGAAAGTATATAATTTAGAAAATATTAAATCTGCTGCCGAACTGAAACATCGGACTGAAGTAATTAGCATGAACGAACGTTCTATTATAGTGCTCGACACTTTTACCGGCATTGCCCAAAAGCTGCAAGCTGTTTCTATTTCTTTATTCCATCTCGATATCGAAAAGGTTATGAATCAATTGCAGGATTTCGAGAATGATTGTGGAAATTGGCTGGACAATCTTCTTTCCTCCGAAATGCAGAAAGCAGAAGCTGCCAAAGAAATAAAAGTACACATCGATCAAATTTCCCGTTTATGTAATGAAAATCCGAACATCATTGACGATCATGAGATTATGGCTCACGGAGCAATGATATCCTCTCTTATTCTGTCACATTATTTAGAAGAATGTACGAAAAAGAACTTCATCTTGAACTCATGTCATTTCATGCGGCTAGGGCTTGATCGGAAACCGGATATAAAGTATATGAAAAAAAATGTAGAAGAACTGATGAAAGCCTGTCCCGATGTCCCCATTCTTATTACCCAAAGCCGTTTGTGTAAAAATGCATATGATGAAGTGGATTTATTCCCACAAATAGGAAATGAGTATTATGCCACTGTTATCGGGGCTGTATTCCATGCGGATGAAATTATAACATCCTTACGTTCTGATGAAATTTGTTTCCAAGGTATGGAACATACTCGGACTCTTACATACGGTGAAGCCGAGAATTTTATTGATAGCGGCATTGCATTGCTTCATCCGGAATGTATTCCGCTGGCGCGCACCGTCGGTATGGCCATTGTATTGATAAAAACACCGGAAGATACATTACGGATATCATCAGAAAAAACAGGAACAAAAGTAAAAGCTGCTGTTTCACGCAGAGGTGTGGTCTTTGTCAAACTTCGTTCGTTAGGGGTTCTTACTTCTTATCTATTTATTGGAAAAGTATTTGATGTGTTCGAGAAATATAAGGTTCCTGTCTATTTAGCGACTTCCTCTAATGTGAGTGTTTCATTGGCTGTGAAATGTAGCAACGACACATTACGCCTGATATATCGTGAATTACATAAGTATGCGGAAATAGGAATGGAAACAGAAATGTCTGTGGTCAGCGTTATTGGCGATCTAAATTGGGAAAAGCATACAGGGTTGGAAGCCAGAATTATAGAAACGCTGAAAGAGATGCCGGTATGCATGATTTCATATGGCAGCAGCACTCACAATCTTTCAGTGCTGGTACGGGAACAAGATAGAGAAAAGGCATTAATGACACTGTGCAAAGCCTTTCTGGATATTCCATCAGAAAAATTTGATGTAATAAAACAAACTCAATTACAAGACTCTTTTGTCATGTGACCTTCCTGAATAAACAGAAGCAACAAATTTGCCCGACAGGTATTTGTTGCTTTTGTTTTTGATTAAATAATTCTTTCCCTTATAAACAAAACAGACATATAGTTGATTACCAGTCCTGAATAACCTTTTAAAATAGTTGCTGTTATCCATTCTTAACTTTAACACAGAACAGGAGATAATAAAATGGATTTAAAGCAAACAAAGAACATCTCTGTTAAAATACTTTTTGTATATTTGCAACAATACGTTTTATCGTTAAAATAGTTGTAACAGAAATAATACACATAAAAGAAAAACAGAGTAAATAGAAAATGAAGCGAGTTATTAACCTGGACAATTGGAATAGAAAAGAGCATTTTAAATTCTTCTCGGCTCTCGATGACCCTTTTTGGGGAATTACCACGACTGTTGATTTCACAAGCATATATCAACAAAGTAAAAATATGGAAGTTTCTTTTTTTCTTTATTCTGTGCACTTCCTATTGAAATGTATCAATGCGACTACTGCATTCAAATTACGTATAGAAAACGGAGAAGTAGTAGAATATGATAAAATCAATATTTCGCCCACTATCGGAAGAGAGGACGGAACTTTTGGCTTTGGATTTTTTGAGTATGACACAGATCTTTCCTTATTTATTGAAAATGCAGAAAAGGAAATACATAGAGTAAAAAACAGTACCGGACTTTCTTTTTCCAAGGACACAGCAAGAGCGGATGTCATCCGTTATTCGGCTCTGCCCTGGTTTGCCTTTTCCGAGATGAAACATGCCGGTTCAATTCAAACAGGAGATTCTATACCCAAAATTTCCACAGGTAAGCTGATACAAGAAAAAAAGAAACTTTTGCTTCCTATATCCATCAGTGTCCACCATGGCTTGGTGGATGGACGAAATGTTGCTGAATTTATACAGAACGTAAAAGACGGACAAAATAATACATTATGATATGATTGCTCTCTCTTCCTATTCTAATAATAAAACATGAAAAATAAAATAGAATTTATCGCTTTTGATGCCGATGACACTCTTTGGGAAAATGAACTTTATTTTCAAGAGTTGGAACACAAATTTTGTCATCTTCTGAGGAAATATTCACCGGCTCCTTCCGTATCAGAAGAATTGTTCAAGACAGAAATAAAAAATCTGCATATCTATGGTTATGGACTGAAAGGAATGCTGCTTTGCATGATTGAAACCATTTGCAAAGTTACTAATGGAGAAGGAGACCTCAATCTCGTAAAAGAAATCCTCCGATCAGGTCAGGAACTTCTGCAAAGACCAATCACATTATTGGACGGTGTGCAAGAAGTCATATCAGCCTTGCACGAAAATTATAAATTAGTATTGGCCACCAAAGGTGATTTGTTCGATCAAAAAAGAAAGATTTCTGCGTCCGGACTACAAGAATACTTTTGTCACATAGAAATAATGAGCGACAAGAAAAATGCGGATTATAAAAGATTGCTTGATCATTTAGGATGTAAGGCAGAAAATTTACTGATGATAGGTAACTCGATAAAGTCGGATATTATTCCCATATTGGAACTCGGAGGTTATGCAGCCTATGTACCTCATCATGTCACTTGGGCACACGAACAATATGAAGGAGAAGTAACGCACTCCCACTTTATTAAGTTGAATAACATTAAAGAGATACAAAACTATCTTTAGTTTTTGCCATACTCCATTCTCCACGTGGTAACTCTTTGAACAAAAATACCACGTCCGGCAAGACTCAAAAAAGGATAAGTCACTCTATACAACAAAAAAGGGTTGTCAAAACGTGGATAATGCTGTCGTTTCGTTCGTAGGGGCGAGGTTCGCTCGCCCGAAAACAGTTTGCTTTGTGTCTTCGGGCAGGCGAACCCTGCCCCTAGGAACGAAACGACAGCATTGTCCACATTTTGATACATCCCCCTGTTTGTAAAGTGTGTACGTACGCATCGGACTACACATACGGTGGCATAAGCCCACACGTATATACGTATCGAGCTACACGTACGTACGCATGAGCCTGCACGTATATATGTCATTGTGTCAGGCTCCGTCATATCCTGTACCCGGGTTTGATTAATTTGTCTTCTCTCTTGACAAACGCTTTTTCATGTTGTATATTTGTAGTTCGTCAAATCTAAAAAAAGTGCCTCATGAATGTATTCGCCACCCTCAAAACAGTCTTCTTCGGAAGCAAATTCCTGTCAGCTCCTGTTCCCTCCGACGGAACGCCGCGCCGTGACTTCGTATCCGCCCTCAACGGACTGATGCCGCTTTGTCGGACCATCCCCGGTGTGCATCTGGCAGTGGATATCCGCGAAGGCCGGGTGGCTCTGGTGGTGGACTGGACTCCGCGTACCGACGGGAATGCGCTGGCGGGCACTTACCATTACATTGTGTCCGATGAAGACGGAGTGAAGGAAGTGGACAAGTCACAGGTTCTTCCGGCTGAAAACGGCAAGGGCAATTTATCGGAAAGCAGGAACGAAGCTCCCGGATGCCCGGCAGTCTTAATTGAAAAAACGGAGAAAGAAGCCGCACAATCGGGAGGTGCTCGAAAGGTTATAAATCCTATACACTCGAAAGATGTTAAAAAGGAAGTCGGGGTGGTATCTTCGGAAGGCAATCGAAAGGAAGCCGCGCCGGTATTCTCGAAAAACATTGAAAAAGAAGCCGGATTAGAATCCTCGAAAGAGGAAGTCAAGAAAGCGAAATCATCCTCCCTGATGCAGGAAGTGACCGCTTTCCTCACCTCCCGCTACCGCTTCCGCTTCAACGTGCT
>OKUS01000936.1_pt1 | contig 11098 bp, 6 predicted proteins | sample 1606591 | NCBI WGS metagenome assembly OKUS01 (sample SAMEA3882509, study PRJEB24775) | human gut metagenome | biome: human-associated habitat; feature: intestine environment; material: feces | place: Netherlands | collected 2009/2010 | reverse complement strand
CAGCTGCCGCACCTCGCTCGCCGTATCGGCACTTAGAATTATGCGGTATTGCCTTTACTATACGACCTGCGCGGCAAAAAGACAAGGGAAATATCACACAAAAATCTGTAAAAAATATCCGTCCCGCACCGTGCGGCGCAGGACGGACAGCAAAAACAGGTTACTCGCGGATCTCGATGCCGAGCTTGAACTTCAGGTTGCCGAGAATTTTCTTGACGAAGCGGTCAATCTCATCGGGGGTCAGCGGCTTGTCAGCGGGCTGGAAGGACAGGCTGAACGCCATGCTCTTCTTGTCCGCGCCGAGCTTTTCGCCGCGGTAGATGTCGAACAGCTCGACCTTGGTCAGCTGCTTGCAGGCGCGCTGCATCTCGGTGACGAGGGTGCCGCACTCCATGCTCTCGGGGGCGACGAGCGCCAGATCACGCTGGACCGGTGCAAACTCGGGGATGGGCTGGTAGTGGATGGCGGCGGGGACCAGTGCGTGGAACGCGACCCAGTCGATCTCGCCCAGATAGATGTTCAGGTTGGCGCGGCTGTCCTTGGGCAGCTTGAGCTCGCTTGTCACATCATTAGCCAGCTTGCCAAAGACACCGATGCGCTCACCCTTGCACAGGATATAAGCGGCAATACCGGGGTGCAGCCAGGCAACGTCCGTCGCGCGCTCGACGGTCAGCTCGACGCCGAACGCAGCGCCGAAGCTCTCGACAGCACCCTTTACTGCGAAGAAGTCCTCCTCACTTCCCCAGGCAGCAAAGCCCAGATGCAGACGCTCCTCGGGCAGCTCGGTGACGGGCAGCTGCTTCGGGATGTAGATGTTGGACATCTCGAACAGGCGGCCCTCGGCGTTGCCCTTGCGCAGGTTGTCGACGACGACATTCAGCAGGGACGGTGCCAGCAGCGGGCGCATGATGGTCAGATGGGAGGAAATGGGGTTCAGGATACGGATGACCTTGCGCTCCGGCGCGTCAGCGGCAATGTGCAGCATGTCGAGGTCAGCGTCGGCGTAGAAGGCCAGCGTCTCGGCCTCGTAGAAGCCCTGGGCACACATGGTGCGCTTGGCCTTGGCCTGCGCCTTCTGCTCGGCGGTCAAGCCGCCGGTGGTGACGGTGGCAGCCTTCAGGAAGGTGGGGGCGATGTGTTCATAGCCGTACTCGCGGATGACCTCCTCGGCCAGGTCGGGCTCACCGACCTCAATGTCCTCACGCCAGCGGGGCGCGACGACCTGCATCGTGTCGCCGTCGGCTTCGAGTTTGACCTCGAACTGCAGGCGGTTCAGGATGTCCAGAATCACATCGGTGGGCACAGTGATGCCGAGGATGGCATTGATGCCGCTGACCCTGGCCGTGAAACGCTTGCCCTCACGCGGGGCACCGGCAGAACAGTCAAAATGGGTGGAGGTGACCTCGCCGCAGCCCAGCTCCTGAATCAGGTGCAGGGCACGGGCCATGCCAAGCTCGGTGGTGTACTCGGAGATACCCTTCTCGTAATGGCTGGAGGCATCGGTGTTCTGGCCGAGGCCGCGGGCCGTCTTGCGGATATTGTCGCGGGCGAACTTGGCGCTCTCAAACAGCAGCTGGGTGGTGGTATCTTTAATTTCACTGTTCAGGCCGCCCATGACACCCGCCAGCGCAACGGGCTTGGAGCCGTCGCAGATGACGAGGTTGTTGGGCGTCAGGGTGAACTCTTTTTCGTCCAGCGTTGTGATCTTCTCGCCGTCTTTGGCGCGGCGGACGAGGATCTGGCAGCTTTCCAGTGTGTCCATGTCGAAGGCGTGCATGGGCTGGCCAATCTCCAGCATGACATAGTTCGTGATGTCAACGACGTTGGAGATGCTGCGCAGACCGCACAGGGCCAGCTGACGGCGCATCCAGCGTGGGGACTCGCCCGGCGTGATGTTGCGGACATAATGGCCAATGTAGCGCGGGCAGAGATCCTCGGCCTCGACGCTGATGGACAGGCGCGGATCAACACAGTCGCTGACCGTGTAGTCGGTGGCGGGCATCTTGAGGGGCTTGTTCAGCACTGCTGCAACCTCGCGCGCAATGCCGAGCACACTCTGGCAGTCGGCACGGTTGGCCGTGATGGAAATATCAAAAATGTAGTCGTCAAGGCCGACGACCTGCTGAATGGGCGTGCCGGGGACAGTGTCCTTCGGCAAATCGAGCAGGCCGTAGACCTCAGAGCCCGGGAACAGGTCATCGTTCAGACCCAGCTCTGCGCCGGAGCACAGCATACCGTTGGACTCGACGCCCATCAGAGGCTTCGCCTTGATTTTTACGCCGCCGGGCAGCGTGGAGCCGTCGAGTGCGGCGGCGGTGTGCATACCGGCGTAGACGTTGGGTGCGCCGGTGGAAATCTGGATGTCGTGGCCGTACTCGCCGCAGTCAACCTTGCAGATGTGCAGATGGGTGCCCTCCTGCGGGACGCACTCGGTCACAACACCGACAACGACCTTGGAGATCTCGCCGCCGAGGTCGATCAGCTCCTCGACCTCAAAGCCGCAGCCAAAGAGCTTGTCCTCAAGCTCCTGCGCGGTGACGTCGATGTCAACATATTGCTTCAACCAGCTGAATGGTACTTTCATACTCTGTACTCCTCCCCTGTCAATCCTCGAACTGCTTCAAGAAGCGCAGATCGTTTTCAAACATCAGACCGATGTTGTTGATGCCGTACTTCAGCATGGCGATACGCTCAATGCCGATGCCGAATGCGAAGCCGGAGTAGACGTTGGGGTCAATGCCGCAGTTTTCCAGTACGCTGTGGTGGACGACACCGGCGCCGAGAACCTCGATCCAGCCGGTGTGCTTGCACAGCGGGCAGCCCTTGCCGCCGCACTCGAAGCAGGAAACGTCGACCTCAACGCTCGGCTCGGTGAACGGGAAGTAAGACGGACGCAGGCGGGTCTTGACGTCTGCACCGAACAGCGCCTGGACGAATTTGTCGAGCATTCCCTGCAGGTCGCAGAGCGTGATGCCCTTGTCAACGACGAGGCCTTCCATCTGGTGGAACATCGGAGAGTGGGTCGCGTCGGAGTCGGAACGGAACACGCGGCCCGGGGCCAGCACCTTGATGGGCGGCTTTTCCATGTCCATGACGCGGATCTGGCCGCCGCTGGTCTGGGTGCGTAGCACGATGTCGTCTGCGACGTAGAACGTATCCTGCATATCGCGGGCGGGATGGTTCTTCGGCACATTCAGGCGGGTAAAGTTGTGGTCGTCGTCCTCGATCTCGGGGCCCTCGTAAATCTCAAAGCCCATACCGGCGAACACGTCGATGATCTCATTCTTGACGAGGGTGATCGGGTGTAGGCTGCCGGTTTGGCGAATCTTGGCGGGCATCGTGATGTCGACGGTCTCGGCGGCGTTGCGGGCCTCGAGCGCGGCCTTTTCGACCTGCTCGGACAGGGCCTGATACTGTGCCTCGGCCCACTGCTTGAACTCATTGATGGTCTTACCGACGGCAGGACGGTCCTCCTTGGGGACATCGCGCAGACTCTTGGTCAGGCCCGCGACCTCGCCGTTCTTGCTCAGGTATTTCTGCCAGAAGTCAGAAAGCCGGGCTTTGTCGGTGACGTCTGCGCTGGCCTGCTCAATGGCGGCGCGCAGCTCCTTGATTTTTTCTTCCATAGTACACCTCTGCTTGAAGTAGGGCCGGAGCAAACAAAAAGGCTCCGTCCCTGTGTTGAATCAGGGACGAAGCCTTGCAAAATACAATTCTCCGCGGTACCACCCGTGTTCCGCACTGTAAAGCGCGGCACTCTTTGCTGCCGGTAACGGTGCAGAGCCGTTGCGCACTACTCGGCCTTGGCCTTTCCCGCGCACCACTCGGGAGCGAACTTCCGCATAAGCGCTTTACAGGCGGCTTGCAGCCGGTGACCGCCCTCTCTTGCCTAAAGCAGCTTGTGCGTACTTTCTCCGTCGCTGTGTTTTTGCGAATACTTACTTAGTATAGCGCGGTTTGCGCCGGCTGTCAAGCCTGCGGCAGCGGATACTTCTGCTTATCCTCCACGCTGATGGCCGGACCGAGCTGAACCTCGATGATTTTCAGCTCGCTGTCGGCAAAGACTGTGTGGCGGCAGCCGGCGGGCATCGTCAGGATATCCCCTGCCTTCACGTCGCGGCGCACGCCGTCCAGAATCGCATGGCCGGTACCGGAGATGACAGTCCAGACCTCGTCGCGGTTCTCATGGCTGTGGTAGTTCATGCCGTGGCCGGGGGTGAGCGTGATCTTGATGGTCATGCTCGCGTCCTCGACGTCGAGCACGCGGAAGGAACCCCAGGACTTTTCGGCAAACATGATCTGCTGATGGATGCTGTCCACATACGGCTTGATGTAGCTGGACTGCTCCTTGTCAGAGACCAAAATGCCCTCCGGGCTGGCCGAGACGACGACGTCCTTCAGCCCCATGCAGAGCACGGGCACGTCCAGCTCGTTCAGTACATGGACGTTCTGGCAGGTGTCGTTCAGCATAGCCTTGCCGATGCTCGGCTCCTCCATGGCCTCGGTCAGGGTGTTCCAGGTGCCCATATCCTTCCACTGGCCCGCAAAGCGCATTACCTGAATTTGGGACTCATTCTCGACAACGGCGTAGTCGAAGCTGATTTTTTTCAGCGTCTCGTACTTATCGAACAGGTCCTTGTAATCAGTGAAATCGATCAGTTCGTGGGCCTTGTCCAGCACGTAGCGCAGTTTGTAGGCAAACACACCGCCGTTCCAGAGCGCACCCTGGGCAATATACTTTTCGGCGGTGGCGGCGTCGGGCTTCTCTTTAAACGTTTTGACCGGGCTGACGGCGTCGGCACTCTGCGGGATAATGTAGCCGTACTTTTCGCTCGGGTAGGTCGGCTCAATGCCCATCAGGGAGAGGTTCGCGTTCCCCTGCCCGGCCAGCTCGGACAGCGTTTTCAGCGCGGCGAAATAGTCATTGTTGACATAGGGGTCTACCGGGCAGACGACGACAGCCTCATCAAGGCCGACGCCCTTGACGTCGTGCAGGTAGGCTGTCGCCAGTGCGATGGCCGGGAAGGTATCACGGCGGCACGGCTCGACGCAGACGCCCACCGAATTGTCCAGTTGGTTGTGAATGGACGATACCTGCGTCTTGCTGGTGGCAATCGTCACGCTGGCGTCGGCGTCGACCTCCTTGATCTGGCGGTAGACGCGCTGGACCATCGACTCGTACCCGTCGGCGGTCTTGAAGATTTTGATGAACTGCTTGGAACGAATGTCGTTCGACAGCGGCCACAGGCGCTTGCCGGAGCCGCCGGACAGCAGGATGATATTCATAGCGTTTCCTTTCAGCGCTCGGCGCGCATCGGGTTGTTCAGAAAGTCCTCATAGGACAGGCGCAGGCCGTCCTCCAGCTCGGTCTTGTAGGTCCAGCCGAGGTTCGTCGCCTTGGAGACGTCCAGCAGCTTGCGGGGCGTGCCGTTGGGTTTGGAGGTGTCCCACTCGATCTTGCCGGTGTAGCCCACGACCTTGGCAACGAGCTCGGTCAATTCTTTGATGGTCAGCTCCTTGCCGGTACCCGCGTTGACCGTCTCGTTGCCGGAGTAGTGGTTCATCAGGAACACGCAGAGGTTCGCGAGATCATCCACATACAAAAACTCGCGCAGCGGGCTGCCGTCGCCCCAGCAGGTGACGCTCTCGACGCCGTTGACCTTCGCCTCATGGAAGCGGCGGATCAGTGCGGGAACCACATGGCTGTGGGTCGGGTGGTAGTTATCGTTGGGGCCGTACAGGTTGGTGGGCATCACGCTGATGTAGTCGGTGCCATACTGGCGGTTCAGGAACTCGCAGTATTTCAGGCCGCTGATTTTAGCCAGAGCATAAGCTTCGTTGGTTTTTTCCAGCTCGCTGGTCAGCAGGCAGTTTTCCTTCATGGGCTGCGGTGCCATGCGCGGGTAAATGCAGGAGGAGCCCAAAAATTCCAGCTTTTTGCAGCCGTTTTTCCATGCGGAATGAATCACGTTCATTTCCAGCGTCATGTTGTCATACATAAAGTCCGCCAAAGCGTTCTGGTTGGCAACAATGCCGCCCACCTTGGCTGCGGCCAAAAAGACATATTCCGGCTTTTCGGCGGCAAAAAATTCTTCCACGGCATCCTGGCGGCACAAGTCCAGCTCTTTATGGGTCCGGGTAATGATATTGGTATATCCCTGGCGTTCCAGTTCCCGTACAATGGCGGAACCTACCATACCGCGGTGGCCTGCCACATAGATCTTAGCGTTCTTTTCCATCATAACAAATGGCCTTCTTTCTTATTTTACAACGCCTTTTTCCAGGTATTCTTCCAGGTTGCAGCGGATGTTTTCCTCTGCGCGCTCTACAGCTACTTTTTCCATGTCATGCTCCACCATGATCTTGACCAGTTCCTCAAAGCTGGTCTTGGTGGGGTTCCAACCCAGTTCCTGGCGTGCCTTGGTGGGGTCACCCCACAGGTTGACCACATCGGTGGGGCGGTAGAAATCCGGGCTTACCTCAATCAGCACCTTGCCGGTCGCCTTATCAACGCCCTTTTCGTTCATGCCCTCGCCAACAAATTCCAGCTCAATACCGACATAGTGGAACGCCAGCTGGCAGAATTCCCGCACGGAATGCTGCACGCCGGTGGCGATGACAAAATCATCCGGCTTATCGTTCTGCAAAATCAGCCACATGCACTCCACATAGTCCTTGGCATAGCCCCAGTCGCGCAGGCTGGACAGGTTGCCCAGGTAGAGCTTGTCCTGCTTGCCCTGTTTGATGCGGGCGGCGGCCAGCGTGATCTTGGGTCACAAAAGTTTCGCCGCGGCGCTCGGATTCATGGTTGAACAGAATGCCGGAGCAGCAGAACATGTTATATGCTTCACGGTACTCCTTGGTGATCCAGAAACCGTACTGTTTGGCCACCGCATAGGGGCTGTACGGATGGAACGGCGTTTTTTCGTTCTGGGGCACTTCCTCCACCTTGCCGTACAGCTCCGAGGTCGAAGCCTGATACACCCGGCAGGTATCCGCCAGCCCGCACAGGCGCACGGCTTCCAGCACGCGCAGCACGCCGGTAGCGTCCACATCGGCCGTGAACTCCGGAACATCAAAGCTGACCTGCACATGGCTCTGGGCCGCCAGGTTATAAATTTCGTCCGGGCGCACCGAGCCGATCACAGCAACCAGGCTCATCGAATCGCCCATATCACCGTAATGCAGGTGGAAATGCGGGTTGCCCTCCAGATGGGCAATGCGTTCACGGTAGTCAACGGAAGAACGACGGATGATGCCATGTACATCATAGCCCTTCTCGATCAAAAACTCTGAAAGGTAAGAGCCATCCTGGCCGGTAACACCGGTGATCAATGCCTTTTTCATAAAAAATGCAGCCTCAACTTTCCTTTTCTATCATCATGCGCCGCCGGTCTGCCGCAGCATGGGCGGAAATGTAAATTCAGCTTTCAGGGGGCTTTGCGCAGCCTTGCCCTGTATTATATTAGTATACCCTGTTTTGCGTTTCTGCGCAAGTATACGCTGTATCCAACCTGTCGCCTGCTCTTGATTGACCTGCCCCGCACCGCAGATTATAATTATAAGGGTAGTATCTCATCATCCGGGCCGCTGCCCGTTCAAGAAAGCTGGAATCACATGCAGGATCTCAAACACGTTTTTTCTTACTTAAAGCCCTACCGGCGGGATTTATTCCTTGCCGTCGGGCTGGTTTTTGTGGAATGTATTTTTGAAATGGTCATTCCGATGCTGATGTCTGACCTGGTGGACCAGGGCGTGCCCAGCCATGATATGCAGGTCATTATGCTGCAGGGCAGCAAGATGATCATCTGCGCTGTGCTGGCCCTGATCACCGGCCTGCTGTACGCCAGGTTCGCTGCCCGCGCCGCCAACGGCTTTGCCGCTGCTCTGCGCGAAGCTGAGTACCGCAAGCTGCAGCAGTTCGACTTTGCCAACCTGGACCATTTTTCCACCCCGTCCCTCGTCACCCGCATGACCACCGACGTCACGGTCATGCTCAACGCCGTGGCCACCGGCCTGCGGCCTTTGGTGCGCAGCCCGGTCATGCTGTTCATGGGGCTGGGCATGGCGTTCTTGCTCAATGCCAAGCTGACCATCGTTTTCCTTATTACAACGCCCATCCTGGCCGCTATTCTGGCCTGGATCGTAACCAAGGTCGGCCCGCTGTATGACCGCCAGCAGACTGCTGTGGACCATCTGAACGACCGCGTACAGGAAGCCTTAACCGCCATCCGCGCCATCAAAGCGTTTGTGCGCGGCGATTATGAGAATGAGCAGTTTGAAACCGTCAATGACGAGCTGGCCGCCGCCAGCACCAACACCTTCCGGTATGCCGTGCTCAACCTGCCCGCGTTCCAGGCCGTTATGTACACGGCCATTGTCTGCATCATGTGGTACGGCGGCAATTTTATTCTGACCGACCGGATGACGGTCGGCGAGCTGACCGCCTTTTTGAGCTATGTTCTGCAGGTGCTCAACTCGGTCATGATGTTCTCCGGCGTGTTTTTGCAGCTTACCCGCTCCCTGACTAGCGCCCGGCGCATCCGTGCCGTGCTGGAGGAGCAGCCCGCGCTGGCCACCCCGGCTGACCCCGTTGCCGCCGTTGCCGACGGCAGCATTGATTTTGCGGACGTCAGCTTCAAATACAGCGCCGCTGCGGCCAGGGATGCCCTTTCCCACGTTACGCTGCACATTCCCGCCGGGGCAACGGTGGGCATTATCGGCGGCACCGGCGCGGCAAAAACAACGCTGGTACAGCTGATTCCCCGCCTGTACGATGCCACCTCCGGCACCGTCAAGGTCGGCGGGCAGGATGTGCGCCGGTATTCCCTTGCTGCCCTGCGGGATGCTGTGGGCATTGTGCTGCAGAAGAACCTGCTGTTCTCCGGCACCATCCGTGACAACCTGCGCTGGGGTGATCCCAACGCCGATGACGAAACCCTGTGGGCCGCCTGCCGCGCCGCCCGTGCGGACGAATTTTTATCCCGGATGCCCGACGGCCTTGACACCGACCTGGGCCAGGGCGGGTGCAACGTCTCGGGCGGGCAGAAGCAGCGCCTCTGCATCGCGCGGACGCTGCTCAAGCACCCGAAGGTACTGATTTTTGACGACTCCACCAGCGCCGTGGACACGGCGACGGAGTCGGGCATCCGCCATGCGCTGGCCGGACTGGGCAGCGTGACCAAGCTCATCATTGCCCAGCGCATCACGTCGGTGCAGAGCGCCGACCTCATCGTCATTCTGGACGACGGGCGGCTGCATGCCGTGGGCACGCATGACGAACTGCTGGAAAAAGATACGATCTATCAGGAAATTTACCATTCCCAGATGAAAGGGGGCGACGCAGATGGCGAAGCCATTCGGCGGTAAGCGCCCGCAGGACCTGCGGCACACGCTGCGCCGCTTCATGGACTATCTGGGCCGCCACAAAATCATGCTGGGCGTCGTCGGCCTGCTGGCGGCGGTCAGTGCGCTGGCCGCGCTGCTGGGCACCTACATGATCCGCCCCATCGTCAACGGCGTGCTGGAAAACGGCAGTGCCGCCTATCTGGCCGGTGTTGTGGCGCTGACCGCGGGCATCTACATCGTCGGCGCACTGTCTACCTTGGGCTACACCCAGCTCATGGTCCGTGCCGCGCAGAAGATTTTGCAGGACATCCGCCGCGACCTGTTTGCACATCTGCAGACGCTGCCGCTGCACTACTTTGACACGAACCGCAAGGGCGATCTGATGAGCCTGTTCACGAACGACGTGGACACGATCTCGGACGCGCTGAACAACAGCTTTGCGGTGGTCATCCAGACCTTTATTCAGGTCGCAGGCACGCTGCTTTTGCTGTTCATCCTCAACTGGCGGCTCTCGCTGCTGGTGGTCGTTGGCTATATTGCTATGTTCTGGTATATCAACTACTCGACACAGCGCAGCCGCGCCTTTTATGCGCGCCAGCAGGCCAGCCTCGGTGAGCTGGACGCCTACATGGAGGAGATGATCGCCGGGCAGAAGGTCGTCAAGGTGTTCAACCACCAGCAGGCCGACATGGCCGCCTTTGCCGCCCGCAACGAAAGGCTGCGCGAGGCAGGCACCGGCGCGCAGAGCTACGCCGCCACGATGATTCCCGCCGTCGTCAGCATCGGCTACCTGAACTACGCGGTCATTGCGGTGGTCGGCGGCCTCATGGTCATGTGGGGCTGGTCCGACCTCGGCAGCCTGGCCAGCTATCTGGTCTTTGTGCGCCAGACGACGCTGCCCATCAACCAGCTGACCCAGCAGGGCAACTTCCTGCTGGCGGCGCTGGCGGGCGCGGAGCGTATCTTCACGGTCATGGAGGAAAAGCCGGAGATCGACGAGGGCACGGTGGAGCTGGTCAGCGTGCGGGAAAACAGCGACGGTACGCTGACCGAGTGCGCCGGGAGCACGGGCCGCTGGGCCTGGTGTGACCGCCGCCGCCCCGACGTCCCGCTCGAGCCGCTGCACGGCGACGTGCGGTTCCACGACGTCAGCTTTGGCTACACGCCGGACCGGATGATTCTGCAGAACCTCTCGCTCTACGCAAAGCCGGGGCAAAAAATTGCCTTTGTCGGCTCCACGGGCGCGGGCAAGACCACGATTACCAACCTCATCAACCGCTTTTATGAGGTGTCGGGCGGGTCCATCACCTACGACGGCATGGATGTGCGGCTCATCAAGAAAAACGACCTGCGCCGCTCGCTGGGCGTCGTCTTGCAGGACACCCACCTGTTCACCGGCACGGTGGCGGACAACATCCGCTTCGGCAAGCTGGACGCGACGCAGGCGGAAATTGAAAAGGCGGCCAAAATTGCGAACGCCGACTCCTTCATCCGCCGCCTGCCGCAGGGCTACAACACAATGGTGACGAGCGACGGCGCAAACCTGAGCCAGGGACAGCGCCAGCTGCTGGCCATCGCCCGCGCCGCCGTCGCCGACCCGCCGGTGCTGATTCTGGACGAGGCCACGTCGAGCATCGACACCCGCACCGAGGCGCTGATCCAGAAGGGCATGGACGGCCTGATGGAGGGCCGCACGGTATTCGTCATCGCGCACCGGCTTTCTACGGTGCGCAACGCGGACGCCATCATC
>OKUS01000934.1_pt1 | contig 11117 bp, 9 predicted proteins | sample 1606591 | NCBI WGS metagenome assembly OKUS01 (sample SAMEA3882509, study PRJEB24775) | human gut metagenome | biome: human-associated habitat; feature: intestine environment; material: feces | place: Netherlands | collected 2009/2010 | reverse complement strand
GCGGTCATTTCCATAAACATCACTCAATCTTTCTGTTTGCTTCCTCTTCCACCATCATAAATCGATCAAAATCGCTCTCATACAAACGGTCCTGCACGACACGATACTTCTCATATTCCGTTTCCGCATGAAGCTTCGCCTGTTCTGCGCTGATTTTTCCGGGACCGGTCAGCAGCTCGTTGCCGTTGAACTCCAAAAAGCCGTCCAGACGCTTTGCCCAGTCCTCCATGCTCATGGGGATTTTCCGTTCTGCCTGCAATGCGGCATAATCCAGATAGAGCGACACGATGCGTTCCAGATAGTTCATTTCCTCTTTGCTCAGGTAGTTTTTGGCCACCGTCACATCTGCTTTCAGGATTTTTCCGTCCGGGGCATTCTCCCAAGTGGTAAGCCCCATGTGTTCCTTGTTGGCATCGGCCCGCTCATAGATCAGCTCTGCCGCCGTGTGGCGATGCACGGCATAGTGCATCTTGTTCTGGACGGTCTGGAAGAACAGCCGGGTCGTCTTGGCATCCTTGTCGTAATCGAACGCCGTAGCATACAGGTCTGTCACTTTCTGGTAGAACTTGCGCTCCGACAGGTGAATCTCCCGGATCTGCTGCAGTTGCCGCTCGAAGAATCCACCAGCGGGTTCATCATTTTTTAATTCTCCCGGACACAAAAATCGGCACCCGCTTTTCAGCGAGTGCCGATTTTGTTACCCTATAGTGCGCTTTGATTTTTGGCGTAAGTGGCGTAAGTTTGGCGTAAATCCGCTTTTGCGCGCTCCAAAAATCAAGGATTCATGCGGTTTTTAGGCAGTTATTAGTACATGCCGCCCATGTCACCGCCGGCAGGTGCGGCGGGAGCCGGGGGTTCCGGCAGGTCGGCCACAAGGCTCTCGGTGGTCAGCACCATCTCGGCGACGGAGGCTGCGTTCTCCAGAGGGGAACGGGTAACCTTGGTCGGATCCACGATGCCAGCGGCGATCATGTCCTCGACAAAGACCTCGTTCTGGGCATCGAAGCCGTAGTTGGGCTTGTTGGCAGAGACGATCTTGTCGATGATGACACTGCCCTCCAGACCGGCGTTCTTGGCGATCTGGCGCAGAGGTGCCTCCAGAGCCTTCAGGACGATCTTGGCACCGGTGCGCTCGTCGCCCTCCAGCTCGCCGACCAACTTGTCGACAGCGGGGATGGCGTTGATGGTGGCCGTGCCGCCGCCAGCGACGATGCCTTCCTCAACAGCGGCCTTGGTCGCGTTCAGGGCATCCTCGATGCGCAGCTTCTTGTCCTTCATCTCGACCTCGGTAGCGGCACCGACCTTGATGACGGCAACGCCGCCGGCCATCTTGGCCAGGCGCTCCTGCAGCTTCTCGCGGTCAAAGTCAGAGGTCGCAACGGCGATCTGGCTGCGGATCTGGGCAACACGGTCTGCGATAGCCTGCTTGTCACCGGCACCGCCGACGATGGTGGTGTTCTCCTTGGTGACCTTGACCTGGCGGGCCTTGCCGAGCAGCTGCATGGTGGCGTCCTTCAGCTCATAGCCCAGGTCGCTGCTGATAACCGTGCCGCCGGTCAGGGTGGCGATATCCTGCAGCATCTCCTTGCGGCGGTCACCAAAGCCGGGTGCCTTGACAGCGACAACGTTCAAGCCGCCGCGCAGACGGTTGATGATGAGGTTGGACAGAGCGTCGCCCTCGACATCCTCTGCGATGATCAGCAGCTTGCGGCCGGACTGGATGACCTGCTCGAGCAGAGGAACCACATCCTGGAATACGCTGATCTTCTTGTCGGTGATCAGGACAGAGCAGTCGTCGTAGACGGTCTCCATCTTCTCGGTATCGGTGACCATGTAGGGGGTCACATAGCCGCGGTCAAACTGCATGCCCTCGACGACCTCGGTGTAGGTCTCGGCAGTGGTCTTGTTCTCCTCGATGGTGATAACACCGTCAGCGGTGACCTTCTCCATTGCGTCAGCGATCAGCTGACCGATCTCGGCATCGCCTGCAGAGACAGTGCCAACACGGGCAATGTCCTTGCTGCCGTTGACCTTCTGGCTGTGCTGCTTGACAGCGTCGACAGCAGCGGCGACGGCCTTCTGCATGCCGCGCTTGATGTCCATCGGGTTTGCACCGGCGGTGACGTTCTTCATGCCCTCATTGACGAAGGCCTGTGCCAGAACGGTAGCGGTGGTCGTACCGTCACCGGCGGCGTCGTTCGTCTTGGTGGCGACCTCGCGAACGAGCTGTGCGCCCATGTTCTCGAACTCGTCCTTCAGCTCGATCTCCTTGGCGATGGTGACACCGTCATTGGTGATGAGCGGGCTGCCGAACTTCTTGCTCAGCACAACATTGCGGCCCTTGGGGCCCAGGGTGACCTTAACGGTGTTGGCCAGCTGGTCGATACCTGCGCAAAGCGCCTTGCGGGCGTCCTCGCCCTGCTTGATCTGTTTAGCCATAATGAATCTCTCCTTTTATCTGAAAGAAATCGGTGAAATCAAATTTACTCGACGATTGCGAGGATGTCACTCTGGCGGACGATGGTGCATTCCTCGCCGTCAACCTTGACCTCGGTGCCGGAGTACTTGCTGGTCAGGACCTTGTCGCCGACCTTGACGATCATCTCAACGTCCTTGCCATCCACATTGCCGCCGGGGCCGACTGCGATGACCTCGGCAACCTGGGGCTTCTCCTTGGCGGAGCCGGACAGGATCAGGCCGCCCTTGGTGGTTTCTTCTTCTTCGACCAGCTTAATGACAACGCGGTCTGCAAGAGGTTTGATTTTCATAGTGGAAGTTCCTCCCTATAAAAGATTTCTCTTTTGATTTTTAGTTTAGCACTCAATCTCTCTGAGTGCTAAATATATAATACTCACTTTACTGCAAAAAATCAAGTGTTTTCTATATAAAATTTTTGTGAACAAAAACACACCGGCGCATTCCTGCACCGGTGTGTTTGCAAATTATTGCTGGGACGCCATATTTTTGTAGCGCGGGCGCATCATGCCGTGCTCGATGTGTGGCTCGCCCCCTGCCACCGTATCCGCATCGATGGTCACCTTTGTGATGGTGGCGTCCGACGGGATGTCGTACATGATCGGAATCAGCAGTTCTTCGACGACGCTGCGCAGACCGCGGGCACCGCTCTTGCGCTCCACCGTTTTCTTGGCGATGGCGTGCAGCGCGTCCTCGGTAAAGACAAGCTCGGCATTGTCGAGGTGGAACAGCTCCTTGTACTGGCGCACAATGCTGTTCTTCGGCTCGGTCAGAACTCGGACAAGAGCTTCCTCGTCCAGCGGGTCAAGCACCGTCACAACGGGCAGACGGCCAATCAGCTCGGGGATGAGACCAAACTTGACGAGGTCGTCAGGCTCGACCTTCTTCAGCAGCTTCTGGCGCGTCTCATCCTTGTCCAGCGTTGTGCGCAGCTGGCTGCCAAAGCCGAGGGAGGCGTTGTCGGTGCGCTTCTGAATGAGCTTTTCCAGCCCATCGAACGCGCCGCCGCAGATGAACAGGATATTCTTCGTGTTGATCTGGATGAACTCCTGCTGCGGGTGCTTGCGTCCGCCGTTGGGCGGCACGTTGCTGACCGTGCCCTCCACGATCTTCAGCAGCGCCTGCTGTACACCCTCACCGCCGACGTCACGGGTGATGGAGGGGTTCTCGCTCTTGCGGGTGATCTTGTCGATCTCATCGACGTAGATAATGCCGATCTCGGCGCGGGCGACGTCAAAATCCGCCGCCTGAATGAGCTTGAGCAGGATGTTCTCGACATCCTCGCCGACGTAGCCTGCCTCGGTGATCGTCGTGGCGTCCGCGATGGCGAACGGCACATTGAGCATCCTGGCCAGCGTCTGGGCCAGCAGCGTCTTGCCGGTGCCGGACGGGCCGAGCATCAGCACGTTGGACTTCTGCAGCTCCACGTCGCTGCTCTCGCGGGAGAGAATGCGCTTGTAGTGGTTGTAGACCGAGACGGCCAGCACACGCTTGGCCTCGTCCTGACCGATGACGTACTGGTCAAGTCCCTCCTTGATCTCCGCAGGGGTCTTGATGTTGATGGAAAGCTCGTCAGACGGCTGGATGCGCGCCCGGCTGGCACTGCCGCGGCTGGGGCGGGAGCTGCTGCCCGCGTGATCCGGCTTGTCAGAGAGCAGATCGGCACAGAGGCCGATGCATTCGCTGCAGATGTTCACGCCGGGACCGATGATCATCCGCTCCACTTCATCCTGATGTTTGCCGCAGAAGCTGCAGACCAGATCCTTTTCGTTTTTATCTCTGCCGGAATTGTTATTAGCCATAACCGTTTTTCCTTATCCTGGGTGTATTGCTTTCTGCCGCTCAGCGGTGGGTGATGACCTCATCGATGAGGCCGTATTCCTTGGCCTCCTGCGCAGAAAGGAAGTTGTCGCGCTCGGTATCCAGCTCCACCTTTTCCAGCGGCTGGCCGGTGTACTCGCTGAGCATGCGGTTCATCTTATCGCGGATATAGACCATGTGCTCGGCATGGATCTTGATATCCGTGGTCTGGCCGGAAAGGCCGCCGCCCTGACCGCCGATCAGCGGCTGGTGGATCAGGATCTCGGCGTTGGGCAGCGCAAAGCGCTTGCCCTTGGTGCCGCTTGCCAGCAGGAAGGCTCCCATGGAAGCGGCCATGCCCATGCAGATGGTGGAAACATCGCACTTGATATACTGCATGGTGTCGTGGATGGCCATACCGTCAGAGATCGAGCCGCCGGGGCTGTTGATATAGAAGTAGATGTCCTTCTCCGGGTCCTGGCCCTCGAGGTACAGCAGCTGTGCCACGATGACGCTGGCGGAGGCGGAGTTGACGTCCTCGCTCAGCACAATGATGCGGTCATTGAGCAGGCGGGAGAAGATGTCATAGCTGCGCTCACCGCGCGCAGTCTGTTCGACAACATAAGGTACAAGGCTCATTCTGGTTTCCCTCCTTGGTGCTTTAGATAAAGTATGGGTGATGACAAAGGAACCGATACGGCGGCATAGCTGCGCAACCGTACCGGCCCTTTTACTCAATGTTTACGGATGCCCGCGGGGTGATTACTCGCCCTTGGTCTCCTCTTCCTTCGGCTCCTCGTCCTGCTTGGCGGCAGCCTTCTTGGTGGTCTTGCGGGTGGTCTTTTTGGCGGGCTTCTTCTCCTCGGCAGCACCGGCGACGATGTTGGCCTTGGACTTCACGAAGTCGATTGCCTTGTTGACAGCCAGATCCTTCTTGACGGCGGCAGCATCGACCAGGCTCTTGACCTTGTCGGCCTCCATCTGGTAAGCATCGGCAATGCGCTTGATCTCGGCCTCGAACTCTTCCTCGGTAGCCTCGATGGACTCCTTGGCGACGATAGCCTCCATGGCCAGGCGCATCTTGACCTGCTTGTCGGCCTGCTCACGGAACTGCTCCTTGAACTGCTCCATGGTCATGCCCATATACTGCAGGTACTGCTCGAGCTTGAGGCCCTGCTGGGAGATGCGGTACTGGAAGTCCTGCACCAGCTCCTCAATGCGGCTCTCGATCATGGCGTCGGGGATCTCGGCCTTCATGCCGCCCACGACCTGGTCGATCAGGTCGTTCTCGACCTTCTGGTCAGCCTGCTTCTCATGGTTGGTCTCGATGCCCTTGCGGATGGAGTCCTTCAGCTCGTCGAGAGTGTCGTACTCGCTGACGTCCTTGGCAAAGTCGTCGTCCAGCTCGGGCAGCTCCTTGTACTGGACCTCATGCAGCTTGATCTTGAAGGTGGCGTCCTTGCCGGCCAGCTCCTCAGCCTGGTACTCCTCGGGGAACTTGACGTTGACGTCGAACTCCTCGCCGGCCTTGTGGCCGACGACCTGCTCCTCGAAGCCGGGGATGAAGGAGCCAGAGCCCAGCACCAGAGAGTAGTGCTCGGCCTTGCCGCCCTCGAAAGCGACGCCGTCAACGAAGCCCTCGAAGTCGATGTCAACGGTGTCGCCGTTCTCGGCAGCACCCTCACGGGTCAGCAGACGGCCATTGCGGTCCTGCATGCGCTTGATCTCGGCATCAACATCAGCCTCGTCAACAGTCTTGACATCTTTGTTGACGGTTAAACCGGTGTACTCGCCCAGCTCGACCTCGGGCTTGACGGCGACCTTGACCTTCAGGGTAGCGCCCTCGTCCTCGGACATGGAGACGACCTCGGGGTCAGGACGGCCAACGACCTCGATACCGGCCTCCTTGACGGCGGCCTCGTAGTTCTCGGGGAACAGGTCGTTGATGGCGTCATACTGGAACAGGTCCTTGCCATACATCTTCTCGATCATGGCCTTGGGAGCCTTGCCCTTGCGGAAGCCGGGGATGGCGTACTTCTTGCCCTCGCGCTTGAAAGCGGTATTGACAGCAGATTTGAAGGTCTCCGCGTCAATGGAGAACTGCAGTTCGACCATGCTCTTTTCGAGCTTTTCACAGGAAATCAGTTTCATTTATAAATTCCTCCAAAAATAGATGTACATAAAAATACAAGTTATTATACCATGCCTGTGCGGAAAATACCAGTCTTTTTTGAATTTTTTAACAAATCAGACGGTAATTTCTGATTTTTCACGGGAAAACACCGCCGCCAGACAGAAAACCAGCGGCAGACACCCCGCCACCGGCAGGAAATAGCGCATACAGTCATTGACCGGGGACGCAATGCAGGTCAGCCAGAAGATGCCAAGGCCGATAAAAACCGGCAGCACAGGCTTTGCTTTGCAGCGCGCCAGCCAGAGACCAAGCACGGCAGTCAGCCACGCCATGAACCCGATGGACGTGGTAAGCCCCACGAGCGGCAGCTTTTCAAATGCCGAGAGCGCCTGTACAAAAGCATACCGCAGATAGCCGGATTTATCAAGATAGTGGACGTTCATTTCAGACATTTCCATGCAAATGTCATTATTGAACGTGTAGTAATCGTTGATGGCGCGGCATTTCGTGATGGTGTAATACCCGTGGGAGTTTGCGTGCGTTGCTTCAAAATAGCAGACCGGGTGCTTGAGCAGCATTTTGGCCCAGACCAGCATATAGCGGGCCAGGTCACCCTTGCCGGGATTTTTGTAGTACTGCTTGACGCCGTCGGACAGCTCCGGCATGTAGCTTTGGGCAATGGCGTCGTAGTCGAGGACCTTCTCAATGGCGGTGCGCTCGTCGTCGGTGACTTCATTGCCGTAGTCGCGGATATAGCGGGCGGTCTGCTGCATCGGGACCGAGAGCGCCTCCCCCACGCTGCCTGCAGGGATGTCGAGGACTTTTTCGGTGAACGTGTCAAACCCGAACGAGCCGATACAGACGGCCAGCAGCACCGCCAGCACGGGGCGGCGCAGGCGCTTTTCACTCACGGTGAAGGCCGACGCCAGCAGCATCGGCACAACGGCATAGATGCCGTTTTTGCGCAGCAGGCAGCAGAGCACGCCGAGCACCGCGTAAGCGGTCAGGCGCGGGCGGCTCCCCTGCCATTCCTGCGGAAAGAGCAGCAGGTCGGCGGTTTTCAGCACGAACAGGACGAACAGTCCCGTGTAGAGTGTATCCTTGACCTGCGTCTGGATGAACGCGCCCCAGATGGGGTCGAGCGCAAAGAACGCTGTGACCGCATACTGCACACCGCGGGAGCAGCCGAGCCTAGCGGCAAAGGCCGTTACCTGCCCGAACACCCACGCGCAGACGAGAAACTGCAATAGTATGTAGAGAAACACGCCGAGATTGTCGCTGCCCAGCGCACGGCCCAGCCGGAACAGCCAGCCGTGCAGCCAGGTGGAGAGCACCGTATGGTGGGCGGTCATCTCCTGCACCCCAAGCACCTGCGAGATCTGCCCCCAGGAGTCCCAGTCCACGGAGCCTGGCCAGAACACGGCGACCCACGGCAGCCACGCCGCGCCGATGAGCAGCGACGACGCGCGGCCCGGTGCCTTGGCGAACCACGCTGCGAAGCGGGTCTGCGGGAAGTCCTCCCCTCCCGTCCGGCTGCGGCCCAGCAGGGCGTACAGCCCCCAGACCGCGTGGTAGAACAGCACCGCGTACCCGGCCATGCAGAGCACGCCGACGCAGAGCTGATACGGATTTTTAAAGACAAACGCCCAGCTGCCCAGCTTGCAGATGCTCAGACCCAATACCTCAGCAATGCCAAAGACAATGCTCAGCACCAGCTCCGTGCGCTTGGGTTTCGCCTCACGCTGACCGCGCACCCAGCAGAGCAGCACGGCCAGCCCCGCGGCGGCAGGCCCCCAGGCCCAGCCGTCCAGCGGAAAATTCTGGTGCAGCATGACCAACGCCGCAAGCCAGCCGGGCACGGCGTCAAGGTCGAGGCCCGTTGTCTCGTACTGCATGCCGATCAGCAGATCCGCGCGGGCAGTCTCCCAGTCCGGCACCGTAATGACGGCGGACAGTGTTACCGCGCATAAGATCCCCAGCAGCAGCGCCGTGACAATACTTTTTGTTTTCTGCTTCATCCGCATCACCTGATTTTATACGGGCAGAACGACAGACCGTCGGCGGAGATCAGCCGATAGGTGATGCCGTCGCGCTCGCCCTGCGTTGCGTAGCGGATGGACTTGCCGTGCAGGTGGCCGTAGTAGCACTCGGTCACGCCGAACTCATTCAGCACATCCACCAGATCCTGCGCCTGTGCGCCGGGGTAGATAGGCGGGTAGTGGAGAAAAGCGATTTTTTCTGCCGCATCCCCCGCCGCCTGCAAGGACATGCGCAGACGGCCCGCCTCCCGCGCCATGAGCTTTTCGCCCTGGGCGGCAACGTCGTCAAACGGCCAGCCGCGGGTGCCGCACAGCGCCACATTGCCCACAGTGCAGGCGTTGTTGTGCAAAATATGCAGCGTGTCAAAGCCGTTGGCAGTCAGGAAGTTCTCCATCTTGCGGGTCGTCGTCCACCAGTAGTCATGGTTGCCTTTTAAGAGCCACTTTTGGCCCGGCAGGTTTTGGATAAAGGCAAAATCCGCTTTTGTGTCGTTCAGGTTCATGGCCCAGCTGGTGTCACCCGCCAGAACAACGGTGTCGTCCGGGCCGATCAGCTTGTGCCAGCTGGCTTCCAGTCGGGGCAGATACCCCTCCCACCCCGGGAAAACGTCCATGGGCTTGTCCGTTCCCAGCGAGAGGTGCATATCCCCGATTGCAAAGATGGCCATAGGGCCCTCACTTTCTAGTTGTTGCTTTTAACGAAGAGCCGCGGTGCGGATGTCGGCGGGCTGCAGCACGGTCTTGAACCGCACCTCGAGCTTATCCAACTCGCGCAGCGAGGCGGGAGCCTCGGCGCCGGTCCCGGCGGTCAGCGCGGCCATGGCGGCAAAGTCGCTGGCGGGGGCCTCCTCGCCCAGAGCCGTCAGGACGTCGCGCGGGAACTTGAACGGGCTGGCCGTGGAGAGCACGACCATCGGCGCGTCGGTGCGCCGGGTCTCGGCCACGCGGAAAGCCACGGCGGTGTGGGTGTCGCAGAGGTAGTGGTCGCCGTCAAAGCGGGCCTTGATTTCAGCAGCGCCGTCGGCATCGTCGGCGTAGCCTGCGGCGAAGCTCTGCTGGATTTTTGCCAGCGTCTCGGCGTCAACGGTGTACTTGCCGGTGGCGGAAAGCTCCTGCATCCAGCCCGCGACCTTTTCGCTGCTGCCGCTGACGTGGTAGAGCAGACGCTCGAGGTTCGAGGAGATCAGGATGTCCATCGACGGCGAGGTCGTCTTGTAGAAGGTGCGGCGGGCGTCATAGGTGCCGGTGCGCAGGAAGTCGGTCAGAACATTGTTCCTGTTGGACGCGCAGACCAGCCTGCCCACGGGCAGACCCATCTGCTTGGCGTAGTAGCCAGCCAGAATGTCACCGAAGTTGCCGGTGGGCACGCAGAAATCCACAGGCTTGCCCCACTCGACTGCGCCCTGCTCGGCCAGACGGAAGTAGGCGTAGAAGTAGTAGACGATCTGCGGCACGAGGCGGCCCCAATTGATGGAGTTGGCGCTGGACAGGCGGATGCCGCGCTTTTCCAGCTCGGCGGCAACGTCGGCGTCGGCAAAGACCTTCTTGACGCCGGTCTGGGCATCGTCAAAGTTGCCCTGCACGGCGTAGACCTGCACGTTTTCGCCCTTCTGGGTCGCCATCTGCAGATGCTGGATCTCGCTTGTGCCGTCGTTCGGGTAAAACACCTCAATTTCAATGCCGTCGAGGTCGGCGTAGCCCGCCAGCGCGGCCTTGCCGGTGTCGCCGGAGGTTGCCACCAGAATGCGGGTCGTCTCGGTGCGGCCCAGCATCTTCTTGGCCTCGACGAGCAGCTTCGGCATGAGCTGCAGGGCGTAGTCCTTGAAGGCGCAGGTCGGGCCGTGCCACAGCTCGAGAGAATACAGGCCGTCGCGGACCTTGACGGTCTCGCCCGCCTTGCCGCCAAAGGCAGCGCCGTAGGTAGATGCCGTTGCGGTGTGCAGGAAATCAGCGCTGTAATCGGTCAGAAAACCGGCCAGGACCTTTTCGGCCAGCTCGGGATAGGAGAGATTTTTCCATGCGTCCAAATCGGCCTGGGGGAAGGTCTCCGGCACGAACAGACCGCTCTGCGGTGCCAGACCGCGGACGATAGCCTCCTGTGCGGAAACGCGGAGTGCGGAATCTCTGGTGCTCAAATACTGCATACGTTTACACCCTTTCTCTTATTCTCTTTCCTCTATATGTATAAGCCTTTTTGGCGCTATACCTTATATACTGTGCAGGCACATTTTGTAGGGGCGAGCATTGCTCGCCCGTGCCCGTCTGCCGAAGCCATACCGTAAACGGGTCATGCGGCGAGGTTAGCGGGCGAGCAATGCTCGCCCCTACATTCCATGCGTTGACAAAATTTTCCCCCAGTGTTTTTTCAACACTCAAACGCGCCCGGGATGCAATGCACCTGCCAGCCGCGGGCGGCGGGCGTGACCTCCACCACATCAAAGCGGATGGCGGCATCGCGGTAGGGGCTGTGCTGCAGGTATTGCTGGGCCGCCAAAATCAGGCGGTTCTGCTTCCGGGCGTCCACCGCGGCGGCGGGGCGGTCCAGCATCGCGCCGGTGCGGGTCTTGACCTCGGCAAAGACGAGGGTGTTTTCCTTATACAAAATAAGGTCCAGCTCCCCCAGCCGTGTGCGGTAGTTGTGGTTCAGCAGCAGCCAGCCGCGCTGCTGG